>ERZ1034984.4049-NODE-4049-length-9991-cov-11.184984_pt1 | contig 9991 bp, 19 predicted proteins | sample MGYA00520589_ERZ1034984 | MGnify/ENA primary metagenome ERZ1034984 (study PRJEB33766, sample SAMN09781790) | gut metagenome | biome: gut microbiome | host: Homo sapiens | place: Madagascar | study: EMG produced TPA metagenomics assembly of the PRJNA485056 data... | reverse complement strand
CCCGTGCCTGCCTATCAGGTGCCCAACCCCAACGCCATTTACTATGGCTGTGGGTCCGGCTGCGGCAGCTGCGCATAACCTAATAGCGGCAACTTGTGCAAAATATGCACATGTTCAGCCCCAGAGCTGATTTTGCAAACCAGAACGCCGGGGCAGCAGTCCCGGCGTTTTTTCAGTGCTTTTCTTCAAGTTTCAGATACTGGGAAAGAGCTTTGTCTACAATTTTGCTGATGGGAATATCGCTTTTTTGAGAATGTTCTTTCAATGCCTGCTCCACATCGGGACGCAGGGTGGTTGAAAATCTTACCCGGTTCTTCAAGTCGTTATTTTTCATAATGCACCCCCTAAAATTTAATTAAGTTTAACACAATTTCGCATTGAAATCAAGCCGTGAATATGCTATAATTTAATTAAACTTAATTAAGATAAAAGGAGCTTGTATTATGTCAAAGTTGTTTGATTTAACTGGAATGAGATTTGGAAGACTGGTCGTGCTCCATAGGGATTTTGAATGTAAAAAAGATGAAACCAGGTGGATTTGTAAGTGCGACTGTGGCACGGTCAAATCCATAAATGGTATTAGTCTAAAAACAGGAAGAACCCAATCGTGTGGATGCTTACAAGCAGAACTTGTTTCTAAACGGTGTCGGATATACGAAGATTCGGACAAAAGGCTTCATTCGATATGGCGCGGAATGAAAGAACGCTGCTTCCGAAAAGAAAACATCAGTTATCCTTTTTACGGTGGACGTGGCATAACGGTATGCAAAGAATGGGCAAAATCTTTTATAGCGTTTCGTGAATGGGCGCTAAAAAATGGATATGCTGAAAATCTTTTGATTGACAGAATAGACAGCAATGGAAACTATTGCCCTGATAATTGCCGCTGGGTTACTGCAAAGCAGCAAAGCAACAATACAAGACGGAATGTTTTTATCACATACAAAGGAAAAACAAAGACCGTTTCTGAATGGGCTGAAATCACTGGGATAAAAAAGGAAACGCTTGCAGACAGAAAACGCCGTGGGTGGTCAAATTCTGATTGCATTGAAATTCCAGTGGTAAAAGGAAATAATCAAAAGACCAAACATAACAACTAAAATTCAGAAAGGAGTTTGGATATGGCTGAATTTACATCAAGCGCAATTCAGACTGTGGCAGCAGGAGGGAATCTTCCTTTAACTGAGACGGCTGTAAAAGGTTCTCCCTGTGTTGTTCATAGAGAGGGCGCAGGAGTTGTAACATTAAGAGGATTGACCAATGGGCAGTGTTTTGCGCGCTTTAAAGTGAGCTTTGGCGGCAATATTGCCATTCCCACCGGCGGCACTGTGGGACCCATTTCCGTGGCGCTGGCTGTCGGCGGTGAGTCGCTGACCAGTGCGACAGCCATTGTCACCCCGGCGGCAGTCGAAAATTACTTCAATGTTTTCGTGGCCGCTTTCATCGAGGTGCCGCGCGGCTGCTGCGTTACTGTGGCGCTCAAAAACACTAGCACGCAGGCAATCAGCATTGCAAACAGCAATCTGATCGTTGAGCGCGTTGCATAAGGAAAGGAATACAGCATGAGTAAGAATCTCTATGATCTGCGTGAAATGCTCTGCGAGGAGCTGGACGAGTACAACCGCGATGCCAAGAACGGCCTGAACGAGCGCGTTCTGGATACCGTACATAAGCTGACCGACACCATCAAAAATATCGACAAGATCATGATGCTGGAGGACGGCGATTATAGCCGTGCTGGTGAGTGGGAAGCTGATATGCGCGGCAACTACGGACGTACCGAAAACTATAACCGGGGTAACAGCTACGCAAACCGTGGGCGGCACTATGTGCGCGGTCACTACTCGCGCGGCGATGGTCGGGAGAGGATGATCTCTGACATCGAGAACATGATGCAGGACGCAACCGGCGCCGAGCGTGACGCATACAAGCGCGCTCTTGACATCCTGAACAATATGTGATAAGGGGGGCGGCAGGCATGGACATCGTAGAGATAAACGAGCACATCCGCAAACTGAAATGCGAAGAAACGAACTGGCAGAGCGTGGAAAAGCTTGCCGCCCTCTGCACTGTGCGAAATGAGTTGAGCGAAGCGGAAAGCCGGAAAAACAGCCCCGCTCCGCAGCCTGAACAAGTCATGCAGATGGAGTATTCCACAAGACCGCAAGAGCCGCAGAGCGAATTTGTAGAGGCTGCAAGCGCTGTGCCGTTCAGCGGGTTGATGGAGGTGCTCGACAGACACATGAACGCAATAAAGCTGGTGTACCCGAAAGAGTATGAGCTAGTAATGCGGAAGATCGTCTCTTTGTCTGAGTGACGATGCCCAATAGGCTGAAGTCACAGGGAAAGTAAGTCGCCCAGCCAAAAAAAGCCATACATAGCAGCAGCCCCGGGGATCCTGACGGTTCCTCGGGGCTGCTTTTGCGTTTATAAAGCTGTTTTTCAGCGGTGTGTTACCAAAAATGTTACCATGATAAAGAAAAGGACGCCAATTCTCAACGAAATGACGTCCTTTCTGTATGGAGCGGGTAATGGGAATCGAACAATTAAAAATGATTGATTTTCGTCAAAAATGCATCTGAGATGCATGAAAGAACGTAGAAATAATGCGACTTTGTTGGGTTATGTCCGATTTGTTTTTTGACATTTAGAAAAAAGAACGTTACCAAATGTGTTACCAGAATCACCCTTGAGCCTTCCTGAATGCAGCGGTGGTCGCGGCTGCCAAATCTTCGCGCTGGCCCTGCAGCTCGTGCCGGTAGGTTCCTGCAGTGTCCATGTTCCTGCTGTGGCCTACAAGCATTTTCAGTTGGCTGTCAGTCAGCACACCGGATTCAATGCTGACAAAGGTGTGACGCAGTTCATACAGCGTTACCATTGGATCGATGTTGTTGGATTTCTGGTACTTTTCCCAGCGCTTCACAAGAGACCGCTGGCATGGGATCTGGAACAAGGGTGTGCTGTAGTTCAACTGTACGCCTGTTGCTTTCAGGTGTGCCACCTGAGCTTCATACGCTTCTCGTGCTTCCTTACCCATGTCAAAAGAACGCACTGCGTTCTGGTTTTTGCCGGTGGTCACTTCGCCCTGCACATTGATGCTGCGGCACAAATTGACCGTGTTCCCTTTTATGTCACCATACCACAGGCCGACCAACTCACCGGGTCGCACGCCGGTTGATACAGCAAAACGGTAAGCATAGATATAATCATCAAAAATCCTTTTATTGTACCACAAGCGGGTGTCAACGTCAAAAAGTGTTTTCAGCGCGTTGGGCTGCAAAATGGTCTTTTCTACAAACCTTGCATTCTTAGGAATGGATAACTCCGGGAACAGGGTGGTGTACCGATTTTTCCTGCACCACTTGACAAAGCTGGTTTCGGTTGACCGAATCGTCATAAGGGTTTTGCGGCTCAGAGGTTTATCACTCGTGCGCCTTCCCCCTTTTTTGAGACAGCGCTTTTTGAAAGACATGTCAATTGCCTTTTGCAGATCGCCCTCGGTCAGCTCGTCAATGCGAATGTTCCCACACACCGGGAGGATGTAGTATTCGCCGTATTTGTCGCACTGGGTCACATAGGATGTGCCGCAGGTGAGCTTCAGCTCTTCTACCCACTCTGAATAGAGTGCAGCCACCTTCTTCCTGCCGTCCCGAATGCTATCATCAAGCCATGCATCCGCTTTTGCGTTTGCTTCCCGTTGTCCTGTTCGGCCCGGCGTGCTGCTGTAAAACCGTTTGCGGGTTCCGTTCTTCTGAACCGCGATGCACCAGCGCTTTTCCTTTTCCACCCAAAATGCCGTGTTGACCCGTTTTTTCATAAAATCCACCTCCATACACAAGAGTACACTGTGCCGCTTCCCTTTGGGCGGCGGCGCTTTTTTCTTTGCGCGGGCGGTGCGGTATCCGGAAGGCGCTTGCCGCACCATAGGCAAAATGCAGCGCCGTCCGGGATAGGTTTGCGACACCGAACACATTCCATAGAATTACTCCTTTTTCCGCCCGATATATCCAAAGGCACCATTTTCAGCAGCGGCCCTTCCGGCCTTGTAGTTGATCTTCAGGTCGTCAATGGGAGGATGCGGAGCGTCCGGGCATGGGTCAAGGCCCGCGATCTGCGCATAGGTATACTGGTCTATGATGGTCCCGCACACGCTGGCCCGGTTATTCAGAGGGCAGTGCAGATTTGCAGCTATCTCCGATATGACAGCAGGCGGGCTGCTTCCGTGACTGCCCTTCAATATGAAGAGAAGCAGTCTTTTCGTCAGCGGCGGCAGGTTTACCACGAGACGGCTCAACTCCGCGTTTAGCTCATCGTCGGCCTTGCCGTCATCCGGCGCTTTGTACAGCTCTGGGTGGATCATCTCCATGAACACCGTGATGGGTGACACCCCGCACGCCGTACACCAGTCCATGATCTCGTCACTGTCCGGGCTTGACTGTCCTTTTTCCCAGTTCTGCACGGTGCGCTCGTTCATCTCGATCATGCACGCCATTTCCCGCTGGCTCAAGCCCGCTTGCACACGCGCCTTTGCCAGAGCAGCACCAATTTTTGCAGCTGTAAAGTAACTCATACACACCCTTCCCCCTCGAAATATATTGCGTGATAAAAACAAAAAACGGCGCAGAAAAACTCTGCGCCATTCGACAAAATTTTCACTGATTTCATTTTCCACTGGCGCATGGTAGAATTTGGTACATAAGTTGACACAATTACCAAAAATCAGGAGGAAAACAAAATGAAAAACGGTCAAACAAGCAACCCTGACCCGGAAATGACCATCATTGACGGAATGCCCGCCAGCGTGCTTACCGGCACGACCAAAACCCCGCAGCCTTGGGAGGATTGAACCATGACCAACAACAAGACCGCCTGTTTCTGCAACCACATCCGCGCCGCGCTTGCCTGTTACGTTGATATGACCCCGGAGCAGCAAGCCCTTGCCGCCATGTACGCCAACCGCAAGATCACCGGGCTGCACACCCTGCGCGCCGCAGCGGTAAGCCCCGGCGGGGAATGCGCCGCCCAGTTGTTGCAAAAAATGCAGCAGCTGGACACCGGCGGCCAGTAACAACGCGTATATTTTGCGCGAAGTCAGCGTAAACCGCGCGTTTTTCGCTTAAAAGCGCGCGTAAATCGCGCGATTCAGCGTAAATTTAAAATTTTTGGTGATTTTTTTCGCCATTAAAATCGATTGACGTTTACGCCGAACAGTTGTAAAATGCAGTTGTAAACAAGTTTACGCATTGGCTCTGTACATAACCTCAAGACCTTGGCTCGGAGCGAAAGTCCAAGTAACCGTAACATGGTCAAAAATTTCTTTTTGCCGCCCATCCACTGCACGAGTGTTACCCATCTCCTCATAAAGCCATTCTGGCAGCCCAAGTGCCTTGTTGGTAAGCTTTATTCTGTCTATTGCATCATATTTAAAAATAAAGGAGTTTTTTATATTAAGCGGATTTGTATCTATTGTCATGGAAGAACCATCGGAGGAAACTGAAACAACAACACCAGCATCGTATAGTTCTCCAAATAGTTTAAAGTTTGGAGTTTCGCCTTCCTTGTAAAGCAAAGGAGCAACGTAATTTTCTAGTTTGTATACAGTATTTTTCCCATCTACCCTGTTTACTTCCCAAATCGGAAGAATAACGTTTGAGCCGTCTCCTGCTGTTTCGTGATAAGAGCCCTTAAACATGACGTCTTTGTCCGCAAAGGCAGCTCTGTAATATTCATACAGATCTTCCTTTACTGCTGCATATGTGCGGACGCCATCATTCACAACGGAGAAACACTTATAATTTACCTTTTTGGTAGAGCCGACAGTATAGGTGTAGTAGTAGTCAAAATCTGTATGTCCAGAAAATTCAACATACTGACCTGCACTATACTTTTCACCTTCCGCAAACGCGGTCATTGCAAAAGGAATGGACAGAGCCGCGGTCAAACCAAGTGCAAGAAATGTTCTTCTTTTCATGATAACCACCTCAAAATAACAAAAATAGGCAGCCAAACAGCTGCCGGAAACCTTAAATTATCAATGGTCTAGCCAAAGGGGGAAAATAAAGTGCAAGATACTGGCACAATGTTTGCAAAGTGTGATATAATGGAAAAAGAAAAGTGCCGTCTCAAGACTTTGTTTTCTTCCATGACGGACGATGAAAAAAAGGATGTGCTTCTTCATGCAGAAAAACTGCTCAAGAACAGAAAGGAGTAAACACATGGATATCGGCAAAGCCCTTTTGTACGCAAGCACACCGTTTGTCTATGCCCAGATGTTTTTGCAGGGGAAATGGAGACCCAATGTTCACCCGTACCGCACGATCAAGGAGAAAGACGAAGAAATCAGAAGCTATAAAACTGCTGTCGCTTCCGTTCTGGCGATGGAAAGCTCTGGTTTGCCGTCTATCAAAAGCACAGAATGTTACAAGTGCAAGCATCTTTGCCAGATTCGGACGCATCAGAACTACGCTTTTAATATCGGCTGTGCCAAAGGCCTGACCGAAGAAGAAATCTTTGAAAAGGCCAGGCACGTTGCAGACATCCTCAAAATTTCAGACCTGAGACAGAGTTCAACAAATCCGACGCAGATTGAAGCAGTTGATTTGCCTGATCTCTTCGCAACTCTTGAAGATAGGATTCTCCTCCTAGCGAAAGAGAATAAGTGCAGCCGCTGCTCCTTGTACCAAACAGCCCGTCAGAAACAGCGTCCAGAAGATGCTCATCAATCAGACCGCGATGCTTCAGGTTCTCAATGTACCGGTTCTGGCCGTTTTGGCTGAAGTCCTCTTTTGAGATAAGGCAGACCTCGTGCTGGTTCATCTTTCCGTTGTGCTTCTCCATATATAATAGGAGAGCAAGGCTCTTTTCATCCAGAAATTCAGCCATTGGAATCGCCCTTTCTTGACGCAACCTTAAATTTTGCATACTCCAGCACTTCAGCAAGTTCTTCAGCGGTCAGCTGATCGAGAACGGCACTGAATGCTGCATCCAGCTCGCTCCCACCGGGAGCGGGCTTTTCTTTTTGCTCTTCGCCGGTCAACTCTTCAACGGTGACGCCGAAGTAGTCGGCCAGCTTTTGCTTTGTAACGGCAGAAGGCTTCTTCCCGTTTTTCCAACCACTAGCGGTTGCATTAGAAAGCCCTATCTCCTTAGATGCCGCCGTCGGGGATTTGCCATGAGCGGCACACAGCTTTATATAGTTGTCGTAAAAAGTGCTCATAAAACTAGCTCCTTTTTCGTGCATCTATACAAAGGTTAGTAAAGTTAGTAAATTCCGTTGACAACTAACTCTGCTAGCTGTATAATGCTCTTGTCAGTTAAAAAAAGTAGCAAACAACAAAGCCCCGGCGTTTAACTCCGCCTGAACTTTTTATACTATCTGTCTGCAACATCATAGTATCACACTTTGTAACTTTTTTCAACTGTCGTTTGACACGGCGATAAGAAAAAATCTGCCTGCGGTTGTTTCACAGACAGACTTTTCACCGATTTGTCACCAGAACGCACTTGCACCCCAGCGGTAATGCAACCATGCGCGGTTGCACGTCTTTTCCACCATGCGCGGTGAAAAAGTAACGCCCGGGCTGCAAAAACAACTTGCAGGGCTATGGGTACGCCGCTTCCTTTGGCGGGTCGGCACCGCCTTGTAAGCCCTAGCGCTTCACGCACTTGCTTGTGTCTGGAACTGGCTGGCTCAAAAGTTGGGTCAATGAAATCACCGTCCTTTTGAATCAGTTTAACTAGGAGCCGTAAAACAGTATAGCAAATCGGTGCGCCGTTGTCAATTATGTTTCAACTTGCATTTCAAAGGAGGTGTGAAAGTGCCTGAAAAATGGACAGGCCGTTTGGTAGGCCGAATGCACAATCATCAAATCACGGTAGCCCAGCTGGCAGAGTATCTCGGCTTTTCAAGATGCTATTGTTCGCTGATTCTGAGCAGCAAGCGCAATCCGCCGGGCATCCGCGAGAAGATGGAAGCCGCAGTAAGCGAACTTATCAAAGAAAAGGAGGACAAAACGGCATGAACAACGACAAAAAGCCCAGCTGGAAAGAACGGCTTTCCAACTGGGCACCTACGGATATCATGGTTGCGGCTGTAATCGTGACTGCAATCAATGTGTCACTTGTAGTATTCCAAATATTCATGAAGCTTAGAGGATAAACGCAAGGAGGCGAGCAACCATGAAGAATCACGAAATTCAGATCATCGCTCTTTGCATTCAGATTTTGGCGCTGGTGGTTATTTTACTAAAGAAATAATCATGGATGCGATGGCAACACCGATTGCAAGGAGATCGTAAAGCCGGTCAATTTGCTTTTCTTTTTCTTGCTGGCGCTGGCTTTCCTCAAACTGCTGGCGCAGCTGCTTCAAATCTTCCGCATACCGCCGCTGTACCTCATACAGTGTAGGCTGCTGCGAGACTTGCGGGCTGGAATAATTCACTTTACTGGCGTTCAGAATGCGCTCTATTTCATCTGTACGCTGGTTCATGGATCCCCGCTGATTCATTTTCTCACCCCCTCCCGCTCAAGTATAGCACAGGAGGGGCAGAGTACAAGGAGGACAAAAAAAATATGACAGATATCATCTTATCCACCCAGAACGGCGAGCCGGTAGCATCCAGCCGCCAGATCGCCGAGAGTTTCGGCAAGGAGCACCGCAACGTTATGCGGGACATTGAAAACCTCATGACGGCGGGTGTGCTCAAAAATGAGCAGACCCCCATGTTCTTCAAAACCGAGTACACCCACGAGCAGAACGGTCAGACCTACCCCATGTACCTGATGAACCGTGACGGCTTTACGCTGCTGGCTATGGGCTTTACCGGCAAGGCAGCGCTGGAGTGGAAGTTAAAGTACATCCAGGCGTTCAACGCGATGGAGAAGCAGCTGGCGACCCGATCTACAAGCCAGCTGCAAGACCTGTCCCCGGAGCTGCAATACCTCATCAAGTTGGAACGCCAGCAGAACCAGCAGGCAAAGCAGCTTGAGCAGGTCAATGAGCGGCTGGATGCCGCTTGTGAAGCGTTCGGCTTGAGTGCTGGCCCAGACTGGAAAAAGGTTTGCCAGAACGTGATTTCGTCCGTCGCCATGAAGCGCGGCGGAACAGATGACGATTTTGAAGCCGTCTGGAACGAAATTTATGAGGCTATGGAGCGGAGAGGCTTTAATCTTGAGCTCCGGGTGTCAAACGCAAAGTCCAGAGCGATGAAAAACGGCATTTGCAAATCCGATGTCCGCAAAATTTCAAAAGCGAAGATCATTGAATCTGGCGGCAAGAAAATAATCTGCGCGTTTGTAGACTCCGTGAGAGAACTGGCCGTAAAGGCTGGAACCCGCGTCGATAAGCTGGATGAGGTTCGCCAGACCGCTTTTGACCGCAACTGTGCCCCGGCTGGCAGGCTGCGCGAGGGAGGGCAGCATCAAAGAAAAGAGGTTGAAGAAACATGATGAATGTCATACAGGGCACCTTCCGGCAGATTCCGTACTGGAAACTTCGGGGCCGGTTCCACAGCTGCGGCTACCGAGATCAGGAAGTCGCAAAGTATATCGGCATTGGCCGGGACACCATGAGCGGCAGGATGCAGGGGCACAATCCGTGGACAAGCGCAGAGATCACAGCAATGTGCGAACTGCTGGACATCCGACAGGATGAGATCGGGGAACTGTTTTTTCCCTCACTTGAGAAAGGAGAATCCGCATGAAGATCAAATCCACTACTTACTACTGGCTGGCTGTCATTTTGGGCGGCGTTGGAATGGGCGCAGCTATGGGTGCAGAGGGCACCGCACAGACCACCGGATACATCTCCGGCACGCTGTTTTCGGTGTCGCTGATGCTGATTTTGGCCGCTGTTCTGCTGGCTCGTCTGGGTTTTGCCGCAGAGGACAGGGAGAGAGCCGCAAAGCGGCGTAAGTACGGCAAGATCAACCGCACCCATGCCCGCAACCAGGAATACCCGGAGAATCAGGAGCGTGGGGCATGATGACGGCCA
>ERZ1034984.4048-NODE-4048-length-9994-cov-25.449945_pt1 | contig 9994 bp, 7 predicted proteins | sample MGYA00520589_ERZ1034984 | MGnify/ENA primary metagenome ERZ1034984 (study PRJEB33766, sample SAMN09781790) | gut metagenome | biome: gut microbiome | host: Homo sapiens | place: Madagascar | study: EMG produced TPA metagenomics assembly of the PRJNA485056 data set... | reverse complement strand
CAAAGAACTATGATGATGAGGGTAATTTAACAGGTGAAACGGCAGAAGCAGAACCTACACCATACCAAAAGACTGCAAGTTGCAAGAAATATGAAGCAGAATTAGGTTGGTACGGCTTGATGTCGCCAAGTGGCAAAATTATTACACCTCCAAGATATTGCGATATTACAGCCATTGGCTACGACTTGTATTTATGCAAAACTGATGATATTAGAGGTGAAATTCTGAATGGGAAAGGTATAAAGATACGATGAATGTAACTTTTGTCGAGAAGATGGATGGCAAAACGTAGTTGCCTTGCCATCCATCTTTAGACGATAGGGAAGACTACATAAACACGATTTTCTTACCATTACATATATATAATTTCCCTTTTTGGGGATTGACAGTTTTAATGCCATTCAAATCGTAGTAGGCATTATTTTTTTCATTCGTAACCGTTGGTGACTTAATGCCAGTTTCTATATTTCTAAGAGACTCCTCACTTATGACGAATCCATCATCTGTACATGAAACCAAAGCACAAAATTCATCATCATTTCCTAATTTGAAATTAGGAATAAATTCATCTTTGCTAACCCCAATGCCTTCTATAATATGATAATAGCACTCTCCCCCAGAATGGTCAACCATAGAATCAATAACTATTACCCTGCGCCGCATTCCATTTATAGTGGTTATATTCTCTGCAACTACCTGGGCGAGATTGTCAATATAATCACCTTTTTGCAATCCGATGTCAAAAAGCAAAGTAAAATCATTATCAGTTACCTTATATACTTTGCCGTCAGTTTCATATGCGACAAATGTTTGAACTGGGTGTTGCCCGTTTTCGTTTTGAACCAATATCTTTTTACAAACAAAGTGATTAACAATGGTATCTCCAGACACTATTATCTTATAAAAGCCTGTCGTGTCTGTCCTCTCGTACCGATTGACAGTCGCATACCGCCATACTTTACCTTCTGACAAAACAGGCACGTATGTTTGCGCAACAGATACCATAGCAAACATACAGAATAAAAACGATAGAAGTTTTCTATTTGCCATATCTTTGAAAAATTGAGAGTGGAGAAGCAATAATCGAACTGCCTCTCCACTCGAACACACACGTTGTTTATTCCTTAATCAATCTGTAGGAATCTGCAAGTTTACCATTTACAAGAAGAGACACAAGATGCATGCCTCTGTCAAGATTAGAAATCGTTGCTGTTACAGAAGGCGAAGTAGATGAAACCTGCAAGGTCTTCTCTTTTGTGCCTGTAAGACTGCTAATGATGATGGTTGCAGACTTATCCAATCCTTCAAGATTTGTCGTGATGGTTACCTGTCCATTTGCAGGATTAGGTGTGCAACTAACTATCTTGTAAGGAGAAACTGCCTTGTTTGAAGCATCAAATGGAGTGTTGGAAAGTTCTGCTATCTTGGCAGATTGCTCATCCACTGTAGCCTGTAACTGTTGAACAGCTTGAACCAACATAGGAATGATGGCAGTGTAGTTAATCATCTTGTGACCTTCTTCATCAGTTTTTACAGCATCAGGCAACACAGCCTCTACTTCCTGAGCAAGGAAGCCATACTGTGTCTGACCTTCTTCTACAGGTCCATTGGCTACCGATGAACCAGATTCTGTAGCAGCTAAAGTTACCGCAGTCTCAGGTTTCCAAGTGTAAGAAACAGGACGCAACTGGAGAACGGCATCCAAACCTGTAGTCAAAGGCTTGATGTTGTCCTTTGCACGAGCGTCGGAATAGTTGTACACATTTGCAACCTGAATACTATTGAATGTACTTGTTGCAGAATTGTAGAACACTACTTGATTGCCTGTTCCTGCAAGTCGTGGGTTTGCAGGAGAAATGTCCAATTGGAAGAAGTTGTTAGTCTTACAAGTCCAATACATTCCCAGCCATTTGTTTACTGTCAATCCCAAGTAGTTGTGCTTAGGAGCATTGTTGATGTTGAGGTTACCACTTGAATACGTAATCTGCGCATTCATACCCATAGGCAGCAAAGTGAATATTGCCAATGCTGCGCTCTTAAGGAAGAACTTTTTCATTTTGTTTGTATAGTTATTGATTTGACATTTTGAATTCAGTTTCACTGTTGATAGTCGTATCGGAGTCGATAGTTATAGAATCAGCATTTAAGTTGATTGTACCACTTTTGAACGTTACTGGACCACTTGCTTTGGAAGTTGTGACAGAAGAACCGACTTTGATACTTGAACCTGTATAAGTTTTTGGTCCGACTACCGTCTCATTTTGGATATAGACAGAAGTTACAGGAGTACCCTCATTTATGTATGGAATCCTGTTGTGTGCAGATACACTTACAGATACATTTGCAGCATGATTCGTTGAATATGTAGCTGTAGTTCCTGTTGTGTATGTCACTTCTCCAGAAACAAGGTCATAGAACGCAATAGTTGCAGTGGTTCCGTTCAGATTTACACTTACAGCATTACTACCCCTATTGACAGACACATTGGTGAATGCCGTAGGTGCTGCTGTATAGATTTTCATACTTGGATCACCAAAACAATGGAACAATTCTTTTGTGTATTTTGTATAACCAGAATCACGTTTGCCATAAGTTTCAGCCAACCTTGCTTGTCCTTGGTTCAGAATTTGTCCTAATTCATAAGTTGGTGTAGGTGTGGCACTGGCGGTTCCACTTGTACCCGGAAATTTCGGATGCAACTTGCTGGAAGGCCAAACAGCATCAAACATACCTTCTGTCAAAGCATCATTATATCCAGAATAACTTAGTTGCGTAGCACCATATATGGCAATACAACCACCATTGGCTTTTTTGAGGAAGGCCTCACAGAAACAATCATCATTGAATTTTCCAGTGAGACAATTCATACTGAATACAACTGGCAATTTATTTCCATTAGATAAAGAACTGATATTACTGATAGTGTAACGAGGGTCACCCCATAAATCAACATTACCATGGTCTCTGTGAAGCACATAGAATGCACCATTATTGATTGCGGAATTTATGTCAGAGGCATTTCCTGTCCAAGGGAATCCGGGCTTCTTCAATTCATCAGGAATAGATTCGCCGAAAGAGTATGTGCCACTATTCCAGTATAAAGGCGTAACACCGCTTTTAGTAGTGTATATTCGCTTGACATTTATACCCTCTGTCAAAAGTGCATTGCGCACTTCTTCTGAAGTTTGGGCAAATCGTCTATCTGCATAGCCGTTATAGTTGGTATCTTGGAAATAAGCACAATTGACACCTGTCTTGTAGAACGAGGCATCGCTTACAGGATTTTTCTCATAGTTGATGATTTTATCCACAACAATATTCGCCTCTGACGCAGTTGCAACAGGCAAACGACCAAATAGTAAATCTGGTGTCAGATCATTATCACCATCCATACATGAATAGTAGAAATCTGTCACATGTGTATTCTTCAGACTTGAACTTTGTCCAGGCACATCAGCATTGTCTCCAACTATCAGAAGATAATACAAGTTGCTATTGGAATTGTATTGCTTCTTTACCTCTTCCTTTACAGAACTTGATGTCCATGAGTCATTTAGTACAATACGTACATCAAAGCCAAGAAGCCTCTTCCAAGACGCAAACTTTTCTACTGAAGTTTTGAACTTGGATGTTGAGATAATCAAATACCCCTTCTTGGCATTTGTCGCTTTTGTATCAGCGAGTGTAACTGGTTGTTGAAAACCATTGATAGTCGTATTGTTGAGAAAATCATCTACTGCATCTAAGCTTTGCGCACTCACGTTAGCATTACTCTTGGTATTAATCTTGACAAAAGTGACCTTGTAGCTAATGCTCTTGTAAGCACGTATGGCATTTTGTTCGTAACTGTATTGGATTGGTGAAACCATAACATCCACAATGCCTTTTCCACGATATACACCCATATTATCCTTGCTTGCTATACTACTTGGCAAGAATCCCTTGTATGCAGATATAGTGGGAACATTGTCCTTTGTGTAGGAACCATTTCCACTATCCGTCAATGGTGGGCGAGCTGGTGATAAAGTATATGGAAGTTCAACATAGAGACTATCTACAACTTTCACATTGACCGAATAACCATCTGGAGCTGTAAAAGAATCTAACCTGTATGGCAGAGCTGGTTTCCGAGGCGTATCTTCCTCACCAAAACCTGCCACTTTCCACATGATGCTCCCTTTGTACAAAGGATCATCAATAATTGTTGCCTTATCAAAAGTGTATGTGACGATGTAGCCATCATCAACACTTTGGACTGTTCTTGTAGGAGGTTGCTTATAAGCACCTGCTACCATGTTCCCATTGCTTAGCGTGATTGTTTGCTGTCCTTTGACAGTACCAACCGAGGCTAAAGCGAGGAAGAATACAAACCAATGTTTCATTTTTGCTGATGTTTTAGTTTTATGTTATAATTGTTTTACTAATGAACGTATTGATTCTAACAAAGAATAAGTATCAACGAGACTTTCAAATGATTGTACTTGTGACATTTTGTTGTCTTCAACCATATCCACGAAGTTTTTGATGGTGTCAAAATATCCTTGTGTGTAAATTTGGTTATTCTTTATCGTAGGTACGAAGTTGTTTCTGCCTAACAAATCTATCGTAACCATTTTTTGTGTATTTATCTTCTCCATTGGCACCCCCATGAATACTCGTTGCTTACTTTGGAATGTTAGACTATCCATCTGTTCCATTTGATAAATACCATGTTGGGTATTAATGGTAAGATGTTCTTTTGCTTCTGTCCAAGAATAAGCAGTAGAGAGTTCAAGAACACCTGTTGCATTGTTGTGTTTGAGCAATAACATCAACGTGTGGTCCTCTATATTCTCAACGCATTTGACTTCTGCTTTTCCAAACAAATATGTCACATAGTCCAATGGGTGTATGTACAAATCCATCATGGCTTCTCCCTCAGGATATGCTCCAGTGAGATATTTGAGATTGTAGGTAACAGGCTTCTTATTCTTAGCCAATTCCTTTTTAAGGATTTGGATTACTGGTGCGTGTCGTTTCTGCAGCCCTACAACAGAAGGAGTTTTTGTTTCTATGGAAATATTGATTAGTTGCATCAATTCATCCATACTTTGGCATGGTGGCTTCTCTATGAATATAGCTTTACCGCTTTTCAACACCTCCGATGCTATATGGAAATGTTCCTGAGGTGTAACCGCCACAAATATGCCTTTAACCTCCTCGTCATCCAAAATTTCTTGTAATGATATTGTAGCACGAACATGAGGATAAGCCGTATTTATTAGTTGAGCTTTGTCTTTTGATTTACAACAAATGTATTTCAATGGAACATGGAGATAACCGAGTACAGGATAAAGGTTACTTGTGCTATGATTACCAAAACCAACAAAAGCATACATGCCTTTCGGCACTTGTTGCAATTGCTTGATGCTCCGTATATGCTTGTAACGTTCTATGATATTCTTTATATATTTCATATTTTTCTGATCCGTTTGATCTGTTTTCTATATGTCATCTTGCTATTGTTTGTCCATTGGTATTTACCATAAAAGATTTCTATGATTCTTTTCGGAAAGACCCTTTCTAAATTTCGCAATAGTATCAAGTCAAACTTACGATGAAAGTTTATCCAACACGCATTACACTCTTTGGAGTATCTACATTGGATTTGTTGAGTATTCCGTGAATTGAAAATCTCATCCAACGAGTTTTCATGAATGTTACCAAGCTTGACATTTAGATTTTGGCAAAGTGGTACATCACCATTGGAATGTATCACTAACTCACTGAATATGCTTTGACAACGAAGTCTCAGATGTCCATTTCTCCATTCTTCATACAATGCAACAAAATCAAAGTTTTCCTCTGTATCATGTATATTTTGTGGAATATTTTGGATAAAATTTGACAAATCCGCTGCAAGGAGGTCTGCTTTAGTATCAAAGAAGTCCATTGTGCCGTATATGCCGATGCGTACATCTATGTTATATTCTCTTGCCATATTGATGACATACTCCATATCGGTAAAACTATTCCATGGTGAAAGACAGAACATCAATGATAGTGGTACCACGTTATTCAAGGCTTTCACGACTTCCACCACTTTGTCATGCCCATCGCATCCTCTCATCTCTTTGTAAACCTCTTTGTTTCCATCAAGTGATACATACAAATGGACTGGATGATATTTCCGAACCGCCTCTATGACTCGTTGTGGTTTCAAACAGTTAGACAACAGCGTGTAGTTGGGGTGATTATTCATAAACCACTCCATGATGGCATCTGCCTCTGGATGGAGGATAAACTCTCCTCCTTCCAATCCTACCGTTGTGTTTCTTGTTACACACTTGCTTTTCATCACATTCTTGATGTCTTCAAGAGAAAGATGTTCCACTGGTTTTTGCCAAATGGAACAATGCTTGCAACGAGATTGGCATTTTGTGGTAGAATATATCATCAGCGTACTCAACTTCTTATGTCGAGGACGGATGATGTTGTTGAGGTATAGCACCCCATTATGTATGTAGTCTCTTGTTTTGTACATGTTGTCTTTAGAAACTTTTGTGCTTCTATTAGTAAAGATGCTACAAAAGTCCTAAAGACTGCATAAGGTGCGAAAAATTACCATGTAAATCTTATTCCGAATGGAACTGAAATAGAGAATGGATGTTCTGTCCAAATGGTGTGAACAGTACTTCCATTAGGAATATACCAGTTGAATGACGGCTCCAAATACATGCTCCAGTTTGGTGCGAAATTGTATTGTAAACCAGTACCTACGCCAACAGACCACTGCACAGATGGAGTGAAATGCCATGAATCTTTGAATGGAACAGTTGTACCTGTAACGTATTGCTCGTTATTCTTTCCATACATTGGTATATTAAATATAATTCCAACAGAAGAATAAGCAGACCAATTCTTGGAATTAAACCATTTGTAAGATGTACTCAAAGGTATTCCCAAGTAATGAACTTTTTGGACTCTATTTATAAAGTACTCACCTTCACCCAATGTGAAATTAGATTTCAAAAGTGAATATTGTATGCCTGTTCCCAAACTCCAGTTCTTTCCTATATTTTTTGTCAGTGATATACCAAAAGTTATAGGTTTGTCATGTTGTTCGTGCTCCACAATCTTTCCACTGTTATGCTTTGCGATTGTCATAAGTGCCAACGTGTCAGCAGACATACCTTCATGTTCTTTCTGTTGAAGATGCTTGTAATAATCCTCCCATGTTGAAATCTCATTTGGTATTATAGGTGTAGGTCCGTCTGGGTCTGGTAAGCCATTATTGTTTGACGCTATCAACTTATAAACATTTTGAGCCAGAGCTGAACCTAAAGAACCTGTAGCAAGGAATTGCCACTTGTTCTTCTTATGTCTTGTCGTGTCTGCCACTATATAATTCTCGATTTGAGGGATAAACATACTTGTCGTATCAGACAAAGTTGTGTCTCTCTCCTCAATGATTATTGCTATATTGCGAATCGTATCTTCATTTTTCCATTCATTGCTTTTCACTATAGAATCCAAAGATATTTCACGTATCTGTTTCTTTTTGGTAATAAAAGTGTTTGCTACATACCGATTAGTTTGAGAGGATATTGACTCTAACTCTGGTTTGTCTGTTTTGTTATTATTCTTTCTTTCCACATTGGCTGTAGGCAGTTTCTTCTCTTCTACAGTTTTCTTCCAGAATAAATATTTACATAGAGGAATGCTGATAAGGATGATTGAAATGGCAGCCAATGCACGTTTGTCTATCATGTTACGTAACATCGCCTTTGCTCTTGCCAATTGTGAAGAGGAGCTATGAGGTTCGATACCAAGTTTATCGGCTATCTCTTTATGCGAGAACCCTTCTATAACAGACATTCTGAACACTTTACCATATCCTGTAGGTAAGCTGTTGATAAGTTCTAAAATATCATTCTCATGCAATAAGGAATCTGTTTGCAATGCTCCTTCAACCTCCAATTCTTCATCCATAATAGAAGAAAAAGGGATAGTTTGTAGTTTTGATTTTTTCTCCAAATGCTTAAGTGCTGTATTTTTTGTGATGGCAGCACACCATTCTTTGAACTTGGAATTATCCTTTAGTTTACTCAATGAGTAATATGTAAGGACAAAAGCGTCCTGGACGAGGTCATTTATCGTGTCCTCGTCCTCCTTAGTGATACTGAAACAAATACTTCTCATCATAGGAGAGTATCTTTCGTAGATTATTTTCAAAGCGTCAGTATCACCCGCTTTTACTTTTTCCAATAACTTTTCTATTTTCATGTTGGGGGATGCTTATTATACACCATTTTATAAGATACGAGAAAAACAGAAAAGACTGCGTGAGTAAATCTTAAAGAAATTTAAATACTGAAATTTTGATTAAATATAGGCAATACTTGGCTGAACGAATAAATGTTATAGCATTATCTCATTAATTTGATTAGACTTATAGGATTGACACTCTTGCCATCCTTTTTGCATGTAAGATGAAGATGACAGCCAGTACTGCGACCAGTATTACCAGTAACGCCAACAATGGTACCAGAGAAAACACGCTCACCTTTGCCAACTATAACGGAAGACAAATGGCAATAACTAACATGATAGTTGCCATGTTTCAACGTAACATAATTGCCAGAACGACTGTCATACCCTATCTTTTCAACAATACCCTCCATCATGGAATAGGCAGGTTCATTCTTCGCACGAAGATCCAAACCATTGTGCCATGATTGTTTTCCTGTGATAGGGTCACGGCGATAGCCGTATGGACTGGTGACCTTGATTGATTTCAGTGGATAAGTGATGCTTGGATAGCTGCTTGTCCACTGTTTTTGTTTGCTATCCACAGAGTCTGTTTCCAGTTGTAGTAGATTTGCAGTGACGGAATCTACCTGATTGTTTGCAGGAGTCAGAAGCTTCTCCTCCACTTTCTTGACTTTGTAACGGCATACGTTATTGCTGACGGTATTGAACTGCGCTTTTGCACTTGATACCGCCAGACAACTTATTGCCAATAATGCCATTATTTTCCTATTCATAGTGCAAAGTTAAGGAAAGAAATCAAGAGTAATACACGATGCTGTAAAAGTATAACATAAAATAAGATTAAAGTATGATTGAGAGTATGAAAAGAAACTCATTTGAAGAAAGCGAAGTGCCGTATCAGACACTCGCTAAGTTTGGACTCACCCATGAGATGATTGAAGACCTTCCGATGCATGTCTTGGATGACATCAGCAATGGTCGTCCATCGCCAGTGTTGCCTGTGAGCATAGAAGTAAACGAGGGCTATAGTATCAAGAGCAGAACCCGATTCGCCTTGGTAAGAATGGCAGACGGCAACGTGGATGTGATGTTCTATCCTGTTTTGAAGTACGCCCCATTGGATAACTTCACCAAAGAGCAGCAGGAACTGTTGCAGCAAGGCAAGGCTGTGGTGGCAAATGTGAATATGCCCGATGGCAATCCTATCAAGGCATTCGTACAGATTGACGGTGAGACCAACCAAGTGATGGCTGTGCCGACACCAGTGATTGGCAGAAACCTACAGGTGCTGTCCGACGAACTTAGTCTTGGAGGAACTGAACTAAAGAGCATCCAAAATGGCGAGGCACTGACATTTGCCGTAGAAGACGAGCCTGTGACTGTAGGTATCGACCTGAAGAGCGATACTGGCATCCGCTTCGCCAACGGCGATGGTGAGCAGTGGCGCAAGGAAGGCAAGCGAGAGTGGGACAAATACACTTTCGGCATCTATGGCTGTTGGGTGATGGACGATGACGGCAACCTCGACTATGTTCCAGAGGAGGAATATACTGAAGAGTTATGGAATGAGCAGAAGAAGGCCGCAGGAAGACATGCTTCTGCCGTTGCAAGAAAGTAAAGTGAAACATCAAATTTAGGGAAGAAATGAGAAAAGGACCTTATTATACAGAAGACATCCTCGTGGAGAAGATGCAGAGCGGTGAATATGGTTGGCTCGACTATGTGAACCATTTCAGCGAGG
>ERZ1034984.4045-NODE-4045-length-10000-cov-8.281247_pt1 | contig 10000 bp, 5 predicted proteins | sample MGYA00520589_ERZ1034984 | MGnify/ENA primary metagenome ERZ1034984 (study PRJEB33766, sample SAMN09781790) | gut metagenome | biome: gut microbiome | host: Homo sapiens | place: Madagascar | study: EMG produced TPA metagenomics assembly of the PRJNA485056 data... | reverse complement strand
CGGCACGCCCAACATCGTGTGCTGCTCGCCGTTTGCGTGCCTGCCCAACCACGTGGTGGGCAAGGCCGTCATCAAGGAGCTGCGCCGCCAACACCCCGACACCAACATCGTCGCGGTGGACTACGACCCCGGCGCCTCCGAGGTCAACCAGCTCAACCGTATCAAGCTCATGATTTCGGTTGCCAAGGAGAAGTTCAAGGAGACGGGCCGAGGCCCGGCGAAATAGAGCCGCCTTGCACAGGGCCGCTTCCTTCCAAGGGGGCGGCCCTTTTTCTTTACAGGTCTCTTACATACGGTTTACCTGGGGCGTACGCGACGCACGCATTCTAGTGTCCAAGCTGCGGGACTATGCCACGGCGCATGACACGACGTCCGGAAGGAAACCATGAACGAGACGCTCACGACCGTCTTCGGCCTGCTTGGCGGTCTGGCACTGTTTATTTACGGCATGAACTTGATGAGCGAGACGCTCCAGAAGGTGGCGGGCGACGGCATGCGCCGGGTGCTCTCGCTGCTTACCAAAAACCCCGTGATGGGCGTGCTTGCCGGCGCGGTGGCCACGGCGGTGCTCCAGAGCTCGAGCGCCACCACCGTTATGGCCATCGGCTTTGTAAGCGCGGGTCTCATGGGCCTGCCGCAGGCTATCTCTATCATCCTCGGCGCCAACATCGGCACCACCATGACCGCGCAGATCATCGCGTTCAAGATCACCGACTACATCCCGGTGTTCCTGTTCCTTGGCTTCCTCGTGAACTTCGTGGCCAAGAAGGAGCGCACCAAGCAGATTGGCTTGTCGGTGCTCGCGTTTGGCCTGCTCTTCCTGGGTATCGACACCATGGGCGGCGCGATGAAGCCCCTGGCGACGAGCCAGGTGTTCGTCGACCTCATCGGCCAGGTGGCCGACATCCCCGTGCTTGGTGTGGCGGTGGGCACGCTCATGACGCTCGTGGTTCAGAGTTCGAGCGCCACCATCGCCGTGCTGCAGAACTTCGCCTCGCAGGCGGGTCCCGACGGCGTGAGCAGCATCATCGGCCTGCAGGGCGCCATCCCGATCCTTCTGGGCGACAACATCGGCACCACCATCACGGCCCTGCTCGCCTGCATCGGCCAGTCGCGCAACGCTAAGCGCGCCGCTGTATCGCACACGCTGTTCAACGTGTCGGGCGCGCTTTTGTTCATCTGGTTCATCCCGCAGTTTGCCCAGTTCGTGCAGTTCATCTCGCCGAGCGGCCCCGAGGTTGAGGTCATCTCGCGTCAGATCGCCAACGCGCACACGCTGTTCAATTGCACCATGACCCTCATCTGGTTGCCGCTCATCGGTCTCATGACCAAGATCGTGACCACCATCCTGCCCGACAAGAAGGTTGACAAGCAGACCGCTGCAGCTATCGAGAATCTCTCCACACCGCTGTACCTGGACGAGCGCCTCATTGGCACGCCTGCCGTTGCTATGCAGATGGCGGTGCAGGAGACGCTGCGTGCCGGCGAGGCAATCCGAGGGGCGCTAGGTGCGGTGAGGCACTGCGTGGAGGGCGGCGTGCTGAATGTCGACGCCGCCGACGATGCCGTGCGCCGAGCTGAGGCGGGGTGCGTCCTGTGCGCCAAGACCACCGACTACCTGACCGAGATGTTTGCTGCGGGCGTGCTGACCGAAGACCAGGCGACGGGGGCTGCCGGAGTGCTGCGCGTGTTGAACGACCAGGGGCGCGTTGCCACGCAATGCAAGGAGATTGCCCAGTGCCTGAACGGCAGCTTCTCGAAGGCGGCGACGAAAGACTTGGAGGAGGTCGTGGCTATCATCGAGAAGATGTGCGGTGCGACCCTCGAGATCGTTGAGCAGGGCGACCGGTCCCGCGCACGCGAAGTCTTCGCGGCAAAGTCCGATGCGCTCGACCTGGACATCAAGATGCGCAAGGCTCACATGAAGCGCGTGGCAAAGGGCGCCTGCGAGCCCGAGGCGAAGGGCCCCTTCGACGAGGTGCTCAATGGCTTGGACCGCATCGGCAACAACTGCGTGAACATTGCCGAAGCCGTGGCCGTGGGCCAGGTCGACCTGGGCAGGTTCATGCTCCCCGGAGACGAACAGGCTTAGGTTCGTTCCGGTCGTCCCCGGATGCTCCCGCGCCGCTGGTCCTCGCAGGGCAAAGTGCGCCCTGCTGCGGATTTGCGGCTTAGGGAGCACCGGGGACTGACGTAATCTCAGCCACGTTCGGTTAAGCGCGAAGAACAGGTTCACAAAAATCGAGGGCCGCCCTTTTCCCGATGTTGGGGGAAGGGCAGCCCTCGTTGTCGTGCGGGTTTTGAGCCCCCAACGACACCTTGGGGCAGAGTGCGCAGCTCGGGGACGGTCTCCTAAGCCGCGAATCCGCAGCCGCGTTCTTTGCGGCGAGGACCAGCGGCGTGGAGATCCGCCCCCGAGCGTCCGGGAAGGACCCGGCCCCGGTGTCCCCGCGAGGATCAGCGGCGTGGAGAGCCGCCCCCGAGCGTCCTACTCAGAAGAGGTGGCCTCGCAGACGAGGTCGATGAGGCCCTGGCGGTCGTAGACGCCAAGCTTGCGATAGGTGTTTGACGCATGGTGCTTTACGGTGCCGGGAGCGATGCCGAGTGCTTCGGAGATGTGCGCGATGCTTCGGCCGCGTGCAAGCAGGCGTGCCACGTCGAGTTCGCGTGCGGTGAGGCCGGCTTCGCTGCCAAGGAAATCGCAGCGTTCGTCGAGGTTGGGAACGTGCGGACGAGCCGGTTCCTGGGCTGGTTGGTACAGGGCGCGCAGGTTGCTCTCGGTGAAGACCGCGCTGCCGATGAGGACCACGGCGGCGATGAAGCAGGCGATGAGGCTCACACGCATGTCGGGATTCCAGAACGCGCTGCTCATCAGCGTGTATCCCAGCCACGAACCGATGAGCGTGCCTGCGCGCGTCGCCACAATGGCGCTGCCGAAGATGAGGGCCACCTGCGTGCGGGCGCGGTAGGCCAAATCGCTGGCGGCGAACATGATGAACATGTCGAGGCAATAGACGCCAAAGATGACCCCACCGTTGCCAAGAAACGACAGGTCGTCGGGAAGTGCAAGGCACAGCGCCGCCCCGCATGTAATGGCGGGCACGATGGGGCGATAGAAGGAGAAGGGGTCGGCGACGGAGTCGCGCATAAACATTGCGAAGGCAAAGACCGCCGTAAGGATGCCTGCCACCGACATGCCTAGGAGCTGCAGCGTGCGCGTGCTGCCGTCGAAAGAGCTCACCCGCTGCACGGCCCCGAAGACGACGGAGATCGCCACGAGGGCAAGGGCGAAGCCGATAAGGCGGCGCGCTTCGAGGCGCACGGCGGCTACGGGGACGTCGCCTCGGCATGGTTCGTTGCGGGAAAGGTGCAGTGACAAGGCTGATAGGGGAGCGAAGAGAGCGATGAGGGCACACCCTGGCACGACGGGCAAGGCGCAGACGACGAAGTACAGCGCAAAGGCGAGAAGAAACGAGTATACAAGGTGCCTGCCCACGTTGCCCGAGGCCAGCGTGCTCCAGCGTTCGCCCCACATGAGCAAGACGAGTGCGCTGAAGACGGACGTGAGGATGTAGCTCGCCCACTCAAGGGGGAGGCCGGCTGCATGGGGGAGCGTCACGTGCGTGCAGAGGGCAAGCATCACCGTGCCTGCGGCACCTGCTGCTGCGGCGAGCCATAAGAGGCCGGGCCTGCTGCTGTACGGTGCCAGGCGCGGGACGGCAAGCGTCGCCGCCACATAGCCAGCCAGCGTAACAATCAGAAGGAGCAGCATACTGCCGGGTGCGGGCTGGATGGGGCCCATAACCACCGACGTCGAGGCGAGCGTCATCCACCATGCCTGCCAGAATCCCAGGCCTACAAGGGGGAGCATCCCGGCGAATCCTTGACGGCTGGTTGTGTCTTCGGTGCTGTTGCCCTCGAGGACCTCAGCGACGGAGGCGGGTTTGTCTGATGTTGTCTGGGCGCGTGCCGCCATTGCGCTCCTTTGGTCGCACTTTTTTTGGATGCCCACACTATAGCAGCGATGAGACCCGACGTGCTCCGATGTCGCAGGGCCCGCACTTGGGGCGAGGTGCCCGGCGACATCTTTGCAGGGTAGCGTGACGAGAAGTGGTGTATGGGGGAGGAACATGCCTTCCGATTCTGTTTCTGGTCCGTTTGGCACGTTCGTGGGACAAACGTGTCGAATGGACCGTTTCGAGGCGATTTTGGGCCTTGTTTTGGTCCGTTCGGCACGATGGAGCGGCGAACGTGCAGATGCAGCGATGGGGTGCGGAATGTTTTGCCGTCAAGGCCACCTATGCGCCAACGAATGGTGTGAGATATCAAAAGCCCAGCTAGATTTGGCAATAAGCCAAAAGGTTCACGGGGGTTTAGATGAGGGTCCATAGGCATGGGGTGCTTCTCGTGCTTACACTCAAACCGTTATCTGCTCACAGGGTGCGTCCTTGTGGGGCAGGTCCGTTGCCAGTTGAAAGGGGAACCAACATGGAACTCAACCGTCGTCAGTTTGTCGAGGGTGCAGGGGCCGCCGCTGCCGGTGTCGCCGCCATGGGCGCACTTGCCGGTGTCGCTGTGGCCGACGAGCAGGAGGCTATGACCGCCGACAAGCTCGAGGGCGCCAAGTGGAGCTTCGAGATCGCTCCCGACCCCATCCCTGAGGACAAGATTTCCAAGACCGTCACGCACGACATCGTTGTCGTGGGCGCCGGTATGGCGGGTGTCTGCACCGCTGTCTCCGCTGCCGAGGAGGGCGCCGACGTCATCCTCTTCTCTGCCTCTTCCAAGGCCATGAGCCGCGGTGGCTCCAACCACGCCATCGGTTCCAAGTATCAGGTGGAGAAGGGCATCGAGTACAACCCCGAGCTCGCCCGCAAGATCGTCAAGACCGAGCAGACCTCCGGCACCTACCTCATGGACAAGAAGAAGTGGGCCCGCTGGATCAACAACTCCGCCGAGTCCATCAACTGGACCATCGAGCTCATGGAGGGCAAGGGCCTGCATTGCTGCCTGGAGCCCGGCTATCCCGATCCCGACGGCGTCATTGACGTGCCGCCCGCGTCGCACAACTTCTACAGCGACGAGCAGCCCTTCGGCGCTCTGTGGGGTGCCCCTATCGAGGCGCAGACCTACGCGCAGATCTTCACCGAGGACCTCGGCGGCGAGATTGATTACAACACCCGCGCTCTCTACCTCATCCGCGACGACGACAACACTGGCCGCGTGAGCGCCGTTGTTGCCCAGGACGCCGACGGCAACTACATCAAGTACGAGGCCACCAAGGCCGTCGTGCTTGCCACGGGCGACTTCTCCAAGGACCGCGACCTCATGGCCCGCTACAGCCCCATGGCTTACAAGTGGTTCAAGGACGCCATCAGCTGGGACAAGATCGACTACGACACCGAGCTCGCCTACGACGGCCTCATGCCCGGCGACGGCCAGAAGATGGGCCTGTGGGTCGGCGCCGCTTGGCAGAAGACCTTCCCCGTTGCTCCCATGATCAACGGCGGCGCCACCGGTCCCGCCCATGGCGTCATCTCCAACTTCTGGGGCATCAACCTCGACATTCACGGCGAGCGCTACCAGAACGAGATCACCAACTTCGCCTACGGCGCCATCTCCAAGCTGCAGCTTCCCCAGCAGACCGCCTTCGCCGTGTGGGACACCAACTACGCCTACACGCAGGACACCTGGGAGGCCTTTGGCTGCTGCGTCGACCTCGAGAACGGCATCCAGCCCTCGACCCCCGAGGAGATCATCGCTGGCTGGGACAAGAACGCCGAGGCTGGCGTCGTCGAGGGCATCGGTTCCTCCACGGTTTACTACAAGGCCGACACCATCGAGGAGCTCGTTGAGAAGATGGCCGCTGACGGCATCGACGCCGACAACGCTCTCGAGTCCATCAAGCGTTACAACGAGTATGCCAAGAACGGCCTCGACGAGGAGTTCCATGTGAACCCCGAGTACCTGTTCCCCATCGAGACGGGTCCGTTCTACGCAACCAAGTCCGTGGGCGCCACCTTCCTCACCGTGTGCGGCGGCCTGCGCACCAACGAGAAGATGCAGGTGTGCGACGAGAACGACGAGCCTATCGAGGGTCTGTACAACACCGGCATCATGACCGGCGACTTCTACGCCAACACCTACAACTTCGTGATGCCCGGCCAGAACCTTGGCGCCGTGTGCGGCACGCTGTCCTACCTCCTGGGTAAGGACCTTGCACAGCTGTAAGCAGCTGATGGGTTGTTTTGCTCGCTCGCCTGAGGGATTTCCCACGCTGCTGGTCCTCGTCGCAAAAAGCGCGGCTGCGGATTCGCAGCTTAGGGAAACCCTCAGGCTGGCGTTATTCCGGCTGGTAGCACCCGGGGTCCTCAACCCCCGCGAAGACAGTCGGTTATTGCTTTTAAAACCTTGGGGACTGACCGGGGCCAGCTGCGGCATTTGCAGGTGGTCCCCGGCGAGCCTATGAGATGAAAGGATTTGAAATATGACCCTCTCTCGTCGTTCTTTCCTTGCTGGTGCTGGCGTTGCCGCTCTGGCTGCTGGTTCTGCTGCTACTGCGTTTGCTGGTGGCACGGGTTCCGATGAGGACATGAAGTATGCTGCCCCCACCGAGGCTGGCGGCGTCAACACTGCAGGCCCTGCTTATGAGAAGGCCGTGCCTTCCTTCATGACTGCCCCCGAGCCTATCGACCCCGCTAGCTGCGCTTCTACCAAGACCGCCGACGTCATCGTCATCGGTGCCGGCAACTCCGGCTGCGCTGCCGCCAGCTCCTGCGTTGACAACGGTCTCAACGTCATTGTCATCGAGAAGCTCGGCACCGTTCAGGGCCGTGGCGGCGGCATGGGCCTGTGCAACACCAAGTTCACCAAGGCCTATGGCGAGAAGATCGGCCAGGACCTCACGGTCAACATCGAGGAGGCCCAGCACCGCTGGATCCGCACCTGCGCAAGCCGCGTGAAGGAGTCCCTCGTCTCCCTGTGGTTCAACAAGTCCGGCGAGGCTGGCGACTGGTTCATCGACAAGGCTGCAGAGTACGGCGTCGAGCCCGACTCGTTCCGCGCCTATGCGCCCAATGCCATCATTCCCGAGAGCTTCTCGTATCACCAGTTCCACAAGGTGGACGACTCGGTGACCTTCCCCGAGGAGACGGGCTACTTCCTGCCCACCGCCGTGCTGTATGTCGACTCCCAGGATGCTGACAAGCACAACGGCGTGTGCGCGACCTATGACTTCTACACCTGCGCCCAGCAGCTCGTGAAGGACGAGTCCGGTCGCATTACCGGCGTCATCGCCACCGATGCCGACGGCAACAACGTGTACTACGAGGGCACCAAGGCAGTCGTGCTTGCTACCGGCGGCATCGACATGGACGAGGAAATGGTGGACTACTACTGCGAGCCTATCGTCCACGGTTGCCTCGAGAACCAGAACGGCCCTGCCGGCTACTCCACCGGCGACGGCCACAAGATGGGCCTGTGGGTCGGTGCCGGCATGCAGGACGGTCCCTTCCCGCTCATGCTCCATCCCCAGGCCGGCTGCATGTTCCACGGTGCGTTCATGTTCCTCAACCTCGAGGGCGAGCGTTTCTGCAACGAGGGCACCTGGGTTCAGGGCAAGTCGATGAACGTCATGCGTCAGACCGACCACATCGCTTGGGCCATCATGGACGCCAATTACGGCGAGCAGAACGTTAAGACGCTTGAGAACGGCGTGGGCGGCGGCATGTTCTGGGACTCCATGGGCGGCGAGGTGGGCGACCCCTTCAAGCCCGAGGACGTCACCGCCATCGTTGATGCGGCCATTCAGGCTGACAATGACAGCGCCTACAAGGCCGACACCCTTGAGGAGCTCGCCGAGCTCATCGGCATCGACGCCGACACCATGAAGGCTTCCGTCGAGCGTTACAACACGCTGGTTGAGAACGGCGTTGACGAAGACTTCCACAAGCAGGCTGACTTCCTGTTCCCCGTCACCGAGCCCCCGTTCTACGCCTGCAAGGTCGGTGTAGCCCTGCTTGCCATCGTCGGCGGCCTTGACATTAACCGCCGCCTGCAGGTGCTCGACACCAACCGCAAGCCCATCGAGGGCCTCTATGCCACCGGTAACGCTTCGGGCGACCTGTATGCTGTTGACTATCCCATCAACATGGCCGGCAACTCCAATGGCCGTGCCCTGACCTGGGGTTACCTGCTCGGCCAGATTATCGCCGGTACGAGCGACCTCGTGGCCGAGGTTGTCCCCGCCGAGAAGGCGGAGGTTGTTGAGGAGGCTCCCGCGCAGGAGGCTCCCGCCGCAGCCGGCACTGGCGAGCTTGCCGACGGCACCTACACGGGCACCGGCAAGGGCATTGGCGGTACGTTCGACGTCACGGTGACCGTCGAGGGCGGCAAGATCACGAACGTCGAGGTCGGCGAGAACGCCGAGACCGCAGGCATCGGCTCCAAGGCCATCGAGCAGCTTCCCGCCAAGATCGTCGAGGCCAACGGCGTTGACGGCGTCGAGGCCGTCTCCGGTGCCAGCGTGACCTCCAAGGCCATCTTCACGGCCGTCACCGAGGCGCTCGCAGGCGCACAGGCTTAGATTCGTCCCGGCCGCCGGCGGATTCGCCACGCTGCAGTCCTCACAGGGCAAAGTGCGCCCTGCTGCGGATTTGCAGCTTAGGCGAACCGCCGGCTGACGTAATCTCAGCCGTGTGCGGTTTTTCAGCTTTAAAACCAGATTTACAAGAGTCGAGGGCCGCCCTTTTCCCGATGTTGGGAGAAGGGCGGCCCTCGTTGTCGTGCGGGTTTTAAGCTCCATATGACACCTTGGAGCAGAGTGCGCAGCTCGGGGGCGGTCTCCTAAGCCGCGAATCCGCAGCCGCGCCCTTTGCGGCGAGGACCAGCGGCGTGGAGATCCACCCCCGAGCGTCCGGGAAGAACTCGGCCCTGGTGTCCCTGCGAGGACCAGCAGCGTGGGAATCCACCTCAAGGCGTCCGGGAAGAACCCGGCCCCGTGTCTACCGATGAAAGGCTGGCACGCCGAAGCCGATGTTGTAGGCACCGGCGGTGTAGTAGATGCTTTCTTTGATGCCGCCTGCGATGGCGCCCACGGTCTTGTACCAGCCGTCGCCCACCTCCACGACTATCTCAGCATGGTCGGCAGAGACACCAATTTGGTTGGCGAAGGAGTTTTCCCAGCGGAAGAAGGCGACCGAGCCAACGCGGGGAGTCATGTCGTGCTGGCCCTTTTCAATCATGAGGTCGAGGTACTTGTGCGGCCAGCTGTCGACGAAGCCGTCTGCGAGAAATCCGCTCATGCCAGCGGCCTTGAAGATGTGGCGCACCGTGGCCATGCAGGGGCCATACCCGCAGTACGTTCCGCCGTCGGCCTTCACCTCCTTGAGGTAGCCGAATGCCGTTGACTCGCTGCCGCCCAGCTCAGCCAGGGCAAACTGCACGATGCGTCGCACTTCCTCGTCGCGGGTGTACATGCGCCCCGTGTCCTCGTCGAAGAAATGCCACGAGTTGTTGACGTACTGCTGACCGGTGTGCAGGCCGCCGTCGTAGTTGTCGTAGTAATACGTGTTGGTCTTGCCGGATTCCGGGACCTCGGTGAGGCCGCAGTTGAGACCCGTCTGCTCGTCGATGTTGCGCCAGGAGCCGCGGATGAACTGCTTTCCTGTGAGCTGGCTGCCGGTAATGGGGTCAAAGTACGAGACAACGTTGTTGCCCAGGTACAGGAAACCATATCCGAGCTGGCCTTTTTCGTTGAACAGGTACGTCTTGTCTTCGATGGTCTGCAAGCCGGTGAGGGATTTGCCGTCGTTGTCGTAGTAATAGCGATAGCCGCCAATGTTCTGCCAGCCGGTAAGCACGGCCGGCTCCTGGGTCGAGGGGTCCGAGCCGGGTTGGCCGGGCGAGGGAGCCTCAGGCTGCGAGCCGTCGCCTATGTCGGTTGCCCCTCCCTGAGAGGCATCAGTCCCCGTGCCAGGCGTATCGGGTTCGGGAGTCCCAG
>ERZ1034984.4042-NODE-4042-length-10010-cov-9.415570_pt1 | contig 10010 bp, 9 predicted proteins | sample MGYA00520589_ERZ1034984 | MGnify/ENA primary metagenome ERZ1034984 (study PRJEB33766, sample SAMN09781790) | gut metagenome | biome: gut microbiome | host: Homo sapiens | place: Madagascar | study: EMG produced TPA metagenomics assembly of the PRJNA485056 data... | reverse complement strand
GTGTATTTATGGAAACATCGAATACTTTTGACAGCAATTTCAATGTTTCCGTATTAGGAACTGTTTCTCCGTTTTCCCAACGTGAAACTGCCTGACGACTAACAAAAACTTTTTCTGCAAGCTCATCCTGCGACATTCCCATTTGGGTGCGAAGTTCAAATATAACCTGTTTTGTATCCATTATAAAGTACCTCCTTTACACCTTTATTATAGTCTCACGCATTATCTAAAACTAGCAACTCGCAGTTGCTATCCTTATGACTCCCTTTTTTTCATTCCCGGCTATACAAATTTCACAATGATAGTTTTGATCATTTGTATCCGCAGGCGGATAACCTTCAAGCTCCACTGTTGTTCATAACCAAACTTCAACCTCCTTGTGCTTAGAGTATATGAAGTTTTGGCTTTATCTTGTGGTTTGCGAATATCTGTATAAATAGAAAAAGCCCTTTGAGAAAATGATTTTTCCTCTCTCAAAGGACAAATAGACACACTAAAATTTTATTTATTCATGCGGCTCACAATCCAATCACTTGTAACACTTTCTGCTTCCGCACATTCACCATAATCCAATTCTGCTAAATCACCCATTGTTTCATCAATACTCAAAATGGATGCTAAAGAAACCACTCTTGCATCTTCTTCCTTATGATTTCTACCACATAGGAACTGCCAATATCCATCTTCATCATGAGAAACATATAATATAGGTTTATTTTCCTCTAATACATGACAGCAAGTAAAGCACGCCGTATTAGGAGCATCTGAAAATGGAAATTTCTTATTTCTCATTCACACCCCTCCAACATTTGATTTGTATTTCATTCAGAAAATGGGCAACTCCGATTGGAATTGCCCACTCTTTGTACTAATTATACGTTTTTTTCTCGCTTGCACAAATCTCTGCATCAATTGATGTTAATCACTGTTTTTTCAGTTGTTTATCAAATGAAATACGTCCCATCTATTTGGTAAAACGGTACATCTTAGTAAAGCTTAGCTCCTGCAGGAATATTGTCATCAACCATCAATAAGTTCAAGCATTCATGACCATTTTCTTCATATACAGCTGAGATCAACATACCTTCAGAATTGATACCCATCATTTTTCTTGGTGGTAAGTTTACAATCGCAATTGCAGTCTTTCCAACCAATTCTTCTGGTTCATAATATTCGTGAATTCCGCTTAAAATAACGCGATCTTTACGTTGGCCATCATCTAAAGTGAACTTTAATAGCTTCTTAGATTTTTCTACAGCTTCACAAGCTAAGATCTTAACAGCACGGAAATCTGATTTTGAGAATGTTTCAAAATCTACCATATCTGTGAAGATTGGTTCAATTTTTACATTCGAGAAATCAACCTTTACAGGTGCAGCTTCCACTGGTTTTTTAGCTTCTGCTTTCTTGTTAGAATCTCCTAAGTTCTTCATGTGAGGGAATAATAATACTTCACGAATTGTTCTTTGATCTGTCAACAACATTACGAAACGATCAATTCCAAGTCCTACACCACCAGTTGGAGGAAGACCATATTCCAATGCTTCTACATAATCTGTATCTACTTCGTTGGCTTCATCATCACCTAATTCACGAAGCTCTAATTGTTTTTCGAAACGTTCTCTTTGATCAATTGGATCATTTAATTCAGAGAATGCGTTCGCATATTCGTGTCCACAAATGAACAATTCATAACGATCCGCAAATCTAGGATCTTTCTTATTCTTTTTAGCTAATGGAGAAATGGATGTTGGATGACCATATACAAATGTTGGTTGTACAATTGTTTCTTCAACATATTTTTCGAAGAACAAGTTAATAATGTGTCCAACTGTATTATGGATCTTTTCAACTTCAATATCATGTTCCTCAGCCAATTTCACAGCTTCTTCATAACTCATATCTTGCCAGAAATCTACACCACAAGCTTCTTTGATCGCATCCACCATGTGAATACGTTTAAAAGGAGCTTTTAATGATAATTTTGTTCCTTGATAAGTAATATCTGTAGTACCCAATACTTCATTAGCTACTGAATCAAACAATCCTTCAATCAAGTCCATCATTCCGTGTAAATCACTATAGGCAACATAAGCTTCAACTGTAGTAAATTCAGGGTTATGCATCGCATCCATACCTTCATTACGGAATAAACGACCAATTTCATAAACACCTTCTAAACCACCAACGATCAAACGCTTTAATGGTAATTCAGTCGCAATACGCAAATAGAAATCCATATTTAATGTGTTGTGGTGCGTTACGAAAGGTCTAGCACTTGCACCACCTAAGATTGGTTGCATAACTGGAGTTTCAACTTCAACTAAACCTTGACCATCCAAATAGTGTTGGATTGCACGAATAATTTTTGGTCTTGTTAGTGCAATACGCTTAGCTTCTGGATTCATGATCAAGTCTACATAACGACGACGGAAACGCTCTTCAACATCTGTTAAACCATGGAATTTTTCTGGTAATGGACGAAGAGATTTTGAAAGATGAGTATAGTTTTTAGCACGAACAGACAATTGTCCATGATCTGTCTTCATGACAGTACCCTCAATACCTACGATATCTCCAATATCATTTTTCTTGAAGATTTCATATTGATCATCACCAATTTCATCTTTACGAACATAGATCTGAATTTGTCCTTCACGATCCTGAATGTTCATAAAACCAGCCTTACCTTGACGGCGCTTCGTCATGATACGACCTGCAATTTTAACTGTTACTTGTAATTCATCTAATTCTTCTTTTGTCTTGTCTTCATAAGATGATTTGATAATACCCGAATTTGAAGTACGATCATAACGAGATCCAAATGGATCAATACCCATGTCAATCAAATCTTGCATCTTCTGACGACGAACTTGTTCTTGTTGCGTTAACTTTTCCATTGTTTTCTCCTTTTTCTTTTATCCATAAAAAAAGGCACTTGCCACAAAGGGACGAAGTGCTCGTGTTACCACCCTAATTTACCAGACAAATCACTTTGTCCAGCCTTAGTCACTGTCTATAAACAGCGCTTCCTTTAATGCAGGAAATACAAATAGCTCCAAGTCTTTATTCCCAATTAGTCCTACGCTTTTTTTCACCATCCAAAAGCTCTCTAAAGTATTTCTAAAAGGTACTCGCCCTCTTCATTGCCTTTTTATACGCTTTTATCCTACTAGACAATACACAATTTGTCAATTTAAGATTTATCCATATATCGAATATTTAATTCTTTAATACTGTTTTTAAATAAAACATCTATCTTGGCATAATATGTTTCTACATCCGGATCAAAGTTATGTTGGATCCAATACTTTAAAAAGTACAATAAATCATTCGCATAATAATCCATTATAAAATCCACTGTGAATCTTGAATCCATTCCACTCACATCTAAATAAGAAAATACATTTCTAAATATTTCTTTAAACACATTACTCATCAAGTCTTCAAAACCATTCTGACCTGTGATTCTGTAACAAGACTTAAAGAAGTCTCGATTATCACTTACCGTTTGAAAAATATGTTTGATGATTTGAGGATTCGTTTGATTTTCAAACCCCTTAAAAAACATACGATGAATCAAATATTCCAATGCCTCATACTTATCCATGAAATGATTATAGAAAGTTCCACGAATAACGCCTGTTTTATCGCAAATCTGTTTGATTGTGATCTTTTCAAAAGGCTTTTGTTGCATCAAAATATATAATCCCTCACTCAGAAGATCTTTCATTGTCACCTTTTCATTAAATGTCATGAAATCACCTCTACAATCGAATTAATCTGAAAATTAATGATAAGCTCATGAACAAGTATACTACTCCACAAAGAAAATAATAAGCCTTTTGATATCCAGCCCCATTATAATATCCAATATAGAAATGAATCATATAGCCACCAAGAACAATTAAAAATAAGACGAATGATTCCATCAAAAGAGGAAGATTCATGTAATAACAACCAACTCCAACTAAGAAACAATCCAAGCCACCCATTAACGCAAGTTTAAAAATTTCCTTCGTATCAAACTCTTTTAATCTTTCCACAAACTTTCCACGCTTAAAACTATAGATGACCATTCCAATTCCTAGAATCAAAAAGACAAATATCGCAACATATTTATTCAATGTTGCCAATGGACGTCCAAAAATATATGTGGACATTCCATGTCCTAATAAAAACATACCCGAACTGCATAGCGCAAAAATCAATCCATAAACCAATGCTTTTGAAAAGCGAATATTACGAATTGAAGCCCCCTGTTCTAGTGCACATACAAATACGTCTAAACTAAGACAAATACTCAAAATTCCAAATATCAACATAGCAATCCACCTTCATTAACTTTATTGTATACGAACTAGGATTATTTTAAAAATCACGATGAACATATTTCAATAAATGTATTTATGAACTACAATAAAGCTATGAAAAACATCATTGACTACATCAAAGAATACGGAAATTTAACCCTTGAAGAATACCCATTTAATAATGTGGACTCTTTGATTCTCTCACAAATCTCCTATATTAAATTTGAAAACTCAAGCATTGACATCGAATCTGAAATCCATTTATTAAGCGATTTTGAAAATGAAATTGATACTTTATGCATCGATACCCGAGTACCTGAATTAAACGAAGAATTATTTCTTCAATGCATACACTCCCTTCGTTATGAATCCATTACCATTTCTCATCTACAAACTAATTTTGACAAAGATAATGAAAAACAATTCTGTGCTATGACTTTTCATTTACCCAACCAAATAGACTACATTGCCTTTCGCGGTACAGACGCAAGTTTTGTAGGATGGAAAGAAGATTTTAATCTATGTTTTCAAGAAAATATTCCAAGTCAAATTTCTGCCTTAAACTATGTAAACAACTATAAGACAAAACACAAACTCATCTTAGGCGGACACTCCAAAGGAGCAAATCTTGCCCTTTATGCCGGTATCCATACACACAACCCCATTTATTGTATATACAATCATGATGGGCCTGGATTTCTTACACCTTATCAAACCGATAAGAAAGTATTTAAGACCATACCACAATCGAGTGTTATTGGACTCTTACTTGAAGAAACAAATAATTATCAAATCATTCAAAGTGATGCCATATCCATCCTTCAACATGATCCATTTACGTGGTGCGTAGAAAGCGGAGACTTTATTTATCTAGAACAAAATGATCAACTATCCAAACATACACAATCCACACTATCAAAATGGCTTAAATCTATTGATGTCAATACCCGCAAACAAGTCATTGATACCATTTACTCTATCTTTTCAGATTATGAAAACCCAAAGGATTTCAGACAGAATATCGATGTGATTGAGATGATCAAATCCATTCAGAATATGGATAGTCAAACGAAGAAAATGATTAGTGAAACCATTCAAGTCTTATTCAAATGTATTCAAAACGAAATCAAGCGAGGATTCTAAATTCCTCGCTTAAATAATATATAACTATAGATACACGGAATAATAGTCGCTACAAGAATCACAACAATGCCCATTGTCATATAGCCAAGTAATCCAAGTACTATATATAAGATTCCAGCTATCACCATACAATAGCCACCCACACGATTTGACAACACCCAGTTTTCATCACTATTTAATGCCCACGAAGTTTTAATTCCAACCGCATAATTCCGTTTTACTTTTGGCAAATAATTTCCTAATACAATTAATAATACACCAACAAGAATATTCATCACAAAACTTACATCAAACGAGTAGCCCAAACCAAAATAAATAATTGTCATACTTGTCACAATACAAACGACAGGACAAATCATAAATAAAATATTCATCATAAAATCTGGAATATTATTTCGCTTTGGATCTTTTACCGTCACAAAACAAGTAAATACATGAATTGCCAAGCACAAAAACAACATACCAAATAAACCCATAAACTTAGGCATTGTACCATCGACTTGTCCATTCACATCAAAATGGGTTGGTACAACATCCGGTAATTGACTATAGAAAACCAGATTCAAAGCGAATGGAATCACAAACAAAGCTAAACTAAACATAAACCATTTATTTTTCAACATCTTCATTCCCTCCAATAAAAGATTTAAAATAACACAACATCTCCTCAAAAACAGATGCGTTAATTTGATAAAAGATAAAATTTTTATCCTTCTCTTCACAAATCAAACCTGCATCCTTTAATAAGGATAAGTGATAAGAAACAGTTGCCTGAGACATATCAAAATGACTTGCGATATCTCCAGCTGACATCTTCCCTTTTTTTAATAAACTCAAAATGTCTCTTCTGACTGGAGCACCTAGTGCTTTAAACGTTTTTTCAAACAAAATATCACCACCTATTTAGAAATATTTCTAAATAGATTATACATCACTTTCATAATATTGCAATCCTATTTAGAATTTTTTCTAAATAGATAATAAAAAGAATCAGGAAGACTATTCTCCCTGATACGTTGTATATTTTTGATATTCCTTTGTCGTTTCTTCATCAAAACAATACAAACTGATTTTCATTGTATAATCACTATTCGCATCCAACCAATCCGCAATTGTCTTTAATACAAGTGGCACTGCCTTTTCTACAGGATAGCCATAAACACCACATGAAATAGCAGGAAATGCGATAGTATGAATATCATTCTTACGAGCTAACGTTAAGCTATTCCAATAACAATCTCTTAACATATGCTCATCTTCATGTTGTCCTGAATAAATGGGTCCCACAGTATGAATTACATACTTTGCCTTTAAATCATACCCCTTAGTAATCTTGGCCTGACCTGTATGACAACCATTTAATAATTTACACTCTTCAAGTAATTTAGGACCTGCCGCTCTATGAATAGCGCCATCTACACCGCCGCCACCTAAAAGCGATTCATTCGCTGCATTGACAATACAATCTCCATCAAAAGTAGTAATATCTCCTTTTACTACTTTGATTTCACTCTCTAGATTCTTATTGTCTAAAATCATTTCAATTAAAACTTTTGGTAAAAAATACGAATCTTTCCAAGGATTTAATACAACTCCACTTACACCTTGTGTATCATGCACCATATTTAATACATCCATCACACTTTGATTTAATGTTTCTGTAGCCTGACCCAAATCCACTTGAGCCTGTGTAGTAAAAGCTACAAATACATCTTGACCATCATCTAAAGATAATCTTCGATAGACCTTTTCACCATTCGCATCACCGACAGGAATAATAAATTGTTTTTCTTCTTTTGCCAGTTTACGAATATGCGAAAGAACCTCCATATTCTTTTCACGAGTCCCCTCTTGATATAATTCTTGAATCAATGTTTCTAATCTTTCCATACCTATTTCCTAACTACAAATGTCAAACTAAAAGGAAAAGCTCCAATCACATCTTGATAGATTGAGTCATCAATAAAGAATCCCTCTTTCATTGCACTTTCCTTTAATAATGAATCTAACGAAATAAATTCTTCTTCGCTAATTTTAAAATCATTAAAACAATACCCATCATTAAAGCGTTGATAGTTAAATACTTCATCCATTAAATCCCAAGTACTGACTTCACTACCATCTTCTAATGTATCCATATAGTTTAATAATTCATTTACGATTTCTTGTTGTCTTTCTTGTACCATAAAAATCACCTACACTTATTCTAACACAAAATGAAAAAGAGGCATCGCCTCTTAATCAATTTCTAAATATTCTTTGATTCTCTGAATCTGATTCAACCCATCCAAATATCCCATGTAGTAAAGATCAGCGAGTTTATCCACATCCCCCTCTACACGCGATACATTCACAGGCTTGCTTGGGGCTATCGTAAAGATTCTTCCCTCATTTTCAAGCTTTGCTAATTCATCACACTGCCTATTGTAGTCACTATTCATCGATTCCAACTTTTGTTCTAAAGCTGGATAACCTGCATACAATCTTTTCGTCATTTTTTGAACGAACGGATTCGCTTCACTCTTTCGATACTCTCTTTGACGTGTACGAACCACAATGATTTTCTCATAATCATGATCCAACGCCCATTGATATGCTATCTTATCGCTGCAGCCACCATCTAAATATAGACCATCTTCAATTTCAACCATCTTTGAAACATAAGGCATGGTTGCACTGGCTTGTACAGCTTTAAAAATATCCTGCGTTTTATTTTTACTAAAATATTCGGGCCTTCCCGTTTTACAATTTGTACATACCGCAATAAAATCACGCGTTGGATTCATAAAACGAGGTGTATTTAATGGATCAAAATATTGAGTTCCTTTCATCAAAAAATCAAATCCAATGATTCCTTTGTTGTTTTTAAAAGCTTCTAAACCAACATATCGAGAATCATGACGATACCCTAAATTAATTCTAGCACTACGACCAATTTGACCAGCCACATAGTTAAATCCGTTTAGTGCCCCTGCACTTGTACCTACTGTACACTGCATATTGATTTCAAACTGCATTAAAGCATCTAATACTCCTGATGTATATAATCCTCGAAAGGCACCTCCTTCAAGGACAATACACCCAGGAACAATTTTATTTGAAGTATTTCCATTTGGAAGTTTGGATATTCCCGAAAAACGCTTATTATTTTTCTTCATAACATCCCTCCTTCTTAGCTGAAAATTTTATACTCATTTTTTTTATTTGTCTACTTTTTTTGTTCATTCCAAAGCTTGTTAGCCATTGGCTTCCAGTTTTTTGCATATGGAACCGTCTTTTCCAATAAGTGATCCACATCTTCTGGGGATTCATAATCTGTATTGACTGCTTTACTTTGTTTAACCAATTCTTGAATACGACCAGCGTTTTCTAACATTGGACAAGGTCTTAACATATTTTCATTAAATGGTTGATTATCATGATAAGCCTGGAATAAAGGAGATCTAAGTGCATCGAGTAATGTTGTATTGTGAATGTTACAGTTCGAATAATGAATAAATACGCATGGTTCTACATCCCCTTTGGCATTGATATGAAGATATCTTCTTCCTCCAGCAATACATCCACCTACATATTGCGCATCATTTTGGAAATCCATAGTAAAAATTGGTTTTTCACTTCTGAACTTACGAATCTGATGATAAACATACGCTCTTTGTTCTGGTGTTGGAAGCAATTCTTTCACAGCTCCATTTCCTACAGGCATATAGTGGAAGAACCAGCAGAATAAAGCACCTGCATCTATCATTAAATCAAAGAATTCATCACTTGCGATATCTTTATAATTTACACTTGTATAACAAGTACTAATTCCAAAAGGCAATTTGTGTTTCTTTAATAATTCCATGGCACGTTTTACAGAATTGTAACAACCATCACCACGTCTAGAATCATTCGCTGTTTCAAAACCTTCCAAACTAATGGCTGGCACAAAATTTTTAACTCGCAACATATCCTGGCAGAATTCTTCATCAATCAATGTACCATTCGTAAAAGACAAGAAAGCACAATCTGGATGCATTTCACAAATTTTAATCACATCCTTTTTACGTGTTAAAGGTTCTCCACCCGTATAAATATACATGTAAGTACCTAATTCTTTTCCTTGACGAATAATCGAATCAATATCATCTAAAGATAAATTTAATTGATGTCCATATTCAGCAGCCCAACAACCTGTACAATGCAAATTACATGCAGATGTTGGATCTAATAATACGGCCCAAGGAATATTACAATTATATTTTTCTGACAACTCCTCTTGTTTTGTACTACCATTTAAAGACGCATTAAAAATAAAGTTTTTAAATACAGTCTGCCGAACATCTGCATCCAAATCATACAACTTTAAAATGTAGTCATACCAAACACCTTTTTCATCGATTTGTTCACGAATCACTTTACGCTGCGAACCATACCAACCTTCAGGCATAACCTTATCTACTAAATTCATTAATTTAGGAATATTTGTTTCTGGATCCTTCTCCAAATACTTCAATGCCTGATTCATACCAAACTTTTGAACACTACTCTGTAAAGAACTAAAATTCATAA
>ERZ1034984.4041-NODE-4041-length-10011-cov-4.363299_pt1 | contig 10011 bp, 2 predicted proteins | sample MGYA00520589_ERZ1034984 | MGnify/ENA primary metagenome ERZ1034984 (study PRJEB33766, sample SAMN09781790) | gut metagenome | biome: gut microbiome | host: Homo sapiens | place: Madagascar | study: EMG produced TPA metagenomics assembly of the PRJNA485056 data... | reverse complement strand
GGATATGATTTTGTTATCGGAGCAGCAGTAAATGTGGGAAATGGAAATAATGTCGATTATGCTACACAGCAGCCTCTTACATTCGTAGAATCAATTACAGAAGAATATAGCGAAGAAAGAGGTGAATGTGTGACCGCACTGCATGGAATATTGAATGGTGCAAAGATCACATATACATGTGACAAAGATAAAACATATTTTGACAACTTGAAAAATGGAGACTTGGCAAGAATTGTAGTCAATCAGGTTACCGGTAAAGTGGAAGGTGCGCAGAAAATATTTACTTTTGACGATGCGGGTGTAAGCGCGGCAACCGATCGGGTGATTTACCATGACCAGTATGCAGTTAAAACGCCTCATAAAGATAATCCGATTGTTGTGGGAAATGATGATTATGGACTGTCTCAGGCGTATGGTAGATGCATATTTAAGAGTGATGATACAATTACATTAAGTTTGGGAAATGATAGAACTTATGTGAGCGAGATTGCAAAAAATGCTCCTGTCTATATGATTGAAAAAATTAATAGCAAATATATAATGTCAAAAACCTCAATGGATTCGGTGATAGAGTCGTCATCGCCGCAGGATTCAAATGGATACAATATCTTTTTGAATATCAGAAATGTTTTGACAAGAGAAGTTTTTATAATAATGGAAGAAAGTGAAGGATAAGCAATGAGAATAAAAAAATATTTTGCAGCATTATTAACTTTGGTTATTATGTTTTCCTATGCAGATTGCTTTGCGATATATCATAAAAATGATGAAAGTTTTTCAACTGAGCAGCGCGGCTGGGAAATGGAGAAAGATAAAAACACAGTTTATTTTGCAGATGGCAATGCAGGATTACAAATACTTGACATATCTGATTTAAACAATATTAAACAACTTTCAAAAATTGAAACGGGATTTGATACTCGTGTTGTCGAAAAATATAAAAATACAATATATGTTGCGGGAAATGGGGAATTAATTACGTATAACGTAAAAGATCCCAAACAACCATATGCGGTGAAAAAAGATATTGTTCAAAATAATGCATCACGAGGAAATGTAGATGACAAAAGATTGGGTATATTCGGCGGGAATTCTGCAACGATTTTTGATGTGTCCGATGCTGAGTCACCAAAGCAAATTGCAACTTTGAGCGGCTGGGGAAATGCATTGAGCGGCTGTATTTCAAAAGATTATGTGTATGTTATAAATACTAAAAATGTTCTTTATATCTATGACATTAGTGATTTGAGTGATATTCAGCAATTATGTGCAATGCAGCTTGATACAGCCTATACACAGGATATTGCGGTTATCGGGGATATACTTTATGTGGCAGATCAAAAATATTTTATGACTATTGATATTTCTGATAAAACAAAACCTAATGTATTATTTAAAGCTGATGAAAGTGCGATGAAATTGCAAGGGATTTTTGTGGAAGATGGCAGAGCATATCTTGCAGGATATGCTTCTGCAATTGCAATTTATGATGTAACAGATTCTAAAACGCCAAAAGAAATAGGCAGAATGCGTGACCTTGGTGCGCAAATTTATGCGATAAGAGGAGATGCGAATAATGTTTATTGTGCTGCTGCCGGAGGTTTTTTCAGTATAGACCGTAACTGGCAGTATGATTTAACAAGAATGCCGTCTGTTCCGAAAGAAAGTACGGTTTTGGGAAGCGACAGCGATGAAAATCAGTTTTATAGCTCTTTTACAGACATAACAGAGCATTGGGCGAAAGATTATATAACACAAATGAATGGTGCAGGATATGTAAAAGGGAAAAGTACTGAAATTTTTGCGCCGGAGGATAATATAACCAGAGGTGAGTACATATCAATTATATCTCGAATGGCAACACCCTCAATGGAAAGATATAAATTAAGATTTTCTGATGTGGATGCAGACGCATGGTATTCAGATTATTTTGAAACGGCATATATTTTAGGGCTTATTCCGGGAGAAATGATGGAAAACGGAAAAGTTCAACCGGAAAAGAATATTACAAGAGAAGAAATGATTGCAGAAGCAATTAATCTTTTGGAATATAAAAAAGGTTCAATTCAGAAAAAAGAAAATATGCCGTTTACAGATAGCGAAAATATATCTGATTGGGCGAAAGAAGCTGTACTAAAAGCATATTCGGCTGATATAATAAGCGGAAACGATAATAATGAATTTAATCCCCAAAATAATGCATCACGTGCGGAAGCTTGTAAAATTCTTTCGATTGTATATGAAATGATGACGGCAGAAGAAAGTGAATTTATAGCTCAGACAAAATATAGTCCCGAAGATAATGAAATTTGTGATTTTACAAAACCTTATACAGAGATTGAGTATGAAGATGACGGTCGCCCTATAATCATAAAGGTTACAGATGCAGTCAAGCCCGGTGAACTGTTAAGCTTTTACGGAGAATATATGACAAATTCCGAAGTATATATTGCCGAAGGAACATCATATGCGGCAGAACCGGAAAATGAGGCTAAAAATATACCGATAGAGACTCAGGATAGGGAAGGACAGAATGTTGTTTGTAAAATTCCGGAGGTCTTTAAAGAAGGTACATATACTGCATGGGTAAAAAATTCGGTGGGTTACAGTAAACCCATAGCAATAAATGCGGCAAGGATTCTTTGGGTGGATCAGGAAGAAGCAGGAAAAGGATCTGTAATACGTATTAACGGCCGAAATCTTGCGGCAGCTGAATTCGGAGGGACTTTAAAAACCTCGGTGGCGCTTGTAAATGATACGCATCAGTATACACTTGAACTGAAAGCAATTAATCCGTATCAGGTACAGGCAGTCATAGGGGAAAATATCGAAAACGGAGAGTATGAAATATATGTTTCAAATGATGGTGAAGTTTGGAATAAGTGCAACGAAACATATGGAAAAATTACAATAAAGGATAGTGTATATGATCCATATCATTTGAATCAGCCGTGGGCGGATAGATTTAACTGGGATAGAAAGATTGATATTACAAAGGAACCGTACTTGGCGGATAACAGTGGAAATACAGATGTTACAGAGATTATTCAAAAGGCAATAGATGATATTCATACAAACGGAGGTGGAATAATTTATTTCCCGGAAGGTGTGTATAAACATATTGGTTTTCAGATGGATTCAAATGTCATTTTGATGGGCGATGGCATGGAAAAAACAAAACTGATTTATGCCTATAAAAATGATGATATAACAGGCAAATCAATGATAGGTACAAAAAATGAAGGAAAACTGTATGGAAAAATCGGATTTATGAATATTGGATTTTTCTTGGATGATTCACCCAATCAGGGAGTGCCTGACACATATTTCTGGCTGGGTGAGGACTGGGGCGAAAACGTTTCCAATGGTCAGATAAAAACAGCCGAATTCATTTTTATGAAAGGATGTAAAATATGGGCACCGCTTATAAGACCTGAACAGAAAAGAGGACGTGGAATGGGTATCGTAACAATAGCGAAGAGCCATGTTCTTTATGAAGATAACATATTATATGGAAACCGTATGAGTATGATGTCAAATTATATCAGCAAATATACTCATTGCATAAATAATAACTTTACTACTTCGGTCGGGAATTTATCAATAGTAGGCTCGCACACAGTAATTGAAAATAATATTATCAATAGAAACTGGTGGTATGAAACAGAAACTACGAATACTCAGGGAATATTTATGAGAGGGTATTCATATGTGGCTGAAAATGTTATAAAAAATACCGGTATGCCTGGAGATAACGACGGAGAAATTGTTTGTACAGAGGTTTACCGCGCTGGGTCAAGAATATCAGGAAGTGTAGTTGAAGCCGGAAAAAATTATATTAAAGTAAATCCCTATAAGGATGCTGATGGAAAGCCATTGGGACATGAAACGAGAGGGTGGTACTTAGATGCTGCATATGGAGATGGTTGGGATGTTGTCATATCAGCAGGAAAAGGACTGGGACAAAGAAGACGCGTGATTTCTATTGATGAAGAAAACGAAACATTTAACATTGAGGGCGAATGGGATATAGTACCCGATAAAACAAGTAAATTTGTATTTATCATAGCGGCATATGGTGCTACTATTTATAACAATTACGCAAATTCCTGTGCAAAAGGACTCTGGTTATACGGAGATTGCATTGACTGTGTAGTATCAGAAAATAATCTTAAAGACGGTGAGGGGGTATTTGGGTATACTTGTTATATGGTAAATGAACAAAGGGCAAGAATCAATGTATGCTATTTTAACAGAATGGATAAAAACAATACATCCGGTTTTTCTAAAAAAGGAAAACATTGTGGTATCGGAGTTCAAGCCGGAGTAGAATCTGAAAATCCGGAGCATATGCTTGTTTACGGTATTGATATAAGAAATAACAGTATTTATGGAGGAGATACAATTCCGAAATCAACACGTGAAACGGAGGCTCCACCGGTAAATGGCATTTATGCAGTAATTCCTGCTTTGAAAATTGTCGTAGATAATGGGTTTACCGTTATGAAAGGGGTTACGGCAGAGAATAATAGCATATCAAAAACAAATTGGGGAATATCAATAGGTAATTCGAGCGAAATAAATATTGAAGATGTGGGGAAATCGGTGAAAAAATCGGCAACCCAGACAATTGTTTTAAAGGATAATGAATTTGAGCAGGTTCAGAATGAAGTAGTGGATCCGCTGAATGAAGCGCTTTATATTAAATAGTAAAGTATATTAACAAAAGATTTTGTTAATATAAATTTAAAATTTTAAGGGAGGTTTTTTTATGAAACTAAAAAGACTAATTTCACTTATATCTGCAATGACATTGTCATTGCAGATGGTTGGCGCAATGATGGTAAACACACATGCGGCAGAGTATACGCCTATAATGAAATATATAGGCGGAACAACCGAATCAACAACGTGGAATGGCAGAGGGCAATCGGTTGCAATTGCTTCAATAGGCGGAAAAATGTATGCCTATTCCGCTCTTATGTCGGCAAGAGCGGCAAATGGAAGTAGCGCGGGGGGATTAGTGGTTACAGATATAACAGACCAAAATTCTCCGCAAGAGGTACATAGCTACTCGAACATCACGTTTGCAGACACTAATCGAGATACGAATAGCAGGATTGTTATTAAAGATGACTGCCTTTTTGCAGCAAACTCTACCAGTGGAAAAATAGAGATGTACAGAATAAATGAACAAGATGGTTCATTATCTATGGCAGCAACTTTGGATAATGTGACGCAGGGATCTCTTGAAATTGTGGGGAATTATCTGTTTGTTTCGGGCAGAGCAAAGGAGTCGGTCAAGGTTTATGATATAAGCGTGCCGTATGTACCGTCAAAGCTCACGGCAAACATTCCGTTTGAAGTGTCTATGGGTGATGATACATGCACTGAACAGATACAAACATTTTCAATATCTGTTGAAGACATGGGAAATGATGTATATAGGATATATGCAATTAACAGAGCTAAATTCAGTGGGGAAAATAGAATCTTCCTGTCAATAAGCGATATATCAATAGACAGTGGAGCATATACAACACAACGTATATATCAAGGACAGCCAGGAAACGTTAATCTATGGAATAATTCATATGATATAGCAATATTTGATTCTGATACCATAGCTGTTATTGATGCTGATCAGAATACAGAATCACCTTCACTTTTAACTTTGTTTGATGTATCGGAGCCATCTCAGCCGAGTGTAAAGGCAGAGTCGCAGGAAACAACAGGAAGAGGTTCCGGAGTGGCAGTGGATGCAAATAATATTTTTGTATCAACAAAAGATGGTTCAATAGAAGTATATCAATATAATGCAGATAGCAGAACATTGACAAAAAGCAAGAGAATAAGTGTTGGTTCTGCTGTTACAGAGACAATCATAGCTTCAGGTTATTTGACAGCTATCAACTGGGACGGAATAGGTATATATGAATATAAGACGGGGATTTCTATCGCGACCGATGAAATGGAAGCTGTTAATGCAAAGATAAGCGGTACCGTTGATGGATGGCTTGCAGACGATACGGTAACTGTTAGTATAAACGGACAGAGTTATACACCGATAGTTTCGGGAAGACGGGAGTTTTCAGTAGACCTCGGACCGATAAATGCCGGAGATATAAATGTAACCGCTGTACTTTCGAGAAACGGCGAAGTGATTGAGACAGCAGAAAAAACAGTAAAAGCTTTATCAATAAAAAATATCAAAATGAATGATGATATTACAGAGGTTGGTTCGGTTGAGAGTACAGTGACAACAGCACGTCATACATCAGTAGCTACATATGAAGCCGGTGGAAAAAAGTTTGCATATGTTGCATTTGCAAATGGTAGCGGAAATAAAGGTGAAGCAGTAGTTACATATGATATTACAGATGCTTCAACTCCGGTTGAATTAGATCGGAGAACAGATATTGTTACAAAGATTTACAACGGTCAAATCGTAATTAAAGATGGTTATCTTTTTGCGGCAGCAGTGCAGAGCGATAGAACGAATAGTTTAGTATATTGGCAGATAGGTTCAGACGGTAAACTTTCGGAAACAGGTATTAAGCTTGAAGAGGGTGGACGAGCAATCAATAATATACAATTGGCAGGAAACTATTTGTTCTATGCAAAAGCAGGCACAAACGGAAGTGATATTTCAATATATGATGTATCAGACATTCCAGGTGGTATAAAGAAAATCGGGAATACAAAAAGCAATTACGGAGCATATGCTTTGGGAGTGGAACACATTTCTGATGAGTTGTATAGAATGTACTATGTAAGCCGTACAGATTTAACTGTGGATGGTAGTAAACCAGGTGACAATGGATGGCAATTCACAATAACAGATATGAATGTGAGTGAAGACGGTAGTATTGATATTACTGATAGGTTCAATGGTACTCTTGGTGGAAATTTTGATGATTTATATGCAGTTACAGATATAGAAGTAATTGGAGAAAATAAAGCTGTGGTTTTGTTCAGCACAAAAAGCAGCAGCAAAATTTCAAGAGTTATTGTTGATGCAACAATTCCGGGAACCCCTATATTTTCTGAATTGAGTACGGAACGTGCATTGTCTGCAATTAACATTGACGATAATTATTATGCGATTGGATCGCAAGATCAAGATATAAAAATCTATCGTAAGGCGGATAATGCAATTATAAAAACATTGAATACGGCAACAGGACAGATTTATGATTTAAAAAAATTTGAAGGAAATTTATTGGTTGCAGGAGAATCAAAAGTAAAAATATACAGTTTATATACAGAAATAAACATTGATACAACAGAAGCAATTATAGATGAAGGAAATGTTATAATCAGCGGAAAAGCAGTCGGATTCAAAACCGGAGATGTAATTACGGTGAATGGGCAGACTGCGGAAATTCTATCTGACGGTTCTTTCTCTGCTCGAATTACAGCAGAAACGGGATCTTTGCTTGTTTCAGCTATATTAATGCGAGATGGAACTGCATATATAGGAGATATGAAAACAATAAATGTAACAGATGAAGAAACAGATTACCCGTATGCCGTAACATCAGCGATTATTGGCGATGATAATAAAGTATCAATCAGCATTAATAAGACAAGAACATATCAGAAAGCGGTTAGCGCATATGTTGCTGTATATGACAATGTAAGCGGCGTGCTTTTATCGGCAGGGATCATACCCAATGTGACAGAAAGTATTTCAGAAACCGTAACAAGTGCTGAATGCACAGATTCAACAACACAAACAATCAAAGTGTTTGTATGGGATGACATGGTGCCTGTTTCGGAGGTGTTTATTCCGGAAATAGCAGTAGTGAATCAAAATTTTTAACCGCGTCCAAGTACCCCACCGCTCCTCTGCGCCCCTCAGGGGAGTGGGCTTGGGCGCCTTTGGTTACAAGAGTCGATAATGGCATCTCCGGAGGCGAAACTTTTAGGCTATATGGAGAAGGATTTGATGAAAACACGGAAGTATATGTATCTGAGATAACAAGTGCTGATATATCGGAAGCAATTCCTGATGGAGCGGAAAAGTGTGAAATTATAGAAAGAAAAAATAACAGCGTCACTGCAAATTTGATTGACAAAAATATGAGTTGTAATATATATGTTACAAATAAATATGGAGTGTCAAATGTTGTAGGGCTGAATGTGGCTCAACCCGAATGGGTATCCGACAAAACTCTTGCACAAGGAGATGTATTTTCGGTTAATGGGAAAAATATGGCATCATATGCATTCGGTAAAGACACCAAAAGCGGAGTAAGCTTTGTAAATAAAAGCGGAGTAAGCTTTGATATTCCGATAATATCAGTAAATCCATATTCAATTAAATGCAAGGTGCCGGAGATCCCGGCGGGACAGTATACAATATACGCAACAAACGATGGTTTGATATGGAATAAGGTCAATGATGGCAGAGAAATACAAGTCTTGAAAGATGTATATGATCCTTATCGAATTGGAGCAGCACTGGCAGAAAACTATAATTTTAATAAAATTATCAATATGGGAGAATGGCCGTATACGATAAAGGAAAACTCGGATATAACCTTAACATTGCAGGGTGCAATTGATAAAGCTGCATTAAATGGAGGGGGAATTGTATATATACCGACGGGTAAATATGTGATTTCATCAATAATATTAAAAGAAGGAGTTGTTATAGCAGGCTCAGGACAGAAAAAAACGATACTTTCCTGTATTGGAGGTACTGACTATGTGATCAGCAGTAACGGAAACAATAATACAGGAATTTTAAATATGAGTATTGTTTTGCCGGATGAAAAACCACTCCCTGATGTGTTTGTTTATTTGGGAAAAGAATTTGATAGGAATTACGTGAAAGACAAAAGCATTCAAAATGGATTTATTAAAAATGTTACAATGAAAAGTAAAATGTCATACGATCCGGAATCTGATGGAAGGGGCTTGGGCATTCTGATTGGAGGAAAATCCAAATTTTTGATTGAAAATTGCGAATTTGAGGGTTCTGCAATGACAGTTACGGGATCGTATGTATCAGAGTATACAAAAATTTTGAACAATAAATTTATTACTGCGGTATGTAATATCAGCGTGATTGGAGAGTATGTCACAATAACGAATAATTACATAGAGAGAAAAGCGGATGAGTTTTACCGTGATATGAACACGCAAGGTATATTTATGAGAGGATACGCATATGTTGCAGATAATACATTTAAAAATTTAAAAAATGAAGGAGGAAATGATGGAGAAATCATTTGTACGGAAAACTATATGGGAGGACTAAAATTAGATGGTAAAATTACGAAAGCAAGTGAAAAGAGTGTTAATGTAATTACAGAAGATACATCAGATTGGACTCTGGATGAGGTATATTACGGAAGCTCTTATTTGGTAATTACCGATGGCAGAGGAATAGGTCAATATTCTCGTATTACATCATTTAACAAAGAAACATCACAAATAGAGCTTGAAACGCCATTTAAAATTCTTCCTAATGAAGACAGTAAATTTATTGTTGCACCGATGAGCAGTAATGTTATTATTTTTAATAATGTTTGTAGTTCGTCAGAAAAAGGATACTGGCTGTACGGTGATAATATTGATTGTGTAATAGCTAATAATACCGGTATTAATACAGAAGGTATTTATTTAAGAGGAATTTATAAAAATACGGCTTCAGACAAAAGAAAAGCAATAGGGTATTTTGTTGATATTAAAAACAATCATTTTATAGGAGGGTCAGAAAATTCCGGTGTGTGTGGAATAGGCGCTGCTATAAATATAGAAAGTGAAGGACCTAAAATGGCATACATTTACGGTGTGAACATAAAGGGTAATTCGATTGACAACATCATAAAAAATACAGAAAAAACAGAAGCTTCGGAAGCCCCGCATTTGAATGGAATCTATATAGTATATGATGTATCAGCAAAGCAAGGTGAAAATTACAGCGTTATCAGACAAATATTAATAGAGAATAATAAAATTAATAATTGCGATACAGGAATATCAATTACACCGTTTGGA
>ERZ1034984.4039-NODE-4039-length-10013-cov-7.432818_pt1 | contig 10013 bp, 10 predicted proteins | sample MGYA00520589_ERZ1034984 | MGnify/ENA primary metagenome ERZ1034984 (study PRJEB33766, sample SAMN09781790) | gut metagenome | biome: gut microbiome | host: Homo sapiens | place: Madagascar | study: EMG produced TPA metagenomics assembly of the PRJNA485056 data... | reverse complement strand
GGTAATACTTTGTGTATTACCGAGCATTTTTGCAACGCAGATGGCGTGCCGCAGCCGCCGGAGCGGTGCTTAAAATTGTGAGGTGTTGCCTGTAGGCTGTTTCAGCCTTCTCCGGAACATCCGGGATCCGCTGCCGTTCTTTTATTATAACATACTGTTTTGTGGATTTCCATAGGGATTTTTATGTTTTGACATGCAGAATGGAAGCGTCATTTTTTGTCCTTGGCGGCTTCCTTGGCGGTGCGGGCGTACTCGGCGTAGGGGATCTTTGCGCCGTCAGCGGTCTGCACATACGTAGAATCCAGCTGCGCCTTGAACGAGGCGCGCATCTCGGCCAGGTATTCTTTGCGCAGGGCGTCGCGTTCGGCGGTCTCGCGCGCGGTCAGGCCGATGGTCTTTGCTTTTTTCGCCAGCGCATTGATGCGGGCAATTTTGGTTTTATCCATGGTTTCTCCTTTTTGTAACACAAACTTGTTTTATTATACCACGCTTTGCCCAGATTTCACACCTTTTTCATTGTTTGCGCTGTACTTTTGGCAAAATGCGTGTATAATAAAATGGTATGCAATTTTAAGAAACAGGAGAATCCCATGAAACTTTCTACTATGAACCGTGCCCTGGCGGCTGTGCTGGCTCTGGGCATGACTGCTGCTTTGGCGGGCTGCAGCAGCGCTGCTTCCGGCGAGGCCACTGCCGAGTCCGCCGCGACCGAAGAAACCGCCGCATCCTCTACCACGGAGGAAACTGCCGAGGTGGATGAGTCTGCCTACGACTATCTGGCCGACTTCAGCTTTTCCCAGGCGTACGACGACAACGGCTACCTGAAGGACGTCACTGCACTGGATTACGTCACCCTGCCCGACGATTACGCCGATATCACCATTGACGCTGACCTGGGCAAAGTCACGGACGAGGACATCAGCAGCTACATCGACCAGAACGTCCTGTCCAACTACGCCACCGACGAGCAGGTCACCGACCGCGCCGCTGCGGACGGCGACACCGTCAACATCGACTATGTCGGCTCCATCGACGGCGTGGAGTTTGACGGCGGCAACACCCAGGGCAACGGCGCTGACCTGACCCTGGGCAGCCACAGCTACATCGACGATTTCGAGGATCAGATCGTCGGCCATATGCCCGGTGAGACCTTTGACGTGACCGTCACCTTCCCCGAGGATTACGGCAACGAGGATCTCAACGGCAAGGAAGCTGTGTTCAAGACCACGCTGAACTACATCAAAGAGTCCAAGAACCCTGACCTGACCGATGACTGGGTCGCCAGCAATCTGGGCGAGACGATGAATCTGAACACCATCGACGAGTTGAACAGCTTCGTCAAGAACACGATGCTCTACGACCAGCAGGCCAGCACCGTGTACAGCGCCCTGCATGACAAGGTCAGCTTTGCCAAAGAGCTGCCCCAGAACGTGCTGGACTACTACCGCGATGTTGTGCTGTACCGCGTGTACTCCTACGCCAAGAGCTATGGCACCACGATGACTGCCCTGCTGCAAAGCGGCATGCTCGGCACCAGCTATGACAGCGTCGACGCCTATGTCGAGGATATGCAGGGCAGCCTGAACACCATCACCGAGCAGGCCCTGCTGATGCAGGCCATCGCTGAGAAACAGGGCCTTGTCTGCGACACCGCCCTGATGAACCAGGACTTTGGCAAGTTCTACGGCTCCACCGACCCCAGCGCCTACATTTCCTCCTACGGTGAGAACTACATTAAGATGAACGTTCTGCAAAGTGAAGTGATGCAGAACCTGATCGACAACGTCAAGTACGAATAAACCTGCGTAAACCACTGCCTCCGGCATCCTTTGGGATGTTGGGGGCAGTTTTTTATCTCTCCCCTATTGACAAGGGTGCGGCGTCGTGGTATTCTACAGATAGATATTTAGATAAACATCTAAATATCTAATAAAACCGTATCCATAGCGGGCAGATAGGGCAGCGGCCCGCAAAAATCGAACGAAAGGAGGAACCCGGAACTTTGAGTGACGCATTCAAGGCCCTGGCGGACCCGACCCGGCGGCGCATTTTAGAGCTGCTGGCCCAGGGCAACCTGACAGCCGGGGAGATCGCAGCGCAGTTTGATATGACCAAGCCGTCCGTCAGCCACCACCTGAACATTTTAAAGGCGGCGGACCTGGTCAGCGATGAACGCAGCGGCCAAAACATTGTATACAGCTTGAATCTGACCGTGTTTCAGGAATTGATGAAATGGTTTTACGATTGTGGTTTCGTAAAAGGAGGAACTGACGATGAAAAAACTTAAATTAGGCCCCCTGTTCTGGGTGCTGCTGGCGGTTTGCGTGGTGAATATGGTCGGCCACTTGGCCGTCTACCCTGCCCTGCCGGATACCGTGCCCACCCACTGGGGTGCAAGCGGCGAAGTGAACGGCTGGAGCAGTAAACAGAGCAACCTGATCTTCTGCGTACTGCCGCTTGTTTTTCTGCTCTTTATGGAAGTGGTGCGCCGCGTTGACCCCAAGCACCAGAATTTTGAGCGCTTCGGCAAGGTGTGGAACATTTTTATCACGCTGTTTGTGCTGTTTATGTGCGGCATGACCTGGCTGACCGAGCTGACCGTGTTTGATGTGCTGCCCGGCAGCAGCAACATGATCAGTATCGTGGTGTGCGGCGGCATCGGCGTAATGTTCGTTATTCTGGGCAATTTTATGCCCAACATCAAGCAGAATTACACGTTCGGCTGCCGCACCCCCTGGGCGCTGAACGATGAGCACAACTGGCAGCGCACCCAGCGCATGGGCGGTATAACCTTTATTGTGATGGGGATTGCGCTGATCGTGGTGGCCTTTTTGGGCAGCCTGCTGGGTGACACCGGCGCACTGATTCTGCTGCTCGGCGCCGTATGCGGCGGTTCGGCGTGGATCTACTTGTATTCGTATCTGGTGTATGTAGGGAAAATGAAATAACCCCATCGCCCGTTAAAAGGCCCCCTTGTGTAAAGGGGGCTGTCACCGAAGGTGACTGAGGGATTGTAGCCTTGCCCAGATATCGACCTACCCTCGTAATGCCACAATCCCTCCGTCACGGCTTACGCCGTGCCACCTCCCTTTACACAAGGGAGGCTTTTACTCTACAACATAAAACGCGCCCGAACCGTAAGGCTCGGGCGTATTTTTATTCTCCCAACTCCCCTGCGATAAATGCGGGGACGGCGTTGGGTTCAATGCCTAAAATGTATGCAAACTCACTGTGCAATAAATTTTGCGCCTCGCGCAAAGCGCGGTCATCAAAGGCCGAAAGCCCCTTGCCTTGCGCTTTGCGGGCCTGGTGCTGGGTGTGGATGTCCCGCACCATCCGCAAAAGACGGCGGCGGTCGCCGCTTTGCAGCGCCTGGCGGTACAGCTCCCTGCGGGCGTCGGCATCCGGCTCGTGCGCGGGGGCAGGCTCGTGGAGCATTGCCAGCAATTCTTCTTTGGTGGGCAGGGCGCGCATGCGGTCCAGCAGCACCTGGCTTGTGCAGGGCACACAGATGGTCATGCTGCTGTCATAGACCGGCTTTAAAATGAAGCAGTCGCAGGGCTGCCCCGCCAGCCGGATACGCTTTTTCTCGGTAATAGTGCAGACGCCATTTGTGCCGTAACTGACAATATCTCCTGGTTGAAACATAATTGACCTCCTTGTAAAGTTTCGATACTATGTTCTTTCATGACCAGTATACCACAATTTTCCGGGAAATGACATAGGCTTTTTACACAAAAAATCCCCCGCCCGCGCTCTGTGCGGTTTGCACAAAACGGCAGGTGGGGGGGAGCAAAGGCTCTCCTTGAGGGGAGCCTTTCAATATGGTTACTTATACAAATCCACCAAATTCAGCAAAATTTCGGTGCACTGATCCATTTTCTCGGCGGTGATGCACTCGCAAGGGCCGTGGAAGTTGAAGCCGCCGGTGCCCAGGTTCGGGCAGGGCAGGCCCATATAGCTCAGCGTCGCGCCATCGGTGCCGCCGCGTACCGGTGTTTCGATGGGCTCCAGCCCGGCGGTGCGGATGGCCTTGCGGGCGTTCTCGACCAGGTGGAAGTGCGGCTGGATCTTTTCCAGCATGTTGTAGTAGCTGTCGTGGATGTCCAGCTCGACGGTGCCTGCGCCGTAGCGGTCGTTCAAGCAGGCGGCGATATGCTCCATCTGGGCCTTGCGGGCGGCAAACTTGGCGGCGTCGTGGTCACGCACGATGTAGCCCAGCTTGGCGGTGGTCACGTCGCCCACCATGCTCGTCAGGTGGAAGAAGCCCTCGCGGCCCTCGGTATGCTCGGGGCGGGCAAAAGCGGGCAGTGCGGCGTGGAACTCCATGGCCACGTTCTGGGCGTTGATCATCGTGTTTTTGGCGCTGCCGGGGTGGACGCTGAAACCGTGCACAGTCACAACAGCCGCAGCGGCGTTGAAGTTCTCATAGCTGATCTCGCCGGCATCTTCGCCGTCGACGGTGTAGGCGTAGGCCGCGCCGAAGCCAGGCACATCAAACAGGCTGGCACCCTCGCCGATCTCCTCGTCGGGGGTAAAGCCGATGCACAGCTTGCCGTGGGGGCGCTTTTCAGCGATGATGCGCTCAAGCATCGTCATGATCTCGGCCACACCGGCCTTGTCGTCGGCACCCAGCAGGGTCGAACCGTCGGTGGTGATCAGGGTCTGGCCCTTCATTTCGGTCAAAAACGGGAAAACAGCGGGGTCCAGCACCGCGCCGGTGGCGGGCAGCACGACCTTGCCGCCGTCGTAGTTGGGATGGATCTGCGGGTTGACATTCTCGCCGCTGGCGTCGTCGGTGGTGTCCATGTGGGAGATGAAGCCCAGAGGCTTGGCGCTCTCCTGCCCCGGGGTGGCGGGCAGCGTGGCGTAGACATAGCAGTGCTCGTCCACATGGGCATCGGTCAGGCCCAGGTCCTTCAGCTCCTGCACCAGCTGGTGGGCCAGGTCAAACTGACGCATCGTGCTGGGATGGGTGCCGCTCTCGGGGTCCGAGGTCGTCCAGACCTTGACATAATTCAAAAGACGTTCATAAGCGCGCATGGTGATTGTCCTTTCTTACCTTATTATATAATAGCTGTAATAGCTGCCATATCTGTGGGGCTGCGTTGTGGCGGGGCTCCACGGGCGGATATGGAATCCGCCCCTACGGCGAGGGAAGGTCATGTGCCCACCCCCGCAGGGAAAACATCCGGCAAATCCTTATGGTCCATTTTTGGCAGCTGTGTCTATAGTTAGTATAACACAAATACCAAATCCTGCAAGTGGGGCGGTTCCCTCTTTTCAAACCTGTCATTTTATGATACAATAAGAAAGATTATAAAGGATATCTGCGCCCGGCGGCGCTGAACTATAAGGAGGCCATCATGGCAGACACGATTTTTAAAGGTAAGACCCTCTTGATCACCGGCGGGACGGGCAGCTTTGGCAATACGGTGCTCAAGCATTTTTTGACCACCGATATCGGAGAGATCCGCATTTTCTCCCGCGATGAGAAAAAGCAGGACGATATGCGCCATGAACTGCAAGCCAAGTACCCTGCCTACGCCGAAAAGGTCAAGTTCTACATCGGCGATGTGCGCAACCCGCAGTCCATCCGCGATGTAATGCCCGGTGTCAACTTTATTTTCCACGCTGCTGCGCTGAAGCAGGTCCCGTCCTGCGAGTTCTTCCCGATGGAAGCCGTGCGCACCAACATTGAGGGCACCGACAATATGCTGCATGCCGCCATCGAGGCCGGCGTCGAGCGTGTCGTCTGCCTGTCCACCGACAAAGCCGCTTACCCCATCAACGCAATGGGCATCTCCAAGGCTATGATGGAGCATGTCATCACCGCCAACGCCCGTGTGTCGGCCCAGCGCGGCGGCCCCGTCATCTGCTGCACCCGCTACGGCAACGTCATGTGCAGCCGCGGCAGCGTTATCCCCCTGTTTGTGGAGCAGATCAAGGCCGGCAACCCCATCACCATCACCGACCCCAACATGACTCGTTTCCTGATGAACCTCGACGAAGCCGTTGACCTGGTCATGTTCGCGTTTGAGCATGCCAACCCCGGCGACCTCTTCATCCAGAAGAGCGACGCTTCCACCATCGGCGACCTGGCCAAAGCCGTGCAGACCCTGTTCGGCGATACAGGCACGAACATCATCGGCACCCGCCACGGCGAAAAGCTGTACGAGACCCTTATGACCAAGGAAGAGCGGATGCGCAGTGAGGATATGGGCAATTATTATCGTGTTGCCGCCGATAACCGCGACCTGAACTACGATAAGTTCTTCGTCAAGGGCCAGGTACACACCCAGGCCGACGAGGACTACACCAGCCACAACACCCGCCGCCTGAACGTCGAGGAGACCATCGCCAAGATCAAGACGACTGAGTACATCCAGGAAATGCTGAAAGAGGAAGGCAAGGCATGAAAATTCTTGTCACCGGCGCCAAAGGCTTTGTAGGGCGCAACCTGTGCGAGAACCTGAAAAACCTGCGGGATGGCAAAAACCGCACCCGCCCCGCCCTGACTGTGGACGAGATCTACGAGTACGACCTTGACACCGACCCGGCCCTGCTGGATGAATACTGCGCCAAGGCGGACTTTGTCTTTAACCTTGCGGGCGTCAACCGTCCCCAAAACGAGGCCGAGTTCATGCAGGGCAACTTCGGCTTTGCCTCTACCCTGCTGGATACGCTGAAACGCCACGGCAACACCTGCCCGGTCATGCTGTCCAGCAGCATCCAGGCCACGCTGATCGGCCGCTATGGCCAGAGCGACTACGGAAAAAGCAAGCTGGCGGGCGAAGAACTGTTTTTTGATTACAGCAAAAAGACCGGCGCGCCGGTGCTGGTCTACCGCTTCCCGAACCTGTTTGGCAAATGGTGCCGCCCTAACTATAACAGCGCTGTAGCGACGTTTTGCTACAACACGGCGCACGATCTGCCCATCACGGTCAACGACCGCACCACCGAGCTGGAACTGCTGTACATTGACGATCTGATCGAGGAGATGCTCGACGCGCTGGAAAGCCGCCCCCACCGCTGCGATTATGACGGCCTGACGCCGGTTTTCTCGGCACAGGGCCGCTACTGCGCCGCACCGGTGACGCACAAAGTCACTTTGGGTGAGATCGTAGATCTGCTGCAAAAATTCCACGACCAGCCGCGTACTTTGGTGGTGCCAGCTATCCCGGCGGGCAGCTTTGCCAAAAAGCTGTACTCGACCTATCTTTCTTACCTGCCGAAAGAAAAGGCCGCATTCCCCTTGAAAGTCAACGCGGACGCGCGCGGCAGCTTTACCGAGCTGCTGAAAACCGAAAACTGCGGCCAGTTCAGCGTGAATATCTCGAAGCCCGGCATCACCAAGGGCCAGCACTGGCACAACACCAAGTGGGAGTTTTTCATTGTGGTGGCGGGCCGCGCGCTGATCCAGGAGCGCCGCGTAGACAGCGACGAAGTGCTGGAATTTACCGTCAGCGGCGACGAGCCCACGGCTGTGCAGATGCTGCCGGGGTATACGCATAATATCATCAACCTGAGCGACACCGAGGACCTTATCACCCTGATGTGGGCCAACGAACCGTTTGACCCGGCGAAACCGGATACGTTTGGATTGCCGGTTTAAGGAGAAAATTATCCATGAACAAACTCAAACTCATGACCATCATCGGTACGCGGCCGGAGATCATCCGGTTGTCGGCCGTTATCAAGAAATGCGACGTGTATTTTGACCAGATCCTGGTCCACACCGGCCAGAACTACGATTATAACCTGAACCAAGTCTTTTTTGAGGACCTCGGCCTGCGTGCGCCGGATTTTTACCTCGACGCCGTCGGCAAGGATCTGGGCGAGACCATCGGCAACATTATTGCAAAATCCTACGCCCTGATGGTTGAGCAGAAGCCCGACGCGCTGCTGATTTTGGGCGACACCAACAGCTGCCTGTCGGCCATTGCGGCCAAGCGGCTCCACATCCCCATCTTCCACATGGAGGCTGGCAACCGCTGCTTTGATGAGTGCTTGCCCGAGGAGACCAACCGCCGCATCGTCGACCATATTTCTGACGTTAACATGTGCTATTCCGAGCATGCCCGCCGCTACCTGAACGCCGAGGGCACCGCTAAAGAGCGCACCTTCGTCACTGGTTCCCCGATGGCCGAAGTGCTGCACGCGAACCTTGCCAAGATCGAAGCCAGCGATGTGCTGGAACGTTTGGGACTGGAGCCGCAGAAATACATGCTGCTTTCCGCCCACCGCGAGGAAAACATCGACACAGAGCAGAATTTTATCGACTTGTTCACTTCCATCAATCATCTGGCCGAGACCTACGACATGCCGATCTTGTACAGCTGCCACCCGCGCAGCAAAAAGCGGCTGGACGCCATGGGCTTCCAGCTGGACGAGCGCGTTAAGCTGCACGAGCCCCTCGGCTTCCACGATTACAACCACTTGCAGATGAACGCGTTCGCGGTCATCTCGGATTCCGGTACGCTGCCGGAGGAATCCAGCTTCTTTACCAGTGTGGGGCACCCGTTCCCCGCTGTCTGCATCCGCACCTCGACCGAGCGCCCCGAAGCCTTGGACAAGGGCTGCTTTGTGCTGGCCGGTATCCGCGCGGGCGGTGTCGAGCAGGCCGTCGAGACCGCCGTTGCGATGAACGCCAACGGCGATAACGGCATCCCCGTGCCCTATTACACCGAGGATGTTTCCACGAAGGTGGTCAAGATCATCCAAAGCTACACCGGCGTGGTCAATAAGATGGTGTGGCGGAAGAATTAAGATTGGAACAACATACCTATGCGAATTTTGGTTGTGACCCAGCATTTTTGGCCGGAAAATTTCCGAATCAATGATATTGTCGAGGGCTTTGTGCAGGATGGGCTGGACGTGGATGTGCTCTGCGGCCTGCCCAACTATCCCAAGGGCGAGTGGTTTCCCGGCTACAGCGAGAACGGCCCCTTTGCCGAATCCTACAAAGGTGCGCAGATTTTCCGCGCACGGGAGATCCCCCGCAAGGGCAACACCGGCAAGACGATCTTTTTAAACTACGTCAGTTGGCCGCTTTACGCCGCCGCAGCGCTGAAACGCCTGCCCGGCGGATACGACGCGGTGTTCTGCTTCAATACCAGCCCGGTACTGATGTGCTGGCCAGCCATAAAATACGCCCAAAAGCACAAAATCCCCTTTACCAACTATGTGCTGGACCTCTGGCCCGAAAATCTGTACAGTGTGCTTCCTGTCAAAAATCATTTTATGCGCTGGGTGGCTCAGACGGTCAGCGACAGCCTGTATAAACGTGCCGACCGCTTGATCGCCATGAGCGAACCGCTGCAAAAGCGGCTGATCGCCCGCACCGGCAAGCCGGAAAAGGATGTGGCCGTTATTTCGCAGTACTGCGAGGATTTTTATGCCGTCCCCTGCCCTGACCCGGATTTGCAGGCCCGCTTTGCCGGGCGGTTCAATCTGGTGTTCACCGGTACGATGACCCCGGCGCAAAGCCTGGACATGGTGTTGCGCGCCGTGCTGGATGCCCGTGCCGCGGGGGCCGAAAATCTGCACCTCCTGCTGGTGGGCGACGGTATGAGCCGCGAAGCCCTGCAAGCGCTGGCTGAAGAACTGCACGCCGGGGACGCCGTGACCTTTTACGGCAGTGTGCCCGCCGAAAAAGTGCCGAGTTTTACAACCCTCGCCGATGCGCTGCTGATTTCTCTGTCTGATTCCCCGGATCTGGGGCTGACCGTGCCCGGCAAGCTGGCCAGTTACATGGCCGCCGGCAAGCCGGTCATTGCCAGCATGAACGGCGCCGGGTACGAAGCCGTAAAAGAAAGCGGCGGCGGCCTTGCCAGCCCTGCCTGCGACCAAGCCGCGCTGACCCAAAACCTGTTGGCGCTGTACCGCATGCCTGCTGCCGACCGCGCCGCACTGGGCGCAAAATCCAAAGCCTACTACGAGGCCCACTACCGCCGCGCCGAACTGCTGCGCCGCCTGGAAAGCTTTACCCTGCGGGGAGAATAAGAAAACAC
>ERZ1034984.4036-NODE-4036-length-10018-cov-3.371474_pt1 | contig 10018 bp, 7 predicted proteins | sample MGYA00520589_ERZ1034984 | MGnify/ENA primary metagenome ERZ1034984 (study PRJEB33766, sample SAMN09781790) | gut metagenome | biome: gut microbiome | host: Homo sapiens | place: Madagascar | study: EMG produced TPA metagenomics assembly of the PRJNA485056 data... | reverse complement strand
TGCGAAGAATATGAAGGAGCTTGAACTTCTCCGCAAGAGCTCCGTCGCTCTTTCCGCGGAGCTCGAAAAGGTGACGGCTGAGTACAAAGCCGCTTCCGCCGGACTCAGCCGTGCATCGTCGCAGTCCGCCCGGGCAAACGAAGAACTTTCCGCGCGGGCGAAAGAATCGGAGAACAGCCGGGCTGTCATCGCTCAGCTGCAGAAGGAACGCGATTCTCTCAAAAATGAACTCACCGCATTCAGCAAACGCTATGAAGCTCTGCTGAAAAATTCCTCGCGCACAGATTCCCTTTCGGTCGGACTTGCGGAGAAGGAGAAGGAACTTCAGACGCTTGCCGCGAAGACAGCCGGACTGGAACAGGCGCTTGCCGGATTGCGCAAGGAGAATGAAACGCTGGTCGGCGCAAATGCCGCGCTGAGCGCATCCGTCGCCGCGCTTACCGCAAATGCGGAGCGTCTCGCGGCGGAGAATGGAAAATTGAAAGCCAATGCGGAAAATCTGCGGACTCTGCTTGCGGATTCGCAGGATTTCAAAAAGAGAATGACCGCTCTCGCCGCGGAAAACGAGGCACTGAAGAAGAATGCCGCGGACCTTGAAAAGTTTGCGAAGGGGCCTTCTGCGGAATTCGCGCGTCTCCAGCGTCGTTCCGAGGAGCTGAAAAAAGAACTCGACCGCGTGCTTGCGGAACGGGAGGAGCTTCGGAAACTTGTGAAGGAATCGAAAGCCCTTCCGGAGATCCGGGAGAAATATCGGGATGTGGTCGCGAACAACAACCGTCTTTCCGAAGAGTATACCAGACTCAAACAGGAGTTTGAGCAGTTCAAGGCCTCCGCCGCGAAGGTGAATCAGGCCGGAGTTTCCGCCGCCGGCGTGAATTCGGAGAACATGCGGCTCAAGAGCGAAGCGGAAGCTTTGCGCGACAGGATTGCCGCTTATGAACGCAAAATCGAGGCCGGTTCCGCGCTTGCCGCCCGTCTTGCTGCGGAAAATGCGCGGCTGAAACAGAATCCGGATGTTTCCGCCAGTGCGGAGTATGCGAAACTCAAAGCGGAATACGACCGCATTCTTCCGAAGTTCGAGGTTCTGGAATCGGATAACGCCGCGCTCCGGAAATCAATTTCCGATTACAGGGATCAGTATCGGAAATCCGCCCGTCTTATTGCGGAAAATGAAAAATTGCGGGAGGAATACGCCGCGCTCCGGAATGCCGTTGCGGACGGTGCGCTCGCGAAACAGATCAAGAATCTGGATGCGGAAAACAAGAATCTGCGTGCCGAAGTCCAGGGCTTGCGCGGAAGCGTGGAGCGTCTCCTGAAGGTCGCGGAGAATCCCGCCGCGTCGAAAGAGCATCTCAAACGCGCCGTCGATGAAAATTCCGCCCTCAAAACGGAAGTCATCAAACAGCGTCAGCAGCTGGAAACCCTGAATGTGAAACTTGCGGAGAATGAAAAACGCCGCAAGGAGAATGATGCGCGTCTTTCCGCTTTGCTGACGACTGCGCGCACGGCTCAGGAGTTCGTCAAACAGCGTGAAAACGAGATCCGGAAGCTTGCCGCGCAGATTGAAACCTTGAAGAAAGCGAATCCTGCATCCGCTTCCGAACTTGTGGCGGAGGTAACCGCGCTCAAGGAGGGGAAAGCGCAGTTCGAATCCGCGATTCTCAGTTTGAACGCGGTCCGCCGGAAACTTGAATCGGAAAACGCATCGCTGAAACGGGATTTGGAACTCGTCCGCCGCGAAGCCGATTCTCTGAAGAAGACCCTGGAGCGTCCCAAGCCGCAGGGCGAACTGGAACGCCGCAATCTTGAACTTGTGGAAGCGGTTTCCAAGTATGAAAAACTCTATGCGCAGACCTCGAAGGAGCGCAACGATTTTTCCGTCCGCATCAAAACTCTGGACAAAGAGATCGCGGACGCGAAAGAACAGCTTGCAAAGTCCGCCGTTTCCGCCGAGCGGATGCGCAAGGAGCTGAAGCAATGGACCGATGACCCGATTGCCATGAATGAGCAGTCCGTCTACAAGAAAAATCTTGCATTGGATCAGATCGTCGGTGAAAACGATTCGTTGCGCCGTGAGATCGCGCGTCTGAAATCGGAACTTACGGATTCCAGAGATGCGCTGAACAAGAGCCGTTCCAAGATGATCGTCATGGAAAAGCGTTTCCAGAAGGTTCTCTTCTCCATGAACGAGTACAAAAAGGCGAATCCGGGGGCGGTTCTGCGGCTTGACAGCGCCAGACAGGCGGAGCTTGACGCCGAAGAGGCGAAGCTGAAGAAGCACCGCGAGATTGCGGAAAAGGTTCGTGCGCGCAAGGAACAGGCGAAGAAAACCGCATCCGCTTCCTCCGCCGCGCCGGCCGCTCCGGTGAAACGCGATCCTTCCAAACCCGTGGATGAACAGAAATTCACCGCGTCCATGAAGATTGCGGCGAAAGCGGAGAAGGAGAACAACTCCGCTGTTGCGCTGATGAACTACTGGCGTGCGGTTGACGCGTGGCCGGAGAGCGTCGAAGCCTACGCGGGTCTTGTCCGCACCTATCTGGCGCGCGGCGACAAGGCAAGTGCGCAGAAGGCGTATGAAACGGCAAGAAAATACGGATTCAAAGAGTCCGGAGAGCTCGAAAAGAAACTTTACGGAGAATAAGAAATGTCAATGTTCGGATCCCTCGGAGAAATGGCGAATCTGATGAAGAATTTCGGTCAGATTCAGAATAACATGAAAAAGATGCAGCAGGAACTCGCTTCGGTTGAAGTGCGCGGCACCTCGTATTCCAACATCGCGGAAGTCGTGATGTCCGGCGATATGATTGTCAAAAGCGTGAAGCTTGATCCCGCGGCTCTTGCGGTTCAGAACCGCGAGCTCGTTGAAAACGCCGTCAAGGAGGCGATCGCTTCTGCGCTTCAGCAGGTGAAAATGGAAGGCGCGAAACGTCTTTCCGATGCGACCGGCGGACTCAACATTCCCGGTCTGACTCCCGGAGCCTGACGCGATGCCTTCCGCCGCATACCCCGATGCCCTTCAGGAGCTGATGGAACTGCTGCGCGGTCTGCCGGGAGTCGGCCGCCGCAGTGCGGAACGGATGGCGCTTCAGCTTTACGGCTGGGCGCCGGAGCGTCTTTCCGTGCTTGCGGAGTCGCTGGCGACCTTGCACGACCGGATTGGCGTCTGCCCCGAATGCGGCGCCATGTCGTCCGGTCCGGGGCAGCTTTGCGGGATCTGTTCTTCACCCCTGCGCGACGCCGCGCAGATTTGCGTGGTGGAGGATTTTCCGCAGATGCGTTCCATCGAAGCCGGCGGAGTTTACAAGGGGCGCTATCACATCCTCGGAGGCACGCTTGCTCCGCTGGAGGGAAGACTTGCCTGTTCGCTTTCCATTGATCCGCTGCTGAAGCGGATCGACGCGGGGGGCGTGCGGGAGGTCATCCTCGCCCTCAGCCCCGACGTCGAAGGACAGGCGACGTCGATTTATCTGGCCAATTTACTGAAGGATAAACCGGTCCGCATCAGCCGTCCCGCGCAAGGTCTTCCCGCCGGGGCGGATCTCAGTTACGCCGACCCCGCAACGGTTGCCGCTGCGCTGAACGGACGGACGGTTTTTGACTGATTATGACCTATCGTTATTATTTTGCCGGTGCGCTGTTCTGCCACAAGGAACTCATTGGAAATCATCTTCTTGCAGAGGCGATCCGCGACCGTTCCGGCGATGAGTTCGCCGCAAATCTTCCGCAGAAGGAGGAGAATCAGCTGCGCCCGAATCCGCTGGAAATCCGCGACAATGATTTCCGCCTTCTCCTGGAGTCTCAGCTTGCTCTCTTCAATTTCGACGGAACCGAACTGGATTCCGGAACGGTTGTGGAGTTCATGGCCGCGCGTTTTCTTCAGATTCCCTGCGTGCTGTTCCGCACCGATTTCCGTTCCGCCGGAGATCAGAACGCGGACGGCGAAGCGTGGAACCTCATGTGTTCCGGCTATCCGCGCACGAAGGTTCGCTTTGTCGGCGCGATGGAAAGCTATCAGCGTGTGTTCCGCGCCGCGGACAGCACCGCCGAAGCTCTGAAAAACTACTACGGCGAGCTTGCGGACGGCTTGATTTCCGATTTCCGCGAACTTCTGACCATGCCTTCTCCGTTTGCGTCGGAGGACGAGGCGCTCTCCGCCTACCGCTACTTTCTGACCGTCTGCGGAGGCACGCTCCCGGAGAAGTTCGGGGAAGAGCGTCTTCGTTCGATTATTGCCAGTCGCCGTCTTTTTTCGTAAGCTCGGCAAGCAGAGTCCGGATATGCGCTTCCGCATTTTCCGGACTGAATTCCTCCGGAATGGTTCCTCCGTATTCGATCTGGTAGAACCAGCCGAAGATTTCGCCCGCCGCCCATGCCAGACGCGGGCTGACGGGTTCCAGCGAGAGCGCGTAATCCATCAGTTCCCGGTTGCGCCGCCGCGGAAGCCCCGCGCTTTTCAGCAGAAGACGCGTCCCCTTGTAGAGCGCGCGGATCTGATGCTCCGGTGCGAGGTCTGCATTTCCCGCCGCTTCAAAACAGCGCATGGCTTTTCTCTGGAGCCGTTTGCGCAGAGTTGCGGAGATGACGATTTTCAGCAGAATCGCCGCCGGGATGAGGAGCAGAATCCAGATGTGGCATGGCTGGAAGCCGTTCCGCATCAGAGTCTTCACCTGAAGCATGCTCTGTTTCAGACCTGTTTTTGTGCCGGAGAGAAAATCGCGGACCGCCGCGGCGAGAGTCCGCTTGCCTTTGGAGCCGGCTTCCGCGTCTTTTACCGCCTGCCTTGCGAGCGCATCGGAGACGGCGTTTTCAATGCGGTTCAGCATGGTCTCTTTTCCCATCTGGTCGACATAAATTTTTTTCGCTCGGTTTTGAACCTCTTCCGCGAGTTCGGGCGGCTTGATTTTCCATTCGTCACCGAACGGATCGCGAAGCGTGCCGATTCCGGTCGGGGTCGTGCGGGAAATAATGTTCTGCGGAGGCGTGGCATCAAACGTCAGCCAGCCGTATCCCTCGATGAAAATCTGAGTCCATGCATGTGCGTGGTACTCATAGACTTCAAACTGAGTGGTGAGCGTGTTGTAATTCCCCGGCGAGAATCCGGTTGCGATGCGCGAGGGAATTCCCGCGATGCGCGCCATGACGGCGAGTGCGGTCGCAAAATATTCACAGTGCCCGGTTTTGAGCTCAAAGATGAAATAATCCGCGGTTTCCTTGCCTTTGGGCAGCGGCGCGGCGTTCAGAACATACGGAAAATTGTTCCGCAGGTAGTCGCGGAGGGCGAGCGCTTTTTCATAATCGTTTGTCTTGTCCTTTGTAAGTTCTTCAACCAGACAGGTCAGACGCTTTGAGATTTTGCGTTTCGGCAAGGCGCGGTAGATGTATTTCGGTGCGCGTTCGAGCCAGTAGATCGTATACTTCCGGGTGGACGGGAGATGCGGGAGGACCGGAACATCGTTTTGCGGCAGGAAGACGCGTACGGTTGCATTGTAACGGAATGGGAGTGCCGGATAATTGTCCTTCGGATCGGGAAGCTCCGCTGTGAAAAGCTCTCTCCGGTTCACAATGAATGCGTTGTCTTGCCTTGAGAAAAACACCGGCAGGTACGGCGCGAAGAGACGCGGCGTAATCCATTTGCATATGGTGTAGCTGATTTCGATATCGGAGCTGACCGGTTCTCTTTCATCGGAATGAAGTCGGCGCACACCAGTGTATTTTATCGGCAGCTGGAAATGCCAGGCGGAACCGTCGTACTGATTGTAGACGCGTGCGATATGATAGAGCTTCAGAGGAGATTTTACCGTGAAGAGCAGATCTTTCCCCTGCATGGCGGCGGTTCCGCCGCCGTTTGCGTTCGAGTTCGCCGACGCCTTCCTGATCTCCATCGGCGTTCCTTTTCCGGGATCCACCAGTTTCGGCTTCAAGGTTTTGTCAATGATCCCCGCGTCCGCTTTGAATCTGGTTTCTTTTTTTTCATTGTGCAGCCATTTCTGCATGGAGAGCGGAACGAAGGAATCCTTGTCGGTGAAGAAAGAGACCTCGAATGCACCTTCCGTATTGTACGGCAGTCTCGGCAGAAACAGAAAGATGGAGGCTGCGAAAAAAAACGTCAGCAGCGCGTGAATCACATAGAACACCCATGTACGTTTCAGTCTGCGCTCCGCCGGTTTGACGGAGGCGTCGCCGGAAAGCGATATATTGCGTCCCGCATAGAAGATCAGGAGGATGCAGAACGCCGCTCCGGCAAAGAGTCCGAGGAAGAAGACGCGCGGCAGCAACGCTCCGTAGAACAGAAGAAAAGCGCTGATGACGAAGATGAAACAGTAGTCGCGGGAGCGTCTTCCCATGAGGAAGGTGAGCCCGGCAAGTCCGACGAGTTCGAGGCAGACTTTATCCGCAAGTTCTCCGGTCCGGAACCGGTAATATGCCCAGAGCACGGCAGTGCAAATGAGAATGAGCTGAAGGATAAAACGCTTGTTCAGCGAAAACTTGGAATACGGAACCCACGCGGCAAGAGAGATCGGCGCGATGAGCGCGAGGATCAGAATCGAAATGTAGGGGTGACAGTGCTGCCAGAGCACGGAAAAGGTTGCAATCGCATAGAGCGCGCAGAAGATCGCGTGCATCGGCGCCCGTTCGGGGGCGGTGCGCATGTGGGAACGGTCGATAATCCGCTCCGCGCTTTTTTTCCGCAGACTCCGGATGAAATTCAGCATTGTTCCAGCACCTCCCGCAGATCGCTCCGGCAGGATGCAAGGGTCGGTGAGAGTGAACGCCCGCGGTCAATCCGGATTTTCGCCGGGTCCAGAACCAGCGGAGTTTCGGGATCGACGTACGGGAAATTCTGTTTCGGCGCGTAGATCCAGTGAATATGGATATGGCGTTCCTGAAGCAGTTCGAGCATATCCGCAAGTTCGGGCGGGTTGGACAGCGCGAGAACATAAAGCACGGTTCCCGGTTCCAGCTGTTCCATGACGCCGGAAAGCTGGGCCGTAAAATCGGAATCGGACGGGCTGATTTCGGTGAGCAGCGAGAGTATCCGTCCTTTGAGTCCGGTTGCGTCTCCGTGCAGTTCGAGTGTGTGATCGCCGTTCTGGACATAGAAATTGAGCGTGCAGAAAACGGCGCTGAGGTGTTCCGCGATGGAGGCCGCGGCGGAGATGAGATATTCAAAATTGCTGTTTGAGGAAATCCCGACGTCCGCACGGGAGGCGTCGAGCAGAATTGCGATGTGATCGACGGTGAGAGCTTCGCGCTCTTTGACCATGAGCTGGCGTTTTGCGGCGGTCGCTTTCCAGTGGATGTTCCGTATTTCATCGCCGTTCCGATAGGCGCGGACGCCGAAAAATTCTCTGCCGAGTCCGACATTGACATATGCCACGCCGATGCTTGCGGCCGTCGCCAGCAGAAAAAGTGTGCCGTGTGGCGTCGGAAGCGCAATCATCGCACGTCGGTTTCCTCGTTTTCAAGACGGATGGATTCCACGATGCCGTCGAGCACGTTTTCAACGGTTTTCCATTCCGCCTGCGCACGGAGTTTGAGGTGCAGACGGTGTGCGAGAACCGCCGGAAGAATGTCGCGGATGTCTTTCGGCGTCACGAAATCGCGTCCGCGGTATGCCGCCAGACTCTGCGCGCAGCGCATGAGCGCGAGGGTGGCGCGAGGGCTCCCGCCGTTGTTCAGCGCGGGATGCCGCCGGGTTTCATTGATGATGTCGACGATATACCGCTTTACCTGCTCGGAAACGCGGACCGACCGCACAAGCGCCTGGCAGTGAACCACATCCGTTCCTTTGATTACATAGGAAATGGCGCTGAGCGGATGCGAATTCGTCTGCGAGGTCAGAATTTCCATTTCGTCTTCCGGCTTGGGGTAGCCGATGCTGATCTGCATGAAAAAACGGTCCAGCTGCGGTTCGGGCAGGGGATATGTCCCGTGATAATCCTCGGAGTTCTGGGTTGCGATGACGAAGAACGGCTTCGGCAGAACATGTGCGCGTCCGTCGATGGTGACGACGGATTCGGACATGCACTCCAGCAGACTGGACTGCGTGCGCGGCGTGGTGCGGTTGATTTCGTCTGCGAGAATGACGTTCCCGAAAATCGGACCGGGAAGGAATTTGAAAGTTTTTTCTTTTTCGTCGTAGATGTTCATTCCGGTGATGTCGGAGGGAAGCATGTCTGGGGTGAACTGGATGCGTCTGTACTGAGCCTGCACTGATTTCGCGAGCGCCTGCGCGAGAACGCTTTTCCCGACGCCCGGAACGTCTTCAATGAGCAGATGACCGTCTGCGAGCATGCAGACGATGACATTCTGAATCACTTCCGGCTTTCCTTTGAAGACAATTGCAATGTTGCGTTCGAGGTTCGCAACGGTTCTGTGCAGGAATTCGAATGTGTAGGAATTTGCGTTTTCCTCATCCGGTCCGGAATTGTCGGGATCGTTGAAGACCATCATGACGCTTCCGATCTGGATGACGTCGAGATGCTTGATCTGTTTTTTGCGGATCGGCTGGGAATTGACGAATGTCCCGTTTGCGCTGTCGAGGTCTTCCGCGAACACATTTCCCGGAGTTCCGGAGATGCGCAGATGACGCCGCGAGACATTGCGGTCGTTGATTTGAATGTCGCATTCGGAGTCGCGTCCGATGATGATATCGTCGCGGTCGAGCACGAGTTCCCGTCCGGCCCCGTATCCTTCCTGAATGGTCAAAGTCGGTTGATTCCAAGTCTGCGGATTCATTACAGACAGTTCCTTTCATTCGATGATTTTTATTTTTTTAAGTATAATGACCTTTTCGGTATTTTCAAGCAATCTCTTGATAAAAAAGGGAAATATTGAACAAAAAGGGGAGACGAATCCGCGTTCCCGGAAAACTGGCGGGAAACGCGGATTCGTCATTTTGTCGTTTTTATCGGACAAGCTCAAGACCGGCGTCGCGGATCATCTGGAGATCCGCCTGGACGCCGCGCCCCGGAGTGACAAGATAGCCGCCCGTCATGAAGCTGTCCGCACCGGCGGCGAAGATCAGCGACTGCATGTCGCGCAGATTCTGTTCGCGTCCGCCGCAGATGCGGATGCTGGTTTCAGGCATCATGAGACGCGCCGCGGCAATCGCGCGAAGGCAGTCCCAGGGTGTAATTCCGCATCCGCCTTCCAGCAGCGTTCCGGGGATCGGACTGAGGAAGTTCAGCGGAACCGAATTCACTTCCAGTGAACGGATCGTTTCCAGCAGTTCGACGCGCTGTTCCAGAGATTCGCCGATGCCGATGATGCCGCCGGAACAGACGGTGAAGCCGACCTTTTTCGCTGTCCGAACGGTTTCGAGCTGCGAGGAATAAGGACGCGTCGTGCAGATTTCCGGGAAGTAGCTCGGCGAGGCTTCGAGATTGTGATGGTAACGGTCGAGTCCGGCTTCTTTGAGCTGGAGCATGGCGTCTTCGGTCATGATGCCGAGCGAGGCGCAGGGGAGGATCGGCAGATCTTTGCGGATCATGCGGATCGCCTTGCAGATCTCGTCGAGATCGTGTCCCTGAACGACTTTGGTTCCGGAGGTTACGATTCCGAAACGGTGGGAACCGTGTTCCGCGGCGTCTTTCGCCGCATTGTACATTTCCTCCGCGGGGATCAGCGGGTAGGTGTGGATTTTTGCTTTCGAGCGTGCGGACTGAGCGCAGAAAGCGCAGTTCTGCTGACAGTTTCCGCATTTCGCGTTCACGATGGAACAGGTTTTGATTTTGTCGCCCGAATGTTTCTCCCTTGCTTCGGTTGCGCGGCGGAGAATCTCCAGCATCTGAACGGGCTCGGTCGTCTTGAGAATTTCAAGTGCTTCGGTTGTGCTGATGCCTTGTGTCATCGTTTCCTCCATTAACTTTTGAATGCCGTCTTGAGGCAGAATGCGCGGATGGCGAGCTGGTCGTCCGCGTTTGTGCGCATGGCGCGCAGCAGGTCTTCCGCATAGCCGAGACAGCGGTAGACGCGTTCTTCCCCGAGCGCTTTTGCCGCGTCGGGATCAAAT
>ERZ1034984.4030-NODE-4030-length-10042-cov-9.150496_pt1 | contig 10042 bp, 16 predicted proteins | sample MGYA00520589_ERZ1034984 | MGnify/ENA primary metagenome ERZ1034984 (study PRJEB33766, sample SAMN09781790) | gut metagenome | biome: gut microbiome | host: Homo sapiens | place: Madagascar | study: EMG produced TPA metagenomics assembly of the PRJNA485056 data... | reverse complement strand
AAGTAAAGAATTTACCAAAGAAGATTTACCTCAACATCTGTAGCAACGAAGATGTGGTAGATTACAATAAGCTGAACGGAGTAACGTTCAGCTCAGAAAAGGTTGGTGTTACCGATTGTGATACGGAAAACGTTCCTTACGTGAATGCTGCATCATTATGGCGCGACCTAAAAGAAGATAAACCACCATTAAGAAAGTGGGTGATGTTCCGATATAGTGGAGGTGGCGTAAATCCTACGGCTCTTCACTACGGAGCAATGAGTGATGATGTATGGATTGTCACAAGAGGAGACGGAACACAGCGTATTGAAGTTCTGTACGAGTGCTACGATAAAATAGAGTGGCTTGATTTTGATGAACTAAAATAGTAATAGCGTATGAAGGTTAGATTAGCTAAGAAGATAATGAAACGTTGCTACGGAAGTCCTCACTATTTAAGGATGGTATTGAATGGTTTGAATGTATCGAAAAAGCTGCCTAAGATTAAGCAATACTGGGAGCCTAGATGGGCTTTGTATTATGCCGCTAAAGGTGGTTGTCATGGCAGAGTTGACCATCGTATCGTAAAGGCTAAAAAGATTACAGAAAGATATTCTCGCAAGTTGATGAATTGCCTTGCTAGGTTTGTTGGTAAAACTCATTTCGATATTAGAGATATATCAAGTAGTGCAAATAAACTAAAAAGATATGACTTATGATAAGAGAAAGATATTATTACGCAGTAGCCGCCTTCATGCGTAAGGATGGCAAATTAACCTATACCTCAGTTACGAGTTCCGTTAAGGGGGAAGAGAAGGATATAGTTTTCTATCCTATCATGAACCTCATCGCGGACGTAGAAGAGAAATTCAAGGATGATATGGTTAGCGGTACAACTCTCATACATAGCGTTATTGAGATTAGTAAAGAGGACTATGAAGCCTATAATCAACGCATAGCTAAGATAAATAAGAAGGAGGGCTAGCACATGACTTTTTTGAATATTACCGTAGGTGAGAAGGAGTTTGATGAAATCAAAGAAGGCAAGGTAGGACTAGTATGTTTACCTTGCACTCCACGTTGGTGTCATACCATTGTCGAAGGTGTAAAGAGGGAAGAAAGATTAGACCGATTAACGATCAGATTAGATAGTAACGGCAAACCTCATATTCGGTATGGTTACTCTCTTGAACATTACTTTAAGAAAGTTGATTATGTTCAGCTTTCCTGTAAGGTTGGTTCTCAAATAAGAGTTCTCGTTAAGGATTGCGCAGGTTTCAGTATTGAGACTACTCAAACGAAAAAGGACAATGGCTTTGTCGAGTTTAAGCCAAAAAACTTTGTTGTTCATCTAAAATAAACAAAATATGATTATGAAACAAGAAATGCAAAAATCAATCTCCAAGATTCAAACAGCAGTCGAAACTCTGACAAGACAGAAAGTTATCGACAAAAATGTGTATGACTTTATCCATGGAGAAATCAAATCTCTTTCGGAAAGTGTGGAGAATATAGAGGAAGTAAATAACCCCGATGAAACTCTTCTTACCTTCACAGATATGGAGAAATTTGTAAATCAGCATATCAATCTTGCTGATACATCTGTACTTTGCAAAGAGTTAAATAGGAGAAAAGAAATTGGTAACGATTTCTTAGTAATATCAACTGAGGGGAAAATTGGTTAATTATGGAAAAGAAAGTATTGACCCTCACCGTCAGCAAGCAATGGTTTGATAAGATTGTGACTGGCGAAAAGAATGAAGAGTATCGGGTAATTAAAGACTTTTGGATGAGTCGCCTTCTCCTTATCAAGAATGAGAAATTCAAAGATTTCGATAAGTACGATAAGCTTCATATCGGTAAGACATTTGAAATGCTTATAGACATCAATACTATCAAGGAGAAACTGAATAATGGTACAATGAAGTTCGTACCATTCACTCACGTTCTCTTCAAGAACGGCTACTATGACGATAGTCCAAAGGTAGAAAAGGAGATTGAGAGTATCACCATCGGTAAGCCGAAGAAAGGTCTTTGCCCAGGCAAGTGGTTGGACCATGAGTTTTTCATTATTAAGTTCAAGTGATATGGATAAGACAACAGAGCTATCATATAATCACCTCATTTCGCAACTCAGAAAAGAAAACGCTGATTTGAGGAATGAGGTGTGAGAATTAAGGAAGTTGCTAACAAGAAAATGTGACAAACCACCTAATTAACACTCCGTAACACCATGTTAAAAGGCATTTTTGACTATCTTTTGTCAAATTAGCTTCCTGTAGTTTTCGGTAACATTAGTTAAGCTAAAGAAAGGTTAAATACTTTACATAAGCCTTTCTAAGCTGTTCTGTTTTCTTCTCCATATCCTTATACCTTTTTTCGGAATTAGCCCAATATAGAGGAAAATAGGTTTTATTTAACACTTTGATTTTCAATAAGTTATATAAAGTTAACCAAGAAAAATAATGCGATTAAAATTTGGTCAAATGCAAAAAAATGACTACCTTTGCACTATCAAAAATAAATAATAACAATTAAAAGATAAGAGCAATGAAACAGACAATAAACGTATCAAACAAAGCTGAGGTTGTAGCAGCAGTTACAAGTGATTTTGATGGAGGTTATAACTATTTCGAAGGTGACATTCGTAAGGGTAATCTTAGAGCACATGTAGTTAACTGCTTCCATGGTAACAAGTTGAGAATCCAGATTACCTATTGGGAGGATGGCAAGAGTGTGGCAGTTGAAACCGCTTCAACATGTTCAACAGCAAAGGGAATTGTTAGTAAGGTTTCTAAATTCTTAAACGTTAAGTAATCATGACAGCATTAGATTTTAACGATAGAGGACAGGCTTTCGTTTCATTCGACAAGTTCAACAACTATATGGATGAACGTCTTGAAGAAGGTGATTACACCGAAGATAAAGACGGAATCACTTACTACTATAATAGTGGCGGTTGCTTGCTCGCTAAGTATGACAACAACGAAGGTTTCGGAGTAACGTTTTGAGATACTTATAAATCAAACGCAGAAATGAGGCAGATTGAGGCAAAGACTTACGTTAGTGAAGAAATACTCCTTCACGAATACGACTACATGTACGGAGATAAAAAGGATCAGAAGGTAGACTTCACCTACATCAACATACGTACAGGAAAGGAAAATACAAAGTATGAAGCTTTTGATTACCAACATGCTTTATGTCTAGCTAGAGAAAGACGTAATGATGGTAGATACAAGAACTTCGAATATATAATCGGATAAAAGGTAACGACTGGTCTAACCAACCAGTCACAATAAGAGCAATGAAATGTTAGACAGAACAAACATTCACTTTAAGAAAGCAGTTAATGCAGTATTGGTAAAGGTTAATAGAATACATAACAATACCATTTCATTAAGTATTAACCAAAGATACATCGACATCACTATGTTCAATGGTGATTATGGTATTTTTTACACCGATGTAATTGGTTCATATTTAAGCAAGGGTGAAATCCTTCAGAAGTTAGATAACTTCAACAAAATGTATTACGCATGGGAGCAACTACAGAAGAAAGGAGGTCACCATGAGTAAAGAGTATATTGGAACAGATTGCTATAATCGCAAAATGGAGCTTTACCATATCGGAAATGAAGTTTATTGTGACCACATCAAAAACGGAGTTGTCGTCAAGACAAACAGCATCGCTGTAGATAACCGTATTCTCGGATTGTTCGGCAGGCCTCATACAAGCGGAGCATATATCTACGATGAGATAGCAAGAATGTATGGCAAGAAGTTATAATAACTGCATATAAAAAGTAAGAGCAATGAAGACAGACAACGTTTTAGAGCATTTCGCTGAAATGATGATTTCACGAATGCAAAAGATGAAGGCAGGAGATTGGAAGATGGGTTGGTTCACCACATCTTATGGTGGTAACCCAGTGAACCTTGGAGGGCGTGAATATAATGGAATGAACTCATTCTTCCTGTTCCTCTGCATGATGGACGAAGAAAGATTCAAATATCCTATCTTTGCTACCTTCAAACAGATAAAGGCATTAGGAGCTAGTGTGAACAAAGGAGAGAAAAGCTTCCCTGTTCTGTTTTGGTCCATCCAGTACAAAGACAAGAATGGAAACAAAATAACAGAAGACAGCTACAACGGAATGACTCGATCAGCCCAACTAGACTGCAAAGTCCAACCTTTCTTGAAGAGCTACAATGTGTTAAACCTCAGTCAAACCAACCTCGAAGAGATAGCACCTAAGACGATGCAGAAGTTGAAGGAGAAGTTCAGTCTCAAAGATAAGAATGAGTTGCCGACAGACACGGCTGGTATGTACGTCAACGAGAAAATTGATGATATGCTCCTTTATCAGAAGTGGCTCTGCCCTATCCGCTACGACAAGTATTCAAGTGGAGCTTTCTACAGAGTTGGGGTAGATGATATTACAACACCTCTTAAAAGTCAGTTCAAGAAGGGCAATACAGAGCAGGAGATATTCGAGGATGGACAGGAGTACTACTCAACCCTTCTACATGAAATGGTTCACTCAACAGGGCACAAGTCTAGATTGAATAGAGGGTTTGAGGAAGAGAAAGGAGAAAAGGACTATGCAAGAGAAGAGTTGGTTGCGGAGCTTGGAGCAGCTCTTATCGGAAACGTCCTAGGCTTTAGCAGTCGCATTTTAGATAATAACGCTGCTTACCTAGATGGTTGGATCAGCAAGCTTAAAAAGCAACCAAAGTTCATCGTTTCTGTTTTGACAGACGTAAACAAGGCAGCTAAAATGGTATTAGAAATCGTGAACAAAGAAAAGGCACAATTACTAATGCCTGCATAAGATATTTTATTGCTCTATCTAAGGCGGTATAAGCGGATTTGCTTGTATCGCCTTTATCCATTATCATAAAAAACATAAAAAGCTATATAAGCGAAAATAAATATGCAACTTCTCAGTTAATTTTGTTTGTTGATTAAATATTTTTAGTATCTTTGCACCAAAAGTAGTAAAGATATGAACATCGAAGAAATACTCAAGAAAACTGATACTATCAGCCAAAAGATAGAAGAGCTACGCAGAAGGACTGTAATGGTTCCTCTGTGGAGTTATCTTTTGAGTTTATATGAGCCAGCAAGCCATAAGGTAATGACAGATACCATAAGCCTTCGTGATAAAGACAATGGTGAAAAATCATCCCGTATAGCGGTTGCCCTTGAAAAGTTGCTCACAAACAGAATAACAGAATTTACATTCTCTATACCAGTTAAGAGAAAGTTCAACACTCCAGAAAATGATATTCAGAGGGAAATCCAAAAGGCATTAGAAAAAATCTACGATTGTGCTCATATTGACAACATGAACTACAAACGTGGACTAGCCTATTTCGCAAGCTGTGAAATCTTCACCATTTGGTATTCAGTCAAGAAGCATAACTCTTTATATGGTTTTGAATCAAACTACAAGTTGAAGTGCAAAACCTTCTCTCCTATGGATGGAGTAAGATTGTACCCTATCATTGATGAGTATGATGATATGCAAGCTATGTCGTTTGAATATGATAAGACCGTTTCCGATAAAGAGACGGTAACATTCTTCGAAACCTTTACAGAAAACTATCATTTCATTTGGAAGAAAAGTAACCTTGGTGAAATGTGGGAGGAAGTAACTGCACAAGTTGATGAGGATGGGAACACTGAGAGTGGTGAGGAAATCATCATCCATAAGATTCCTGGAGCATACCTGTCTCGACCTCACGCCATCTACGAGGGGCTTGATAATATCCGAAGTGAATTTGAGTATAATGTCAGTCGCAATAGCAACGTGATTGCATATAACGCTGCACCAATCGCAAAAGTCAAGGGTGGCATAGTCGGACAGGAGAAAAAGGGAGAAAGTTTGCGTATATGGAGAGTCGAGAATGATGGCGATATTTCATACGTATCATGGAACCAGTCGCAAGAAGCGGTTAGCGGTCAGAATAAAACCCTCCTCGGATTGTACTGGATGCTTTCTCAAATGCCAGATATTAGCTTTGAGAATATGAAATCTCTTGGTAATATCGGCTACGATGCAAGACAGACATTGCTCACAGATGCACATCTGAAAGTTCGCATGGAATCGGGCGCCTTCAAGGAGTTCTTTGAAAGAGAGTTCAATGTAATCAAGGCATTCTTGAAGGTCATGAATCCAAAATGGGAAAAGGAGATAGATAACGTCACCTGCGACCACATCATCACTCCTTACATACCAAAGGATGAGAGCTACGACATCACCATCAGACAAAAGGCTAATGGTGGTAAGCCGGTAGAAAGTCAGCTTGAATCCATCGTTAAGCTTGGGCAGTCGCAAGACCCTCAGCAGACAATGGAGGATATTCGACAGGATGAACTTAATGCGGCAGCAGTACAGCAGTCTGCTTTTGCTATGGGTGAACAAACAATATAAACGCAATAAACTGCACAAGTTATGAAGAAAAAAATCGCAATTTGGCTATTCAAGTTAGCTAGAAGACTCTACCCTATCAGTGTAACTGTCTTCGAACAGAAAGAAATTCTAGAGCCAAAGGTATGTGCCAAGGCTTATAGTATCGACAAGAATTACATTCGCCACTACAAGCGAGACCATCATGTCAAGTCCATGAGAGAAGCTTTGCGTGAGATAACAAAGGAAACTCTCGCATAGGCAAAGAAAGATGTACTCAATACTATCGAATCCAAGATCATGAAGCAGAGAGTATATCAGAAGGATGGCAATACGATTGTAGAGGTAAAGGTTAATTGCTATGTCTCCAAAGAAGAAGGTTAAGCCTATTCCAAAAGAACCTCAGTTCTGCAAATTATGTGCCCACGTTTCCAATCCACGTAATCTTAGTGTTACGGGAGAGCCAACGTTGGGCACTTGCCCTTATGAGGAGTTTGCTATCCTCTATCAAAGGGAATGTGTAAACGAACATTATAAGCCGAAATAAATGAGACCAAATATCCCCAATCAAAAGAAAGCATACGATGCTCTGAGCAGACGCTTAGTTAACTACGTGGCACAAGTTCAGAGCATTTATGATAGAATCGCTAGCCAAGTTGCTACTGCTATAGATGGTGTCGGTTATGATGGTTCTGCGGAGTTCTTGTTTGGGGACTATCCAGAACTGAAACAAACCATCAATGGCATCATGACCAGTTATGCTGCACAGATGAATAACCTCATCTATGCAGGTACCACAAATGAGTGGAAAGAAAGTAACATCATGCAGGACCTACTTGCAAGAAAGGTACTTCGTGCTTATGATTTTGAGAAGGGCGGAGATAAGTACAACAGGTATTTCCAACCTAATTCAGATGCTTTGAAGGCTTTTCAGAATAGGGTTGATAAGGGGTTGTCTGTTTCGCAGAAACTATGGTATCAGTCTCAAGCCTTGAAAAAAGAGCTGGAGCATACCATATCAACTGCAATAGAAAGAGGGCAGTCTGCGGTTGTTCTCAGCAAGCGAATCAGTAAGTATCTGTTAGACTATCCTTCATTAAAGGCAGATTATACAGAAAAGTTCGGAAAAGCCGCTACATGCGCGAATTGCCAATACGCTTCCATACGTTTGGCAAGAACCGAGATAAACATGGCTTACCGAAAGGCGGAGCAGACACGTTGGCAACAATTTGACTTCATCTTGGGCTATGAGATTAAGTTGAGTAAACGCCACCCTGCACCCGACATCTGTGATGATTTGTTGGGAATATACCCAAAAGACTTTGTCTTTCTAGGTTGGCATCCTAACTGCATGTGTTATGTTGTACCTATTGTGATGAGTGATGAAGAGTACTATGGTTCTCCTTCCATTCAGAAGTCAGCTATGATTTCTCGCACTCCAAAGAACTTTAATGACTGGGTACGCAATAACCGCAGCCGAATCGGGCAAGCTGAAACACTTCCATACTTCTTGAAGGATAACAGAAAGTATTGGCACCTGTCCGTTGAGGACGCGGCTGAGTACCGCCATGCTGACAGAGACGAAAAAGCCATAAAGCTTGCTTGGAAGAACAGAGACTTATTGAAATACAACATAGATGTAGATAATTCTGACATAGCAACATTAAGGCGAAATGCTAAAGCCTATGATGTTGATATATCAAGCTTTGAAAAATTCCTCACTACACATCAATTTAAAGAGAGTTTTGGAATGATGACTGATAGTGAACGTTCTGTTTTGTCAGATATGTTCGATAAGTATGATGATAAGGTTCGTCAAGCTGTAGATTCTTTCGGCAGGATAAAGAAAAGTTATTTGGCTAAGTTTGATTATAGCTATGATTTCGGTGATTGGAGGGATGGTATAACTAACAAGTTTGCAAATATCACTCCTACACAATTCGAACCAGTGAGCAAGATAAAACCAAAGTTGAAGGCTACCTATGATGAAGCTCGTAGGGAACTGCAAGACCTTCGTTCTATTCCGTTGAAGCCTAAGAAGCTAATAGATGATTTCGATGATTGGGAATTGGAGACTGCATTAGACGACCAGGAAGCAGTTATGGCAGGAAAGAAGCTCATGCAAAATCTGTACGGACCAAACATTGATAACGTCAATTCTTGGATAAGAGTTATGTCGGCTTACAAATCAGAAGGCTGGGGCAAGGCTTATGAGGTCTTTCTTGACGAGTATCATAACGGCTTGAAGGAGGTCATGGAAGCTGCTACCCATCTGAACGAATTGAGAACAGCAGATTTGAGTATCATTCCTACAAGATGGATTCCTCGCTTCAATGATTATATCAAGACCATAGAAACTGCAAGGATTGATGTCCGAGGTTATGAAAGGGTTTATCGTGAGATAGAGGGTGCGTACAACATCTACAAGCTGTCTTCAGATCAAGATTTGATTGCGTATGGCTTAGATAAGCTATCCTACAATACACCTCATACCATCGTGGAAGGCTTTAGAGGTATTGGATTGAGTCCGACCAAATGGCTCGGAAAGAAAGAGTTTTATGATAGCTTTGACAAGTTTGTTCCTTGTATCACCCTCAGCGGAGACAAAGCATACTTTTGGAGCAAATACAATCATGTGCGAATAGACTTCGATGGTCTGAAGGAAAGAATCTTAAATTCAGAATGGTATCGCAAGGGTCTCCAATATCACGAATACGGACACGCTAAAGCCGCATTACAAGGTAATTGGGAAGGAAATGCAGACTTCAAGAATCTTTATAAAAGGTTTTTTGCAGACTACAACAAACCCGAATATAGATACGTAGATGGAGAAGGTGTTTCGCAATGGAAAATCGCTGATAGACTATTTGAAGAGCTCAAACTCGTAAAAGACAAAACGTATGATGTAATGGAACAATTTGGCAAAATCTCTGATACTTTGCAAGCTATCGACAAAGACCACAACTGGATACAGGGAATGTTAGGACACGAAGTCGATTACTTCGCATCGAGTTCGCATAATTGTTTAGCTGAGATTATAGCCCATTTAAGCGAAAATTATTGGTCTAACAATAAATACTTCAAAAAGGTTTTGCCAAGGCTTTATAATGAAGCTATGGCTCTCTATGAGAAGTATTATAAGCTAAACAAACCGACAAAAAGATAGGTGGTAGTCTATGGTTCTACCACCCATCTTGATTTTCTTTCGGTAGGACCTACGGCTGATTCATTGGTAATATAGGTCAGACCAAACTTTGTTTTAGTTTTCATTGCCTTGCGAATAGAGAGCATTATTTCTTCTCTCGTAAAGCCGCTAATAGGATAGTTTTGTAGAGCTAATTCTACTGCGCACATTTGAGCTACACCTGCATTTCCTTTGGTATAGTAGTTCACCACCTGTTCGTCTGTAAGCTCGTCCACGGACTTAACAGAGCATTGTTCTAGATATTCTTGTATATTCATGCTGCAAAGATAGTAAAAGTTTTCCAAACTACAATACGTCCGATTAAAAAGTTAGCAAAAGTTAGCAAACAGGCTATAAAGAAGTTCAAAAGTTAAACTATTGTAAGTACTTGAAAATAAGATAGTTAAAATTTGGTCATTTGCACAAAAATGATTACCTTTGCACTATCAAAAATAAAATAACA
>ERZ1034984.4022-NODE-4022-length-10057-cov-11.576685_pt1 | contig 10057 bp, 9 predicted proteins | sample MGYA00520589_ERZ1034984 | MGnify/ENA primary metagenome ERZ1034984 (study PRJEB33766, sample SAMN09781790) | gut metagenome | biome: gut microbiome | host: Homo sapiens | place: Madagascar | study: EMG produced TPA metagenomics assembly of the PRJNA485056 data... | reverse complement strand
CAGAAATAATGCTAATAGATTATCAGAAAGTAAGCATATACCAAGCAGACAAGTGCGTGCTCAAGGATGTCAACTTCCATGTTGACGAAGGAGAGTTCACCTACTTGATTGGCAAGGTCGGCTCAGGAAAGAGTTCTCTTCTGAAAACCTTGTACTGCGAATTGGACCTCGTAGAGGGAGAGACAGAGAAAGCCGAGATTCTTGGACGCGACCTCAAGGTTATCAAGCGCAAGGAAATTCCTGCGTTACGCAAAGAGCTTGGCATCATTTTCCAAGACTTCCAGTTGCTCCACGACCGCACCGTGCGCAAAAACTTCGAGTTTGTGCTCAAGGCTACTGGTTGGAAAAAGAAAGACGACATCAACAAGCGCATCGAGGAAGTGCTCAACGAGGTAGGCATGATAGAGAAAATCGACAAGATGCCTCACGAGTTGTCTGGAGGAGAGCAGCAGCGCATAGCCATCGCTCGTGCCCTACTCAACAATCCAAAGGTGATCATCGCCGATGAGCCTACTGGCAATCTCGACCCAGAGACAGCCAGCAACATCGTGAGTCTTCTCAAAGACATCACCAAACAAGGCACAGCCGTTGTGATGACGACCCACAACATTCCGATGCTCGACAAGTTCCCCGGCATCGTGTATCGCTGCAAAGATGGCGAATTACACGACGTAACCAAGGAATACAATCACATCGACCTCACAGAAGATGGAGAGGAGAACTAAATTCAATTAAGAATTATTAATTATAAAATATTACGACTATGAAGGTAATGAAATTCGGAGGTACATCCGTAGGCTCACCAGAGCGCATGAAGGGAGTAGCCTCTTTGATTACAGAATCAGGCGAGCCAACATTCGTTGTGCTTTCTGCCATGAGTGGTACAACCAACTCTCTCGTTGAGATTTCTGACTATCTCTACAAGAAGAACCCAGAAGGTGCCAACGAGGTAATCAACAACTTGGAGAAGAAATACATGCAGCACGTAGAGGAACTCTACTCTACCGACGAGATGAAGAAGACCACACGTGAGTTCTTGCATGGTGAGTTCGACTATCTCCGCTCCTTCACCAAGGATCTCTTCACTTCTTTCGAGGAGAAGAGCATCGTGGCCCAGGGCGAGGTTATGAGCACCAACATGGTTGTAAACTACTTGAACGAACAAGGTATAAAGGCTGTATTGCTCAGCGCATTAGACTTTATGCGTACCGACAAGAACGCAGAGCCAGACCCACAGTACATCAAGGAGAAGCTTGCTGCTATCATGGAGCAGAACCAAGGTTATCAAATCTATATCACACAAGGCTTCATCTGCCGCAATGCTTACGGTGAGGTAGATAACTTGCAGCGTGGTGGTAGCGACTATACAGCTTCCCTCATCGGTGCAGCCCTCCCTGCAGAGGAGATTCAGATTTGGACAGACATCGATGGTATGCACAACAACGACCCTCGTGTGGTAGAGCATACAGAAGCTGTACGCCAGTTGAACTTCGAGGAAGCAGCCGAGTTGGCATACTTCGGTGCTAAGATTCTCCACCCTACTTGCGTTCAACCAGCCAAGTACGCAGGCATCCCTGTTCGCTTGAAGAACACCATGGATCCTAAGGCAGACGGTACTATCATCGACAATGTCATCGTACGTGGCAAGATCAAGGCTGTAGCAGCTAAGGACAACATCACTGCCATCAAGATCAAGAGTAGCCGCATGTTGCTCGCTACTGGTTTCTTGCGCAAGGTATTCGAGATTTTCGAGAGCTACCAGACTCCTATCGACATGATTGCTACCTCAGAGGTAGGTGTCAGCATGAGTATCGACAACGACGCTCACTTGAACGACATCGTCAACGAGTTGAAGAAGTATGGTACTGTCACCGTAGATTCAGACATGTGTATCATCTGTGTAGTAGGTGACTTGGATTGGAGCAACGTAGGTTTTGAGACGATGGCTACAGATGCGATGAAGAACATCCCTGTGCGCATGATTTCATACGGTGGTTCTAATTACAACATCTCATTCCTCATCAAGGAAAAAGATAAGAAGCAAGCATTGCAGAACTTGAGCAACGTCTTGTTCAAGGACTAATGTAAGGTATTCTAATTTAACTATAACAAAACATTTTAAGGATAAAAGCGAAATGAAAGGTACATTTCCGATAGATAAATTTCAGGAGATACAGACTCCGTTCTACTATTACGACACCGCTGTGTTGAGAAAGACCCTCAAGACTATCAACGAGGAGGCTGGCAAGCATGAGAACTTCGAGGTACATTATGCCGTAAAGGCAAATGCCAACCCTAAGGTGCTCAACATTATCTGCCAGGCAGGCTTGGGTGCCGACTGTGTGAGCGGAGGTGAGATTCAAGCAGCCACCAATGCCGGTTTCCCGGCTAGCAAGATAGTATATGCTGGCGTTGGCAAGAGCGATTGGGAAATCAACCTCGGATTGGAGAAGGGAATCTTCTGCTTCAATGTGGAGAGCATCCCAGAGCTAGAGGTCATCAACGAGCTCGCAGAGAAACAAGGCAAGGTGGCACAGGTATGTTTCCGCATCAACCCTAACGTGGGTGCTCATACACATGCTAACATCACAACCGGACTGGCAGAGAACAAGTTTGGTATCGCCATGGAAGACATGGAGAACGTGATTGAGGACGCAGCACAGATGAAGAACATCAAGTTCTTAGGTCTGCACTTCCACATTGGTAGTCAGATACTTGACATGGGTGACTTCGAGGCACTCTGCAATCGTATCAACGAATTGCAAGACCAACTCGAAAGCCATCACATCATAGTGAAGAACATCAACGTGGGTGGCGGTCTTGGCATCGACTACAACCACCCTAACCGTGTGCCAATCCCAGACTTCAAGGCTTACTTCGACACTTATGCCAAGTTCTTGAAGTTGCGTGAAGGTCAGAAGTTACACTTCGAGTTGGGTCGTGCCGTGGTAGGTCAGATGGGAAGCCTCATCACTAAGGTTCTCTATGTGAAGCAAGGTACAGCCAAGCAGTTTGCCATCGTTGATGCCGGCATGACAGACCTCATCCGCCCAGCCCTCTATCAGGCATACCACAAGATAGAGAACATCTCCAGCAATGAGCCAGAGGAAACTTACGACGTGGTAGGTCCTATCTGCGAGTCGAGCGATGTCTTTGCCAAGGCTATCGACATCAACAAGACTCATCGTGGCGACTTGATAGCTCTTCGTTCAGCCGGAGCTTACGGCGAAATCATGGCGAGCCAGTACAACTGCCGCCAGTTGCCTAAGGGCTATATCACGGAAGACCTTTAATGACGTTTGGAATAATCGGGAGTGAAAGCCACTCCTGATTTTTACGAGAGAAGAAAATGATAACAGTTAGTTTAACAACTATAATCACAAGCGCAGTAGTGGTAGCATTGGCAATCCTCGGATCGCTGATCAATCCATTCCTGCGCTCGTTGCGCTTTCCAAAGCTTGCCAGTTCAGAAGATACAGAAGCGTCCTCAGAGACAGAGAGCCCAGAAGACATCTCTTCCCAAAATGAAGTCTCAGAGAAGCGCCCGCCTATCACGGTGTTGATTACCGCTCATGACAACCTGCCGGAGTTAGAGCGTAATCTCCCTATGTTTCTGAAGCAGCAATACCCAGCCGACTATCAAGTCATCGTGGTTTGCCAGAGCACAGACGGCGAGACCATAGACTTCTTGAAACGCACTGCCGCAGAGAATCCTCATCTTTATTATACATATATTCCAGAGAGTTCTCGCTACATGAGCCGCAAGAAGCTCCAAATCACCCTCGGTGTAAAGGCTGCCAAGAATGAATGGATTCTGATGACCGAGCCATCTTGCAAGCCAGAGAACGACAAGTGGTTGATGACCATGGCACGCAACTGTCAAGAGCCTAACCACTTGGTATTGGGATATGTAGGCTTCGATGAAGAGACCAAGGGTGTTCGCCGCTTCGAGAGCATCCGCAAGGCTTTCTATCTCCTTCGCCGTGCTCAACACTCCTATGGTTATCGTACTCACATGCCGAATGTAGCCTTTCGCAAGAGCGACTTCATGCGTGAGCAAGGTTATCAAGGCAACTTGGAGTTGATACGTGGCGAGTATGACTTCTTGGTCAATAAATATGCACAATGTGGCGAGACTTCCGTAGAACTGGATAGCGATGCTTGGCTCATCCATGACGAGCCATCCAGCAAGGCTTGGCACAATGCCCATCTCTACTTGCAAGCATCACGCCGCTCGTTGAGCAGAGTAGCATCCATGCGCACCTTGATGTTCTTCGACCACTTGTTGCCTCACCTCAGTCTCATCGCCTCCATCGCCACCTTGGCATACGGTATCATCATGCACGACTGGATATTGACGGGTAGCGCAGGCTTCGCCTTCTTGCTCCTCTTCATCCTACGCATGATCATCGCCAACAAGGCTATCAAGCATTTCGACGACGAGATTTCCATCATCAAGTTGCCTTTCTATGAGTATGGCATCGTATGGAGAAACCTAGCCAACAAATTGAGATATTGGAGAGCAGATAAGAATGACTTCACCAGCCATAAACTATAAAGATTTATGAAAGTATTTTTGTTCGTTTCCAAGCAGAAGAAATTGTACAAGATGTACATGCCCTATCTTGACGCATTGAACAAGCAGCTCGACATCGTAAAGCAGATGGCAGATGCCGACATTGTGCTGATAGTAGGAGCATGGACCATCAAGGGTGCCCAACTGGCTCGCCAAGCGAGAAAGATGGGCATTCCATACATCGTGTGTCCTCTCGGTGATATATCCGAGCGAAATTGCAAGAACCCTCACTTCAAGCGAAGTTTGCAAACCCTTATGTATCAGAAGAAGATGTATCAGAAGGCAAACCTCTTGATAGCGACGACTCCGATGGAGAAAACTTACTTGGAGAAAAAGGCTTGGAATACGAACATTTCGCTGATTCGATATTTCGGATATAGCCATCTCACCTCTGAGAACAACATGGCGGAAGACTGGTATCATGCAGACACTTCCACCCTATCCATCTTTGAGCAGCACAAGGCAGAGGCCATCGCTGCCCAAACGAAGGATGCCATCATCGCTCAGATTTTACAGATACAGAGTCGTATGCCTCACCAAAACATACCTCAGAGTTATCTGGATGACTTGCACGACTTGCTCTATGCCGACAACTATGACGAGGATGCCATCAATGAGGAGTTAGCTAAGCTAAAACTCTCCGACTATGCCGCCTCCGTCTTCCAGGCGATGACCGAGAAGACCGGTCTCACCGAAGGCTTTATGCCACAACCTGCCAAGAAAGGCAGAAAGAGCAAGGATATACTGAAGTATGTGAAGTAAAAATAGGGGTTATGGGGTTTCCCGGTGTATCTCTTCTGCTGCCATTGTCACTGAGTTATCCTCTGGCAAGCGATAAGGTTTGACATGATCCATCAGATAGATATGATTGAGCGTATATTCAATAGCCATGAGTGTACGCTCTCTTTTTTCTTTTGTATCAAGTTGGCATTCCCAGATTGTCATCACGTGCCATCCCATCCTTGCCAACTGATGTTGCACCTCGACATCTCGCTGCTTATTGCGAGTAATCTTTTGGCTCCAAAACTCTACATTCGTCTTGGGTAGTCGATACTTGTCACAATTCTCATGCCCATGCCAAAAGCAACCATTCACAAAGATGCAAGTGCGATATTTGCGAAGGACTATATCTGGCGTACCAGGCAATCGACGACAGTTGACACGATAACGGAATCCACAGGCAAAGAGATACCTCCTCACCATCATCTCAGGCTTCGTATTCTTGGAATGAATAGAAGCCATGATCTTGCTACGTTGTTCTGCCGTCAGTTGTGCCATATTCCCCAAATGATATGAATCCCTATTTCACTCGTTTACACGATTTCTCGGTATTTGATGCCGCTAAAGTACAAAGAAAATACCTATTAGCCAAAACTTTTCACCTGTTTCTTTCGATAATGACAAGAATAATGATTATCATGGAGGAACGCTATCGCCTTATCATCAGGCTTAGCCATCGAACTGGATGACCTCGGAAAAGGAATTTTGGATTGGGATGTTGTAGAATAAATATAGCGCCACAACTAATATTCCTTACTGCAAGAACTCCTTTACCACCTTGGTATATTCCTCATGCTGGTCACGATATGCCATCGCATGGATGGAGCCTTTGGCTATGAAGATGGCTTTCTTGCCTTTCGTCTTTGCCTCATACAGTGGCTGGAGCATACGATAAGGCACAAAGTCATCTTTGTCGCCGTGGATAAAGAGCATCGGTTTGGTGCTCTTCCTTACCTGCTCTATCTGTTGCGCCTCAGCAAACGACCAACCATACTTCAACTGGCAAAGCCTAGAAGTGGTATTCATCAAAGGGAAAGATGGCAAGCCAAACTGATCTTTGAGCTGAGCCGCAAACTCATCCCATACGCTCGAATAGCCACAATCCTCTACAAAGCATTTCACGTAATCGGGAGTCTTCTCACCCGATACCGCCATCACTGTCGCCGCACCCATCGAAATGCCATGAAGCACTTGCTGGGTATGGGTATCTTTCAGGCTCATATTCTGCATAGCTCCCCTCGACTTCGAGAAGATTTCATCAGCCACTTCTGACCATCGGACGACATCCCACCTATCTTTCCATCCCATTTGGATATGGTCGCCCTCACTCTCGCCATGACCATAAAGGTCTGGCAGAAGCACATTATATCTCATATCGTGATTGTAGAGATAGGCGATATGGAGCATTCCCTCGGCACGCACCTTATAACCATGCACCACCACCGCCGTCTTATCGGTAGGTTTCGGTGCATAGAGATAAAGGGCATGCCCCTTATAGCCCGAAGGCATCACTACAAAGGTATCCTTTATGGTATGATTCTGATAAATGGAATCCATCCAAGCCATCGTCCAAGGGCATTCCTTGCGGATGCGATTACGCTGAGCCTCAGCCGTTTTTCTATCTTGCTGAGTATAGCCGAGAGAATAATCCAGCATGTAAAAGCTTGCACCCATCAAGCAGGCGACAACTAACAATAAAGTTACCATTACTCCCCCGATTATCTTGTATTTTCTTCTTGTTTTCATAATTGTAAACCTTTATCTATAAAACCCATCAGAACCGATGAATTTTCGGTTTGATGACGCTAAATTACAATGATTTGATGAAATAAGCAAACTTTTCTGTCGTTTTTTGAGATAATTACGATAAATATGCCTATCTTTGCAGAAGATAGGCTGCACCTTAGCAATTAGAAAGCAAGCTTTCATTGCATTCGGTTTGCACTATCTTTGCAGAAGCTTTACAATCAGACATTAACTTTTCAAAGAACCCAACAGTATGATCGAACAAAAGATAATTAACTCACTGACCCATTGCCCTCTATTCCATCGAATGAGCGAAATGGAAATCGCAGACGCACTCTCCTGCATCTGCCACAAAATCATCCCATTCAAAAAACACGCCCTCTACTCCATCGCAGGATTCGAATACCCCCATGCCGACATCGTACTCAACGGCGAGATGACAGCAAGGATGGTATCAGGCTCTTCGGGCAGACAACTGGAGGTAATCCAATTCCGAAAAGGAGATGTGATAGCCCCCAACTTCATCTTTGCCAACCCCAACGTGATGCCCGTCACCATTGAGACAGAGAGCGAAGTGAACATTCTCAGAATGTCATCCCGCTCTCTGCAACAACTCGTTGACTCTTTCTCCACCATCCGCTGGAACTTCATCGGCATACTCTCTAATATAGGTGCTTATCTCGCTTCCAAGATGAAGTTCATCTCCCTACTCACCATCAAGGAGAAAGTGAGGTTCTATCTCCATACTGAAGCATTGGTACAACATAGCAAGACGATTGTTCTTGCCCAGTCACGCCAGCACTTGGCAGATTCTTTCGCCATCCAGAAGTTCTCACTTATCAGATGCTTGGCAGAACTGGCAGAAGATGGAGCCATCAGCATCAACGGCAAGGAGATTACCATTCTGGACATCAGAAAGTTACAAATATAAATATTTTACAGACTTCTATATAAATATTTTACAGACTTCTATTCTGAGCAAACTTCTATATTCAGAGTAATCTCTATAGGTTATTACTCTGTAAGTTGCATGCTCTTCAAATCTTCCTCTACGGTCGAGATGCTTCCCAATCCGAACTTCTCGACCAATACTTTGAGAACATTTGGAGAGACGAAGGCTGGCAATGTAGGACCGATGTGAATATTCTTGATACCCAAGCTTAAGAGAGCCAACAATACGATGACAGCCTTCTGCTCATACCATGCGATATTGAAGACTATCGGCAGGTCGTTGATGCTATTCGCCTTGAATATCTCCTGTAGCTTCATCGCCACTACCACCCACGAATAACTGTCGTTGCACTGCCCTGCATCCAACACACGAGGGATGCCATTTATCTCGCCCAGCGGCAACTTGATGTAGCGATACTTGGCGCAGCCTGATGTCAAGATGATGGTATCTTTCGGCAAAGACTTGGCAAACTGCTCGTAATACTCACGGCTCTTCATTCTGCCATCGCATCCGCTCATCACCACAAACTTCTTGATGGCACCACTCTTCACAGCCTCCACTATCTTGTCGGCAAGGGCAAAGACTTGTGCATGGGCAAAGCCACCCACTATCTCTCCTTCATCTATAGCCGTAGGAGGCTCGCAAGTCTTCGCCATCGCTATCACCTCAGAGAAGTCCTTGTGCCCATCCTCGCCTGTCGGAATATGTTTCCATCCAGGATAGCCGGTGGAATTGAGGGTGAAGACTCTGCCCTGATAAGAGGCATTAGCCAATGGCGGCACGATGCAGTTGGTGGTAAAGATGATAGGTCCATGGAACGACTCAAACTCCTCCTTCTGTCGCCACCACGCATTACCATAGTTGCCCACCAAGTGCTTGTATGCCTTCAACTTAGGATAATAATGAGCAGGCAACATCTCGCTGTGAGTATAGACATCGATGCCTATGCCTTCCGTCTGGCGCAAGAGATCTTCGATGTCACGCAAGTCGTGTCCACTAATCAAGATGCCAGGGTTCTTCCCCACTCCAATATTCACCTTAGTTATCTCCGGATTGCCATAAGCTTCGGTATTCGCCTTGTCGAGCAATGCCATCACATCGACTCCCGTCTTGCCAGTTTCAAGCACCAAGTCGAAGAGTTCATCCACCGATACATTCGGCTTGGAAATCATGGCCAAGGCATGAGCCATGAAGGCGATAATGCGATCATCGGTCTTACCCAACCGTGCGGCGTGCTCATAATAAGCCGCCATACCCTTTAAGCCAAACATCGTAAGTTCCTTGAGCGATTTGACATCCTCATTGTCATAGCCACGCATCTTCTCCAAGAGTTTCAAGCCGTGCTGAATACGAGCTTTGAGGCTCTCATCATCGAAGTTGGCATTGGTGATGGTAGCGAAGAGCGAATCCGTGATGAAGTGGCTCACTTCCTCGAAACAAGGGCAGCACTTCTTGTCCTTATCACAGCTATCAGTCGGCATCGTCTTCATTCTCTTCTCCATAAGAGTTCCCATCGTCTTCACGATAGTGAGCAGAATGTCCATATACAAACTTGTCTCTGGCAGTTTGCCGCAAACGCCTCTTGTCGTACACCCAGTTCCCTTTGCCGTCTCCTGGCATTGAAAACAAAACATCTTCGTTTCATTCATAATGTTTCCTTTCCTTGTTTAATTACACATTTTGATTTAATAACTGTGGCATGAAGTTTACGGCAATCAGCTATCTGAAGCCGATGGCATCTGTTGCTTCACGACAGTGCAAAGATACGGAAAGATGTGAATCGTCATCGGACACAAATGTGACCAAAAAGCATATAAAGAAAGTTAAAGAAAGGATTATTACACTGATAATTATTATCTTTGCAATAAAATAAAACTTGCGATTATGACAACACCACTCCAAGAAAGGCTCTTTGCCTTACAAGATAAGCAGTATGCAGCTTTCCAAGCCAAGTTGACACCAGGGGTGCCGATGATATGATAAGGTATAGAACTATAGAAAAG
>ERZ1034984.4014-NODE-4014-length-10069-cov-27.202417_pt1 | contig 10069 bp, 8 predicted proteins | sample MGYA00520589_ERZ1034984 | MGnify/ENA primary metagenome ERZ1034984 (study PRJEB33766, sample SAMN09781790) | gut metagenome | biome: gut microbiome | host: Homo sapiens | place: Madagascar | study: EMG produced TPA metagenomics assembly of the PRJNA485056 data... | reverse complement strand
CCTGCATGTAGAAAAAGCCGTGCTGGGCATTTTGCTGGCCGGCAAATAACGCATAACTCTTTGCACCGCCTGCCCCCTGGGGTTGGCGGTGCTTTTGTTTAGGGTGTATCTGAAAACAAAGAAAATGACGGATATTTCGCAAACACAAGCGGGATTTAAGGCAAAGAGCCGCAGGAATCCTTTGTGGATTCCAAGGCTTTTTAACGCAAAATCCCGCTGTGTTTGTAGAAATAGACTAAATTTTCGACTTTTCAGATACACCTTACGCAAACTAAAACGGGCACCACAGTCGCCTATCCCGCGGCATGGTGCCCGTTTGCTTTTGTTTTTTTACTGGTAAGATACCACTTTGATGTGGTATTCATTTTCCGCCATTCTGCGCCACGCGGCAAGCTGTTCCGCTGTGGGGGTGGCAAAGGATGCGCTGGGCTTTTCAAGCCCCAACTGCGCGTATTTCGGCTCGCCATAGCGGTGATAAGGCAGCATCTCCAGCGCTGCGCCGGGGCAGTTTGTATGGACAAAGTCAAATGCTCCGCGCATATCCTGCTCGCTGTCATTCACGCCCAAAATGGCCGGAATACGCACCACCAGCGGCACGCCCAGCGCCGCCGTGCGCTGCAAATTCTGCAAGATCAGGCGGTTATCCACCCTGGTAAACTGCTTATGTTTTTCGGGATTGATCTGTTTCAGGTCCATAAAGATCAAATCCATCTTTTGCAGCGTAGGGGCAAGCCGGTCAAAGTCAAACTGACCGCAGGTTTCCAGCGCCAGATTAAAGCCCTCATCATACAGCGCATCCACCATTTCCCGCAGAAACACCGGCTGCGCCGTTGCTTCGCCGCCGGAAAAGGTCACGCCCCCGCCGGAATAGCGGTAGAACATGTTTTGCCGCCGGATCTCGCGCAGTACATCCTCGGCTGCGGCATAGTGGGTCATGGCGTTGCGGCAGGTCTGGCCTTCGGGGTTGGCGCACCACGCGCAGCGCAGCGGGCAGCCCGCCATAAACACAATGGTGCGGATGCCCTCGCCATCATTGACCGAAAAGTTTTGCAGCTGCATCAGGTAACCGCCCATCGCTTTTCCTCCCCTCTGGCCTTTAGCAACGCAACTCAAAAGCTTGCGTGCTCCGTGCGGGCAATGATGGCATCCTGCATTGAGCGCGAAAGGTTGACAAACTGGGTGGAGTACCCAGCCACGCGCACCAGCAAGTCGCGGTAGTTATCGGGGTTCTTCTGCGCAGCCCGCAATACTTCGGAAGAAACACAGTTGAACTGCACATGGAACGCCCCCATGGCGAACAGAGTCTGGATCATAGCGCCCAGGTTAGCCTGGCCGCGCTTGGTTGCCACCAGGTTATGGTCCAGCCGCAGGTTCAGCAGCGTGCCGCCGGAATGGACATCCTGGTTCAGTTTAGCGGCGGAGCGCATAGCGGCCAGCGGGGTGGAAACATCGGTGCCGACATAGGGCGAAACACCCTCGCTGGACGGTTCGCCCGCACAGCGGCCATCCGGCGTGGCCCCCAGCACCCGGCCCATGGGGATATAGTTGGAAATGCCCATAAAGGCCGTCAGGAACGGCGAGCCGAAAATATCGTGGTACTGGTGGATCTCATCATAAAAATGGTTGGCGATCTCGCGGGCAATGCCGTCCACACGGTCATCATCATTGCCGTATTTGGGGGCCGCTTTTGCCGCAGCGCGCAGTTCCTCGTACCCGTTCCAGTTGGCCTGCAAAGCTTTGGCCAGCGTTGCCATATCGCAGCGGTGCTCTTCAAACACCAGCTTTTGGATGGCGGCCAGCGAGTTAGCCACCACTGCCAGCCCAATGCCGGTAATGACCGGCCCGATGTTATACTGTGCACCGCCATGGCTCAGGTCCCTGCCGGTTTCCAGGCAGTGTTCGTTGCAGCTGGAAAGGAACGGCCGCGGCACCATCTCCCGGTGCAGGCGCTGGGCTTCCACCGTCAAAATCACAGAATGGCGGCACAGGTTATCAAACTGGCGGTAAAATGCAGCCTTTACTTCCTCAAAGCTCGTCATCTCGGCGGCGGGCTTTTCATCCAGGCCCATCTTTTTGCCGGTCATCAGGCTGGCGCCCTGGTTCAGCGCGTATTCCAGCGCGGAGCCAAAGTTCATGTTGACCGCTGCCGTCCATTCGCCGGTTTTGCGGTTATGCGGCACCACGCAGCCGCAGTTGTTCCAGTCGCGCGCATCCTCCGGCGCGTAGCCGGCGTTCAGCAGCATCTGGTAGCCCACGCTGTCGCTGTGGATGGCCGGGAAGCCGGTTCCGGTGCTGACAAGATGGGTCACAGCGTCCATAAATTCTTTAGGGCAGTCCGCCTGTACCCGCACCGAAAGCCCCGGCTGGTGAGTCTTGCATTCCTCGGTGGCTTTCATTGCCATAAAGGTGACGGGGTTGGTGCCATCGCGGCCATCTCTGGTTTTGCCGCCCACCGTCAGGTTCTGGAACTGGTTGTACCCGGCAAAATAGTCTGCCGTGTTGGCCGAGATCGTCCACACCCACTCGGAATATTTCATCCACAGGGCGTCCACCAGCTCCTGGGCAAAATCCGGGGTAATAGCCCCCGCGGCAATGTCTTTCTCGTAATAGGGGTCCATGTACTGGTCAAAGCGGCCGGGGTTGAGGGAAAGTGGGTTTTCGCTCAAAATGCCGCCGATCTGCACAAACCACAAAAACTGCATGGCTTCATAAAAGCTGCGGGGTGGGTTTTCCGGCACATAGCGGCAGTTAGCCGCAATGGTACGCAGCTCCGCCGCGCGGGCAGCGTCCGGCTCCTGGTCAGCCAGGCGTTCAGCTTCCTGCGCATAGCGGTTGGCATAGCAGATAATCCCTTTTGAGGTCAGCAGAACCGACTGGTAAAACTCCCGCTTTTCCTCGTCCTCCGGCCTGGTTTCATCTAGGGCCGCCAGATGCTCTTCCACTTCTTTGATAATGCCGCCAAAGCCCTTTTTGAACAGCACATCCTGGTAGTCGGGCGTCACTTCGCCCACGGCCTGCCGCCATTTGGAGTCGCTGTCGATCACGCCGGTGTCCACACCGATCTTGCGGGTTTCTTCCGGCAGGCGTGCCAGAAATGCTTCCTCCAGGGAACGGCCCTTCCAGTAGGGGAAGATTTCTTCCCGCACAAACTTCCGCTGTTCGTCCGTTATGATGTACGGGTCCTGCGGGCGGTCGGCAAAGTGATCCATCTCGCGGTCCACCCACTGCCACGAAAATTCCGGGGTCAGGATGCCGCACTTGCGGTATTCTCCGATTGCACCAACGATCAGCTCGCCCTCAAAAATATGCACGCCAAGCTGGGCACAACAGTCATAAAATGCCTGTGCACTGCGGATACACACCGGTTTGCCCGCCGTTTTGCGGTAGGACTGCGTCCAGATTGCCGCACGCTCGCAGGAAATCTGCGGTTTTGCATGTACATAATTCTGCCGGATCTTTTCAATACGCTGTGTCAGCATAACGTCCACCCTCTCTGTGTCTCACCCGTGCGTCATAACGCACTTGATGATGCTAAAATAGCACGCACGGGGGTGGTTGTCAACGCAGTTTTGCAAATTGCCGCAAATACAAAAGATTCTTTTGCCGCCGTGCGGCTGTGCCTAATAACCAAAAGCCGCTTTGCGTGCAGGGCAAAATCACTTGCCATGCGGGGGCAGAGTGTGGTATAAGTGTGGTAACGATGTTTGGGGAGCCGCGCATGGTTCCCCAAAAGTAAGGAGCACGCCATGGAAACACAGCCTGATATGAACCTTGTGATTGCCGCCAACCTGAAAGCTCTGCGCGCCGCAAAGCAGCTGAGCCTTGGCGAAGCCGCCGAGCGCACCGGCGTGAGCAAAAGCATGCTGGGGCAGATCGAACGCGGGGAATCCAGCCCGACCATTTCCACCTTATGGAAGATCGCAACCGGGCTGCAGGTATCCTTTACCTCCCTGATGGAGCAGCCGGAACCGCAAACCCAGCTGATTCGGGAAGCCGACATGCAGCCACTGACCGGGGACGAAGGGCGCTTTTTGCTGTACCCGGTCATCCAGTCCTGCGCCGGGCGGCCATTTGAAATCCTGGACCTTGTGCTGGCACCGGGGGCGCTTTCGGCCAGCCAGCCCCATGCAGACGGCACGCAGGAGTTTGTGCTGGTGTATGAGGGTGTGCTGGAAATTCGGCTGGGCACCGCACAGACAAGCTGCCTGGTGCATCAGGGCGAAGTACTGCATTACCATGCCGACCAGTGCCACACCTACCATAACCCCGGCAGCACGCCAACCCGCGCGGCCATGGTGATCCAATATACCGCACAATAAAAAAGGCAAAAAATAAAACCCGAACGGCCACTGCCCCGTTCGGGTTTTACTAAAAAGAAGGAGAAAAACAGAGCGTCCCCGATTTTTGCCTTAAAACGATAACCCACCCCTCTACTGATGAGCTCGTAAGCTCAATCCGGGGCGCTCTGGCAAGCCTCTTCTTTTTAGGGAAATATTTAATTAAAAAACAAAATGCGCCTTGGAAGCAGCGGACCTGCTATTCCAAAGCGCCTTTGCTTCTTGCTAGTATAATACAATATTCCCACACAAAATGCAAGGGGTTCAATGTACAACCTGCAATAATTATGCACTGCATTTTTGTGCAGTTTTACCATGTGTTTCCGCGTGGTGTACAAAGTAAAACAGCGCGCGGGGCTGCAATTTGTGCAGTTCCGTGCGCTGTTGTTTTTATTCAGCTAAAAAGCATAGCTTCCGGGCCGAATCAGACCTTCGGTTCAACCTTGACGGTCCAGCCCTTGGTATCGGGCAGCTTACCCCACTGGATACCGGTCAGGGTATCGTACAGCTTCTGGGTCAGGGGGCCGATCTTGCCGCCGCTGATGTTGGCAACCTTGCCTTCCCAATCCAGCTCCTTAACGGGGCTGACAACAGCTGCGGTGCCGGTGCCGAACACTTCTTCCAGCTTGCCTTCCTCGGCAGCCTTCATCACATCAGCAATGGCCAGTTTGCCCTCGACAACCTCGTAACCCCAATCCTTGAGCAGCTCAATGATGGAGCGGCGGGTAACGCCGGGCAGAACAGTGCCGGTGCAGGCAGCAGTGTAGATCTTGCCGTCGATCTTGAACATGATGTTCATAGAGCCGACTTCTTCCACATACTTCTTCTCAACGCCATCCAGCCACAGAACCTGGCTGAAGCCCTTTTCCTCGGCAAGCTCGCCAGCCTTGATGGAAGCAGCGTAGTTGCCGCCGCACTTGGTAAAGCCGGTCAGGCCCGGGGCTGCACGGATGTACTCGTCCTCAACATAAATGCGGACGGGATCCAGGCCCTCGGCATAGTAAGCGCCGGAAGGTGCGCAGATGATGCAGAACAGGTAATGCTTAGAAGCATGCACGCCCAGGCCGACATCGTTTGCAAACACGAACGGGCGGATGTACAGGCTTGCGCCGTCGCTGTGGGGAACCCAGTCACGGTCAACGTCAACCAGGGTCTCAACAGCCTGAACAAAATCCTCAACCGGGATCTTGGGAATGCAGAGACGGTCAGCAGAATCCTGGAAACGCTTTGCATTGCAATCGGGGCGGAACAGCTGCACACTGCCGTCAGCAGTGCGGTAGGCCTTCATGCCCTCAAAAATTTCCTGTGCGTAATGGAACACCACGGTAGCGGGGTCCAGCGGCAGGGAGGCATACGGCACAACGCGGGCGTCATGCCAGCCTTCACCGGCGGTATAGTCCATCAGGAACATATGGTCGGTAAAAATCTTGCCGAAGCCAAGCTTGCTTTCGTCCTGCGGCTTTGCCTTCGGTTCAGTAGTACGAACAATTTTGATATCCAACATTATTTCCTACTCTCCTTATTCAGCACCGCATGAAGGTTCGCACAAACCTGATTGTGGTGCGAAATTGTAATTATTATAACGCTCTAAAGCGGCAAATACAAGAGCTATTTTTCCGCTTTCTGCACACATTTGCAGCTTTTATGCAAAATTTGACTACTTTTTGATTGCACCACCCCATTTTATGGGGTACAATAATAGCATAAGTCGCGCCCGGCCACAGCGCCGGGCAGCATTTGCAAAGACAAGAAGAGGGATCACACACTATGGCACCGAAAGTAAAAGGCGTTATTTTTGATATGGACGGCCTGATGTTTGACACGGAGCGCATCTGGGACCAGTTCTGGAGCCCCTGCTGCCGCAAGATGGGCCTGCCGGACCCGCCGCCGGAGTTTTATTCCAATGGCCGCGGCCTGGCCGGGGAGCACCAGCTCCAGTACATTGCCGACTATTACGGCGACAAAGCCGAGGAACTGCTGCATGCCGTGTGGGCATACGGCGGCGAGCAGATCAAAAAGGGCGTGCCCTGCAAGCCCGGCCTGAAAGAATTGCTGGCCTACCTGGAAGAGCTGGGCATGCCCCGCATTGTGGCAAGTTCCAGCCCGCGCACCATGATCGAGCTGAATTTGCAGACCACCGGCACCGCCCGCTATTTCCATGATATCGTGTGCGGCAACGAGGTCAAGCTCTGCAAACCTGCGCCGGATATCTTTCTGGAAGCCGCCCGCCGCATTAAGGTGGACATCCATGACTGCATGGTGCTGGAGGACAGCCACAACGGCATCCGCGCCGGCCACGCCAGCGGTGCCGAAACCGTGATGGTGCCCGACCTTTTGCCCGTAACCGACGAAATGCGCAGCCTGTATGACGATTGCTGCAAGGACCTGTTTGAGGTAAAGGCAAAGATGGAGCAGGGAGTGCTTTGATCGGGAATTAGAAATTAGGAATGAGGAGTTAGAAATCCGGGGCAAAGCAGGGTTGTGTGATGGACCTATAAGCCTGTTGTAGGGCGGGGTCAGTGACCCCGCCGGGGGTTCTGTCTGGTTTCTATTCTAAAAATTTGTAATACCCCTTGCCTCACAGTAGGGGGCGGCGCGACGCCCCGGACGAGCGTAAAAATCATCGCACATTTGAAGGGTATGCCAAACCACCTATTCCTTACCACGCGGTAGGGCGGGGTGCCCTCACCCCGCCGCACGCTTGCCTTATTGCAAATTTGTGATGGCCTTACCCTGATTTTTAGGGGCCGATGCTTGTATCGGCCCGCGGCGACCTTGCAAATTTCGGTGTTTGTTGTTTGGCAAACGGCAACGGGCCGATGACAAGCATCGGCCCCTACAGATAAAATAGACGCTGCAGGCAAACCTGCTTCCTGCTTTATTTTCCCTATTCCAAAGTTCCCGGAACGGTCAAGACCGTTCCCTACAGAGCACGTTATTATGCTCAAATGCAATTATAAAAGAGCCATACCAAGCGCTTCTCCTGCCTGGTATGGCTCTTTTGTATATATTATGAATGATTCTTTAATTCTTCAATGCCTGCATCGGTGCGGGGATGCGGCCGCCGCGGTGGATCATAACGGCGGGGCTGTACTGGCTGATGGGCATGATGGGGGCGTGGCCCAGCAGGCCGCCAAAGTCCAGAACATCGCCGGCCTTGTGGCCAATGGCGGGGATCACGCGCACAGCGGTGGTCTTGCTGTTGACCATGCCGATGGCAGCTTCGTCTGCAATCAGACCGCTGATGACCTCGGCGGTGGTATCGCCGGGGATAACCACCATGTCAATGCCAACGGAGCAGACGGCGGTCATGGCTTCCAGCTTTTCCAGCGTCAGGCTGCCGCATTCGGCTGCCTTGATCATGCCGTCATCCTCAGATACCGGGATGAATGCGCCAGACAGGCCGCCCACATGGTTGGATGCCATTACGCCGCCCTTTTTCACGGCGTCGTTCAGCATGGCAAGGCAGGCGGTGGTGCCGCAGCAGCCGCAGCTTTCCAGACCCATTTCTTCCAGAATGTTGGCAACACTGTCGCCAATAGCCGGGGTCGGCGCAAGGGACAGATCAATGATGCCTGCGGGCACGCCCAGCTGCTCGCTGGCCAGGTTGGCCACCAGCTGGCCCAGACGGGTAATTTTGAACGCCGTGCGCTTGACAAGCTCTGCCACCTGATCCATCGGGGCATCCTTGGGCAGCTTGGCCAGAGCGGCGCGCACCGCACCGGGGCCGGAAACGCCGACATGGATCTCGCAGTCCGGCTCGCCGGGGCCGTGGAAAGCACCGGCCATAAACGGGTTATCTTCGGGTGCATTGCAGAAAACCACCAGTTTGGCATCGCCCATGCACATGTTATCTTTGGTCAGCTCGGCGGTCTGGCGCACCACGCGGCCCATCAGGCCAACGGCGTCCATATTGATGCCGGATTTGGTGGAACCGATGTTGACGCTGGAGCAGACCAGGTCGGTTTCGGCCAGTGCACGGGGAATGCTTTCGATCAAACGCACATCGCCGGCGGAAAAACCCTTATGCACCAAAGCACCGTAACCGCCGATAAAGTTGACGCCGACCGCCTTGGCAGCGGCATCCAGCGTTTTGGCAAACCACACGGGGTCGGCGTCCGGTGCAGCGCCCAGCAGCATGGCGATGGGCGTTACGCTGATGCGCTTGTTGACAATGGGAATGCCATAGTCCGCGCTGATCTTGTTGACAACGGGAACCAGGTTCCCCGCCAGACGGGTGATTTTGTTATAGATCTTCTCACAGGCTTTTTTGCCATCGGGATCAATGCAGTCCAACAGGCTGATGCCCATGGTAACGGTACGCACATCAAGGTTTTCTGCGGTCAGCATCTCGATGGTTTCCAAGATATCGCCGCTGTTCAGAATTTTCATCGTGTGCCCCCTTACACCTTGTGCATCGCGTCAAAGACTTCCTGCCGAGTCACAGTGACCTGCATTCCCATCTCCTGGCCCAATGCGTCAAAACGGGCGCGGATTTCGGCCGGTTCGCTTGCGCAGGCAGAGATATCCACCAGCATAATCATACAGAACATATCCTGCAGGATACTCTGGGTAATATCCTCAATGTTGATGTTCAGCTCGGCACACACGGCACTTACGCGGGCAACAACACCCACGGTATCGCGGCCGATAACAGTGATAACAGCTTTCATGACAGGCACCCCTCTTTATTATCAAAATCACGTTTATTATAGCAGATAATGCCGCATTTGGGTAGCACCTGCCCAAATAAAAAGCAGAAAAATTGCGGCAAAGTAAAAAACTCTCTACTCCAAAGTGGGGCAGAGAGCTTGAAATTCTTCTGAATTATTCTTCTGTATGCGGAACCTGCGGCGGTACATCGTCCGTTTCCGGGGCGGCAAAGCGCGGTTTGTCGGGCGGGTACTCGCCCTGCATGGCGGCTTCCATGCGGCTCAGGCGGGCTTCCAGTGCGCTGATGCGGTTGCTGAGCACATCGGGCAGCGCCTGCTGGTCCAGGTCGTCCGCCGGGCAGGATTGGCTGCCGCGCACGCGGACCACTTCGGCCGGAACACCGACCGCGGTGGTATTGGCCGGCAGATTTTTGAGCACCACACTGCCCGCGCCGACACGGACATTATCCCCGATATACACCGGGCCAAGCACCTTGGCACCGGCACCGATCAGCACGTTATTGCCCAATGTGGGGTGGCGCTTGCCGGAATCCTTGCCGGTGCCGCCCAGGGTAACGCCGTGGTAGATGGTGCAGTTATCACCGATTTCTGTCGTTTCGCCGAACACGATGCCCATACCGTGGTCAATGAACAGCCGGTTGCCGATCTTGGCACCGGGGTGGATCTCGATGCCGGTCAGGTGGCGGGCCAGCTGGCTGATGAGGCGCGCCAGGAAGAAACACTTGTGACAGTACAAAAAATGTGCAATTTTGTGCGTTACCAGCACATGGAAACCGGGGTACAAGATGATGACCTCCGCCACATTGCGTGCAGCAGGGTCCTTGTCCCGGATGTTTTTTGCGTCTGCCCAAAGTCCCATCCAACTTACCTCATTTCGTTTGTGTCCTATCCCGAATATCCAAGGAAAACACTAGGATATCCTGAATTTTAAATATAGCACAATTTGCAGTAAAACGCAAGAATCAGACGGCGTTTCCCTGCTGTTTCTCCACCGCCCGGCTTTTCCTTATAAAATCTGCGCCCGGCAGTGCATTTGTGCCGCAGTTATGCTACAATAGA
>ERZ1034984.4010-NODE-4010-length-10070-cov-15.434149_pt1 | contig 10070 bp, 20 predicted proteins | sample MGYA00520589_ERZ1034984 | MGnify/ENA primary metagenome ERZ1034984 (study PRJEB33766, sample SAMN09781790) | gut metagenome | biome: gut microbiome | host: Homo sapiens | place: Madagascar | study: EMG produced TPA metagenomics assembly of the PRJNA485056 data... | reverse complement strand
TAATTATGCTTATATAATAAATTCAACATACAAAACGCAAATTGGCAAATAAGCAAATTACCAATCAATATACGTCAAACTCCATACCTAATAAATAATTTATTCTTACATCTACTGCAAGCAACATAAAGTCGTTTATTAGTTTCTACAGCATTAGTATAAGCATCGCCATGTCTATCATATACAATATCATTAACATCAACCATTACTGTATCATAAGTAGAACCTTGACTTTTATGAGCACTAATACTAAAACCATAATCTAAATCTCTAGTAAATGCAATACTTCCGTCTTTATTTCCAATATTAATTAGAAGAAGACAACCATTTTTAAATTTATAATATTCTTTCCATTTAGAAGCTCTAGTATTAGAACTAGCACTTTTAGCACTATTAATTAAATTGTTACTAATTTTGCAATAATATTGTAAACTAAAATTATCAGTATGGTCAAGAATAAATAATGGACTAGTAATATATCCACCATGTATAGCTTGAAATTTAACCATAAATCCTTTTATTTTATAAATAGGATGTACATAATTCACAACATCATAAACAATATAATCTTCACTATTTCTAATAATAGCATCATTAAAATCATCTACTAATGTAACATAAGAAGTAAACAAATCATTCTTAGTTATAGGAGATTTATCTGCATCTTTAATAATGCTATTTCTTACAAACTTATTCCAATTACCAACAGCTCTATTAGTATAAGCTACTATTCTAACAAAGTCTGTATTAGTAGTTATTTGTTCATCATTAAATTGTTTATCTACTTCTTCTTCAAAATCTTTACAACCTAAAACTTTATATCCTTTAGTATAATTACTATCAAAAGCTTCTCTATGATTAGTAATATAATTAAGAAAATTATAAGTTTTATGTTCTATATCATCTCGAAGCATACTAAGAAGAGGACGAATAGGATTGTCTTCATCTTGACGAACAATTTGATTAAGTCTATAAGATTTAACTCCACTAAAAGCTTCAGAACGAAATTCGTTTATAGGGCTAAGTTGTTTATCATCACCACAATAAATTACTTTACAATGATTTTCTTTTAATACTCTTTCTATAAATCGAAGAAGACCTTTATTTATCATAGAAGCTTCATCTATTATATAAAGATTATAATTTTCAACTTTAACACTACCTTTTGGGTCAAATGGAGGATTATTAATATCAAACTTTTCTATATCAAAATTAAGTCTTAAACCAAAATCTGATTGAACAGTATTAACATTATTAGTAACTCCAATTAGATTTTCACGAAGAACTCTGCAAGCTTTATGACTAGGAGCAGATAAACCTATAGTAGAATAAGCATACTTACAATTCTTAATTATAGCTTTAAGAATATAAGTTTTCCCAGTACCAGCTGGACCAATTAAAGCTCTTTTAAAATCATTTTCATTATAATCTGCATTTATAAATTCTATAAGTCCTATATAAGCTTTCTTTTGGTCATCAGTTAAATTACCAATACTAGCTGGATTTTTACCATTAGCAAGACTTAAAGTACTATCTATATTCATTTCTTTCCATATTTATTAGCTTTAAACCATTCAAATTCATCATCATCTAGAAGTCCTTTATATCTATAATCATATCCATTTATAGTAACAAGATTTCTAAATTTAAATTGAAGAACATTATTGATTTTGACAATCCATCCTCTAACTATCCAATTAGGAGCAAAAGGAACATATTTATCAGGATTATAATTACCAAATACTATTTGACTTTCAGTTCTAACAAGACTTAAATATCCATATTTAGTTTTATCTTTAGTAAATATAGTTCTAAATTGTTTAATATCATAAGATTCTTCAGTAAAAGGTATATTAAGAGATTTAGCAATATCAGTGATTTCAATTATATCTGTATTTCCAAACAAACGTTCATTAAAATCATAATATTGAACAAAACAATAATATTTTCCATCTATAAGAACAACTTTACCATTAACTAACTTAGTAAGTTTCTTAGGAGGAATTTCTTTAGGCTCAACTCTTTTAGTAGGTTTAACTATTTTAAGTTTGAGTTTTACATTACTAAGATTTACTCTCATTTCTTCTTATTAGTTAGTTTATGTTCTTTACGAATCTTTTTAGCTTCTCTTGCAGAAGTTTTAGATTCATCAAACTTTAAATTAGAAGGTTTAGCTCCACATTCATAATGAACATGATAACCACAATAATTTACAAGAAAATCAATCTTACCCCAAGTATGAATACCTACAGCAGATTTATCTCCAATAATAATGTGATTACCATTAATACGAGCAATACGTGAAACACTCATCAAATCCTTTCTTTCGTCATGCTTTTTAGCCATTTTACAAAAAGTTTAATTGTTAATATATTTATTACATCATCAATAAGATGATTATTAGTAGTTCGAGTTGGTTTCGCACCATAAATACTAACATAAGTTATATTTACTCGAACTTAAATTATAAGACATTCTAGACCCCCCGTAGGAAATATTCTATGTCTTTATTCTCTTTCTCTATTTTCTTACAAGCATTAAGAATAACATCAATACCTTTATGTCTAACTTTAATTATATCTTTAATTACAGTAGTCATATCATGTTGACTTAATCTCATAAGATGATAAATTGTTTTAAAACCTTTACGAGTATTAAGAGGAAAGTTATAAGGAATAATATAGCCTCTACGATGTGGAGGATATTTATAATTAGCTTTAGAAATATAATTTCCACAACTTATAACTACTCCTCCAAACTCAGGTTTAGCACAATGTTTTAAATCATAACAATATGCACAAGTATTACATAACATAATATTTATTCTTTATCATTTACTACATCTATTCTATGAATACGTATGTCTTTATTTAATGTAATCTTAAATAAACTATTACCTATTACAGATTTAATAATAGTTTCTACAGTTTTATCATCATAAAAACTTTTATTATCATAAGTAATAGTTACCTTAACATTTATTTCTTTCATAATCTACCCTTTCTTTTTCTAAGTTCTCTGCGTCTAGCTTCTCTACGATTAGCTTTTCCATCAGGATAATTATTATTTATAATAGTAACATCAAAATTATGATAATTTTCAAATTCATATTCTTTGTCATTCATAATTATTCACTTACATCTTTAGTTGTACCTAATAAACTTTCGTTACCTTCATAAGGAATACAATACTTCCAAGCCATACTTGTAGTTACATATCTTTTATATTCATTTATATAACTAAAAAAAGCTGCTCTCCAAGCTTCATTACGATTATCTCTTACAAGCACTTTTTCAAAAGGCTTGAATTGATATTCAGTTTTAATATCTTCAATAACTTTCTTTTCAGCATTCCAATGTTTACCTACAGCAGCTAAAGCTTTAAAAAGTCTTTGCTTTTCTTCTTCTGTAGCATATCTTATATTTTTATTTTTAGAACACCAAGGAACATTATATTGAGTACATAGAAATCCTAAATAGTCAACACCAAGATAACAAGTTAAATCTTTATTTTTAGTATAATCCTTAAATATAAAAACGCCGCTAGGTTTATCAGGTACAATTTGATTACTAAGTATATCTCCATCTTTAAACTCTAATTGAGTTTTCTCAATCTCTAAAGTTTTAAGATTAAGTTTGCCGCCAAGTTTTTCCTCAATAGCACTAATGTAAACTCCAGTGGCATCTTTATCTTCAAGAGAATACGTTTTAGTAATACATACAAGTGTTTTATAATAAAGAGCATTATCTTTATTCTCATTGTTTAGATAATGTTTACCATAAAAACTAATATAATTATCATCATACCATCTGCTAAAGACAACCTGACTTTTACCATCATCACTAACAAGAATATCACCTTGCTTCCAAGCAAATTTTGACCAATCACGCATTTTCTTTGAAGGAACTAAGATAGGTTCTCCATCTTTACTATATTTTCCATCACTATAAAAAGGATAAAGTGTAAATATTTTATTTTTAGTATAAATAATATCCTCTTCATTAACTTTAATACATTCAAGTTTAAGTTCTCCAAAAGCATCAGCATAAAGCTTAGTACCAGTTGGCTTATCTTTCAGTATAGTTGCTATATTTAAGTTTTCTTTCATAATTATATCATTTTAATCTTTATAAATAGTATTAAGAATATCTCTAAAATTAGGATTATCTATAACCTCTTGAGCATCTTCTTTATTCTTAAAATATACAACATCATCAATTATTTGCTTTATAGACGTTACATCATAAGAATTTATATAACAACGAAAAATAATATAAAATTTATTTTCACTAACATTATTCCAATTATGTTTCCAATCTTTATTATAATACTCCGCAATATCTATAAGAGTAGCTATAGCTTTAAATTTATTTAGATATTTATAGCATTTAGAATGATTATTTATAAAACCATTAATTTTAATACTATCTCTAACAATACAAGGAATATTCTCAAGAGTAATATAACTCTTTTTAAATTTAATAATACCTTTAGATAAATCACTATGTTCTACATCTATAATATATCCTTTAGGACAATCAATATGTAAATCATTTAAAGAATCATTTGTATTAAAGATTGGATTTATAACACTAATATTATCACAAGCTTTATTCATAGTTGTATCATCATTTATTTGAACAAAATATACGCTAGTATGGTCTGTTCTATTACTTAAACCACAATTACCTCTAATATGTTTAAGAGTATCACAATTAATTCCTTTAAAAGCACATCTACCACATATCCAACAATAATCGTCATCTTTACAAACTTTATATTTATTACCATTATAAGTAAATATAGTACCTATAGGTAAAGTTTTATATTTATCTAGTATAATATTTTTCATTTTATTTAATATTTTAATTTTAAATATAAAGCTCTTAAATTGAATCAACGAATAATCATTCATGAAAACAATATAAGAGCTTAGAAACTCACGAAATTTAATAAAAATCGAAAATTATGGTTCTACTATATCCATCAAACCTGACTTATATTGGTCAACCCAGTAATCTGTTTCTACATAATCAACCATATCTTGATATTCATCATTATCATTATTATAAATATCAGCTAATACATTATCAGGAAGAACAATTATATCAGGAGGTGAAGGAAGAGTAGTATTATTATTCATGTTATTTTATTCTTTATAAGCACCTTTACTAACTAAATGAACACTTGTACAATCAATAGTTACACCATCAGCAAAACCATTAATCATACATAAATTTCTAATAGCACAGTCTTTACAGCTTGTACCACCATCAACAACATCATATAGAATATCATTGATTATTATCTTGTCTATCTTTATATTCATAGCAATAAAATTAAAAACCTCTACTACTTTCACAAGCAATAGAGGTTACATCAGTTTTCACAAAAATTGTTGAATGATTATTTGTTCAGTCATTAAAATATCAATGTTATAATAAAAGTAATAACAGCTCCAACTACAAGTCCGTAACCAAAACATTTAGCATTAGACTTAACTAATTTATTAATCTTATCTTGAAGTGAGAATATATCATCATCATAATGTTGAATAGTATTCAAACTATCTTTAAGTTTATAATTTGTTTCTTTATAAACTTTATGTAGTTCTTCAAAAGATTTACTAATACCTACATTAACATCTTCAAGTTCTTGATAATCTTTTTGTAAGAGTTTATTTTTCTTCTCAAGACTATCAACATTTATCTTCAAACATTTAATAAGTTTACTATTCTTACGTTCAACATCATCTTTACGAAGAATAATACTTACTAATTCATCAACACTCTTTTTGCTAAGTTTAGTTTTACGAGTTTTCTCAGCTACACTCAATTCTTTTTCTTTCATAATAAGTTCTCCTTATTTAATTAATAATCAAAATCAATATTAGAATCATCATCGTTATCTTCGACCATGATTTCACCAAATAAATCATAATCATCAATATCATGATTTACACAATAAGCATCTATATCAATAGAAGCTTCATCAATATAATTATCGTCAATCATAGCAATATAAATTTAAATAGGTGGCGTGCATAGCAAATATAAATACACTTAATTGTACTAACTCTTAAACACTAAAGCAGATACTTAGTTTGACTTCCACCTATTATATTAATTAATCTATTGCAAAGATAAACAATAATACCTTTCTACGGGCGGGTTATACCAATAATTTAATGATTAGTAACATCTTGATACTAATTAAGTACAATACGTTTACTATTTTTACCATTGATTATAACCAAAGTACAATTAGCACCAAATTGTTTAGCTAACTTATACTTTTCAACAACAGTCTTACTTGTATTTACAAGTTCTCCTTTATAAATAAAGTAATATTTAATAGTTTTATTGCCTTTACTATTAGTTGTAGGATACTCAATAACTTTAGTTATTTTAGTATTATCAACTCTAAGAGTATCAGAAACATTAGCTGCATTTATATTTATAACAAAACATAAACACATAAGAAAAGTAATAGCAGCACATCTAATGGCTTTACCTTTATAACCATACTCTTTAAACTTATCTTTAGCATATTTCTTAGCTTTAGACAAAGTTTTACAACTGATAAGCATAACACCTGTCATACCATCTTCAGCTCGATTGCTACGAAAATAAAATTTACACATAATAAGTTCTCCTTATTTAATAGTAGTGATAGCATTATAACTATCACTACTAATTGTATTATACTATCGAATATTAACTCCAGTTATTTGTTCAACAATTCCTAGAGCAACAGCTTCACCAATCTTACTAAACTCAAGAATTTGAGTTACATGATTGTAGTAAGAATTATGTTCAACAACAGAAGTATTATCTTCGTTACTACTGAAAGGATTATGATATTCCTGACCTTCAGCTACAGCTTCCTGAACAATCTCAATCTTAGCACGAGAAAGAATAGCTTTAATAGCATTAGGGTTATCACGAAGATAATCACCAATACAAGCATACTCAGTCTCACGAAGAGCACTAATCAAAGAGAAAGAACTAACAAAGATAATATTAGTTTCACCTTCCTTATAATTACCTTCGTCATCAGCAATGTAACCTTTAACAGGAACATCAAGAGTCAATGCTACTCTTTGCCAAGTAGTCATATCTGTAACATTAACGTTACGAACATGAGCAATAGCTACATTGTTAATCTTAACACCTTTCAAATCATTAATTACTTTCTTAAAATCTTTCATAATTGTAAAATTTAAATTGTTATTTGTATGTTAATTAACACAATAATCAAAAGAAAGACTACTACTTTCACAAGCAATAGTCTTATGAATACACTTAAATGGAATATTTGTTTGTCACTACAAACATTTAATTATAAACATGAATTAGTTTATATACTTTATTTCTTGCAGTATCATATTTAGTTTTATCAATCTTACTAAATGTTTCAGGTTCAAGTTCCCAAATAGCATCTATCATATTTTCAGTATTTTTATAATACTCTTCATAAACATTATTTCTTTCACTTTCAACTTCATGATGAACATGAAAAGATATCATAAAACATATAAGACCATAAAATGCAATAAGAATCATAAACAAAACTCTATTAGTATTTACTTCTTCATTTTTAGTAAAAAGACAAACAATAACTATTATAAGAGTAATTAAAGTAGATAAAACTCCTTGCATTAAAAATATGTATTCTATTTCTTTCATAACCTTTATATTAATTATTAAAATCAGTATTTAAATTATCTTTAATTTTAATAGTAGCACCATCAAGTCTATCAATAGCACCTTCAAGCTATCTACTAAGACTTATTCTACTATCTATATCAAAATTAGTATTATCTATATGTCTAGCTAAAAAATTAGCTATAGCTTGAATTTCATCAAGAAGTAATTTATTGTATGTATTCATAATCAGTAATATTAATTGTTGTGTACTAATAAAACATTTTATATCATAAAGACATTTATAGTCTCTTCAAACAATTTATGACATGACAAACATTATCAACATTTACAAGACATTAAACTCAATCTAAATATCAAAAACATATAAGTCAAAACCAATAACATGCTGGTAATGAATAGTATATAAACTAGTTTTTGAGACTTGTTCAAGTCAAATGTTATTTCAATGAAGATTAATATCATCATTATAAATGCTGAAAAGAAAGTCAGTAAAAGTATAAAGTTTGGTATAAACATGAGTATAAACTTGAGTAGTTTAATAATTAGGAAAATGAAAAGTAGATAAAAATGTAGTAGGAGATATACTCTCAGCAACACTTTTATCTACATCATTTCATTTACCAACATGATTATCTTTTATTATAACACGAACAATATTATTGTCATTACAATCACACTAATTACTCCAAGAATAATCTCAAAGTCAGCACACTTATTATATTCTTTTTGATTAAGCATAACTTTTTATTTTAATGATTACTTAAACTCCTTCTCTATTTATATGATTATAAGGATATTCATAATCATCAATACTATTATAAATATCCTCATAATCAATATTATCTACACTCATATTAATGCTAAAACCGAATACCAACAATATCATTAATATTAACAGTTTTACCATAAACACCACTATGAGTCCAAGATGAAAAACTAATATTATCATCATCAATACTATCAATAACAATTTTATTAGCTACATATTCACCTTCACCTTCATTAACTATAATACTAAGACTTTTATCATTAAAAGCCTTATAAGCTACAAGAATAGCTAAAATCATTACTTTATTCATAATAAGTTCTCCTTATTTATTGGTTATATGAACATTTATTTTAATTCCTCGCTCAATATTAGGAATATAGAGATATAAGTCTTATAAGTCTTATAAGTATTTTAACTTCTTCTCTCCAATTCTTGTTTATTTTATTTGTTGTCAAATCTTGTTTGTTTTCTTGTTGTCAAGATTTGTTTTCTTCTTGTTGTCAAAGTTCAGAATGAATAGCAAGAGCAGGATTTCTCCCACTCTTGCATTTTCATTACTCAGCAGTTGCAGCATCAGATTTGTCAGCAGCTTTCTCAGTAGCAAAATCAAACTTTTTACCACGAGCTTGATTAGCAGCTTTGATGATAGCTAACATCTTAGTCATGTCTTTTGGTGCACCAAAGCCAAAATCATTACCAAAGTCAGACAGCACAATATCATTGACACGAGTATGAAATGTAACTCCATCAGAAGTCATTTCCTCACCATCAATCTCATTGATGAAAGTCTCGCCGTCTTCAAAACGTTCAACTTTAACATCAAGAGTTGCGCCAACGAGCAAATTATAATACTCTTCTTGAGTCATTGTTTCCTTGTAGTAACCACGCTCTTTAGGAGCAAGATAATATTGCATCATAGTAGCTGTCTCAAAGAAGATGATATGTCCAAACTGACGCAATGGCATCTTAATATCATTAGCAAAACCAGCAACAAGTTCACCAGTAGTCTTGTCAAGTCGACGAGCAGGTATCTGTTCATTGATAGCAAAACTAATCATCTGACGACCTTCATCAGTGAGATACAAACTAACATTAGCAACTGTAACTTTACAATTCAAGCTTTTCATAATTAAAACATATTAAATTAATGAATAAACAGCATAAGCTGTAGCATGAATCCTTTCCATGCCAAAACTTGTTTCTTTTCTTGTTGTTGAAATTGTCTCTTTCTTGATGTCAAAATCTTGAGTTTGATGACGGGGGATTTCGATACGTACATTAATCGGTGGGGGTCTAACTACATACCCTCCCCCTCACATTTATTTAATATAATTATCATTACTAGTATTAACACATTTATCATTTTCATATTTATTATCAACTTTATTCTTATTTAAATTATTACTATTAGTATTAGTATTTTTATCATCATAATATTTGTTATCTATCTTTATCATAAATACAATCATAATCTATATCATCTCTTTTATTTCCTCACATTTATTTAATATCATTATTACTATTGTTTTTATCTTTATCTTCATTATTTTTATAATATTTATCATCATCAGTTTGATTACCTTTATATCTATTATTATCTACTATTATATTCAGACTTATCAATATAATTT
>ERZ1034984.4003-NODE-4003-length-10078-cov-3.774419_pt1 | contig 10078 bp, 8 predicted proteins | sample MGYA00520589_ERZ1034984 | MGnify/ENA primary metagenome ERZ1034984 (study PRJEB33766, sample SAMN09781790) | gut metagenome | biome: gut microbiome | host: Homo sapiens | place: Madagascar | study: EMG produced TPA metagenomics assembly of the PRJNA485056 data... | reverse complement strand
GTTCCGCGCGTTCCGCATTTTTCTCCACGGCATAGACGGAAAGCGCAGGGCACAATCCGGCGGCTTCCAGACCGACGGAACCGCTTCCGGCGCCGACGTCCCACATCACCCCGCCGTGCAGACGCAGCTTTGAAAGCACGACCGCCCTCACCTCAGGATGCGTAATCATATTCCCGGCATGTTCGTAATATCCGTCGTCAAGCCCCAGAGCCAGCGGCGGCATCGCGCGATCCTCCAGCAGAACCAGAATCGAAAGGGAACGGTCCGCGCCGGGATCTTCCGCGATCTCCGCAAGAGAAGCAGAGCGTATGAACTCCGATTCCATGCCGATGTCACATCCGGCGACAGCCCTCCGGGGCGCACAGCCGGGATATTTTGCAACCAGCTCAGCGGCAATCACTTTCGCGGAATATTCCGCATCGCAGTAAATCACGGCCAGTTTTGAACCGAGGATTCTCCGCCAGTGCAGAGCTTTTTTTCCATGCACGCTGAACAAAGCCGCATTCTCCCACGGAACCGCCAGTTTCGCAAAAAGTTCCTGAAACGCGGTCGGATTCGGATGAATCCGCAGGCGTTTTTCCGGCAGATGACGGCGCAGAGTGCCGCCGATCCCGTTGTAAAGCGGATCGCCCGAAGCCAGAAAGAGCGTCCGCTTCTCCTTTGCCTGCGCAAGAATCCGTTCCAGATTCCGCAGAGCCGACGCATCCAGCGGAATTTTTTCCACATCCCCGCGGGTTATCATATCCAGAATGCGCTGTCCGGCGACAATCAGCTCCGCGCGCCTGACAAGTTCTTCCGTCTCCGCCTGCCATCCGCCCGCGGAGACCCCCGCAACATCAATCATCCATTCTTCATTCATATCAGCCTCTCCCCCTGATCGTTGTAAAGCGCGATCTCCGTTTTCATGCCGTCCCCGCCCCATGCGGAAAGATGCTCCGACGCCTTCTCATAACAATCGTGCAATATCTTCCGGTAACGTTCCGCCGGGACTTTCGTCGCCAGCTCTCCCATGGACTCCATCGACTCCAGCGGCAGTTCCGCAGGCAGTTCCGCCGTAAGCTCGCGCAGACGCGGCAGCATCAGTTTCGTTTTATGCGCATGGGTATATTTTTCTCCGCACGCATACTTGAATAATTTACCCGGCATACACCCGACAATCAAGCGTTCCAGATGCGCATTTTTCGCCGCATTCACCGCAACATAAATGAAATCCGCAATCCGCACGATCTCCCGCTCCCGCAGAAAAGGGAAATCACGGGCGACAGCCGACGCGGACCGTCCTCCCGTCGCCAGCGCGGCACAGGCTCCGCCCTCCGCCGCAATACTCCTGAGCTGCAGCGCAATGCTCGCCGCATACGCCGCGTTGGAATACGGATACACGATTCCCGAATTGCCCAGAATCGAGATCCCGCCGGTAATGCCGAGCGTCGGATTCAGAGTCTTTTCCGCAAGTGCCGCCCCCTCCGGGATCTCAATCAAAACGACAAGCTCCTCCTCTTTTTTCCCGAATCCGGCAAGCGCCATATTCTCCGAGATCATGCGCCGCGGTCCCGGATTGATGGCATAGTGTCCGACCGGCACATTCAGCCCGCCGCGCGTCACCATGCCGACCCCCTGCCCGCCGCGGAGAAACAGAGTTCCGAGTCCGCAGCGCTCCGCATATTCCGCCGGATCGGCTCCCTCATGTTCCAGAAGCCTTACGGCAATATGCGCACCGGTCGTCACGTCGGGGTCGTCGCCGCCATCCTTCACCACAACCGCATGGTTTTCCGACACTTCCGACACGGGCACGGACAGAAGAGAACCGTCCGGCAAAGTCAGCCGCACCTGTTCCGGCTTTTCACCGGATATCCGGCACCGGTATGCAGCACAGGCTGCCGCCGCGGCGGCGCTTCCGGTCGTGTAACCGCATCGAAGATTCCCGTTATCCATACAGTCCGTTTTCCATGATTCCATGCAGGGCGGCGACAGCCAGCGGACTGCCTCCGCGCCGTCCGCGCAGCACAATATACGGAACATCCACCAGTTTCAGAAGTTCCTTTGACTCAACGACATTCACAAAACCGACCGGCATTCCCACAATCAGCGCCGGGCGGATGCCGCGTTCAACAGCCAGCTTCACGACCCCGGCAAGCGCAAGCGGCGCGTTTCCGCAGAGGAAGACCGCTCCGTCCAGTTTATCCGCATGAAGCCGGACCGAAGCCAGGGCGCGCGTGATGTTCTCCTTCGCCGCCAACTCCGCCACAGCGGGATCGGCAACGGAACAGAGAATCGAATCACGCGCATAGGATTCATGAAACCGTTTCAGTTTCGGTATGGAAAGCCCCGATTTGATCATATTGGAATCCGAATAAATCAAAGCCCCCCGGCGCAGCGCGGCGAGCCCCGCCTCCACGGCATTGTTCCTGAATTCGAGCTGATCGAGAATCGCAAAATCCGCGGTCGTATGCACCAGACGCCGCGCGACATGCCATTCGGCGTCGGAGAAACGAGCCCTGATTTCCGGAGCAGCTTCCGCGTCGATCCTGCGGAAACTCTCCTGCTCGATTCCGATTCCGTTCAAATTCCATGTAATCGCATCAAACAGTTGGTTCATCAGAAGTCCAGCCCCTTTCCCGCGGGAATCCCGCGCCGGTATTGATGTTTGAGCTCCGCAATGTCCGACACCATGTCGCTGATTTCAAGCAGTTCCGCCGGCGCCCCGCGCCCGGTCACAACCACATTCAGCCCATGCCGTTTCCCCCGAAACGTACTCACGACCTCCGCCACGTCAAGAAAACCGTGCGACAATGCGACGTTGAGTTCGTCCAGCACCAGCAGTTCCCCCTCGAAATCCGCCAACAGACACTTCGCCCGTTCCCACCCTCTGCGGGCGGCTCCGGCATGATCCCCCGGACGGCTTGTGAGTCCGAGCCCATACTGTTCAAAGATCATACCGGGAAAAAAGCGGCGGAAAAATTGAAGTTCGCCCGTTTCGCGCGAACTCTTCATGAACTGAATCACGGCAGCGCGCCACTCCCAGCCGAGCGCGCGGATCACAATCCCGAGCGCTCCGGTGGTCTTCCCTTTGCCATTCCCCGTAATGTTGAGAATCAAACCGCTGTCCAGATCATTCATTTCACAGCCCCATCATCCGATAGATTTTCTTCATGTCGACACGGGAGCGGACATGGTCGGCAAGACGGTTCAGTGAATCTTCGATTCCGTAATGCGCCGTCACTCCGCCGAGCGGTTCCCAGCCAAGAGAAACACGCACCCGGTCGATGAAATTCCGCCGGAACGCGTCATCGTCAAACACGCCGTGAAGATAGCTGGTGAAAACTCTGCCGGAGGAATATCCGGCGACAGTCCCGTTGTCCGCAACCGAAACGGACTCCACCGATGCGGTCATGCGTGTTTTCCCGTGGTGAATCTCATACCCGGAAACGGGCATTCCGAAACATTCGGCGCGAGTCTGCCGCAGAGTCTTTTCCGGCATCATTTCCGTCACCAGCGGCAAAAGCCCCAGACATGCGGCGTCGGGACAATCCGACTCCACGGCAAGGGGGTCCAGCAGTCTTTCCCCCGCGATCTGGAGTCCGCCGCAAATGCCGACATACCATGCGCCGTTCTTTACGGCTTCGCGTATTTTCCGCGCCAGCCCCCGCTTTTCCAGCTCGGACATATCCGCCGCGGTTCCTTTGCTCCCCGGCACGATGACCAGATCAGGCGAACCGAATTCTGCGGCGGAATCAATCTTGCGGACCGTTACATCCGGCTCCAGCTCGAAAGGAACGAAGTCCGTGAAATTCGCGATATGCCCCAGATGAATCAGAACCGCATCCAGAGTTTCCGCATGTTTCGGCGCGGGGCGCACCAGCGAAAAGTTCACGGAGTCCTCCTCCGGCAGCCCCAGGTCCCGCTGCCAGTCGATCACGCCCATCACCGGACGCCCCGTATAGGCGAGGACATCGCGGTGCGCATCATCCAGCAGCGTCGGATCGCCGCGGAACTTGTTCACCAGAAATCCCTTCAACAGTTCGCGTTCCCAGTTTTCCAGCGTCGCATAAGTCCCGATGAATGAAGCATAAACGCCGCCTCGGTCGATATCGCCGACCAACAGGACGGGACTCTGCGCATACTGCGCCATGCGCATATTCACGATATCGCTTTTTTTGAGGTTGATTTCTCCGGGGCTTCCCGCGCCTTCCAGAACAATCGCCTGATACGAGGCACACAGAGAATCATAACTCTCCTTCACTTTCTCCCAGAGTTCCTTTTTATGGGCGTAATATTCGCGCACGCGCATATTGCCGACCGGTTTTCCGCATACGATCACCTGACTGCCGGTATCGCTGTTCGGTTTCAGGAGAATCGGATTCATGCGGACGTCGGGGTCAAGACGGCAAGCCTCCGCCTGAACCGCCTGTGCGCGTCCCATCTCCCCGCCGTCCATCGTGACAAACGAATTCAGCGCCATATTCTGCGCCTTGAACGGCGCCACGCGGATTCCGTCCTGAAGCATGATCCGGCAGAACGCCGCCGCAAGAATGCTTTTTCCCGCGTTGGAACACGTTCCCTGAAGCATCAGGGCGGGAGTCCGGCGTGTCTTCCCTCCGGTTTTATTCCATTTTCCGGGAACCTCCGGGGCAATGCCCCCGTTTTGACCGCATACACACTCAAGCGCGGAAAGCAAAAGACGGTTTTCCGGTTCCTTTCTTACTGCAACCCGGATATGGCCGGCGCTCAAACCGGGATAGCCGCCGCAGTCCCTTACCGCAATATGATGCTCTTTCAGCAGACGGTCCGCAGGCAGCGGGCGGGGCAGACGCACAAGCAGGTAATTGGCGGCGGACGGATACACTTTCACGCCGGGAATCCGGGCAAGCCGCGCGGAGAATTCACTGCGCAGACGCTCCGTCTCCCTCCGGCTCGTTTCCGCGAACGCATCATCCAGAGAGAAAAGGAACTTCATCAGTTCGCATCCGGCGGAACCGAGACTCCAGCACGGCTGAAGTTCTTTGAGGCGGGCGGTTACGGAAGCGTCCGCAAGCACATACCCCATGCGCACACCGGCGAGAGAATAAAACTTCGTCATGGAATGCGTCACGGCAAGATTCGGGAGAATCGTATTTTTCAGAGAATAATCCGGGCAGAAATCGACAAAAGCCTCGTCAATGATGAAATTGCAGTCCCTGCGCTCCCGGATCAGCGCAAGAAGTCTTTCCGGCTCCGATGCGGCGCCGACGGGATTCGCGGGATTTCCCAGCATCACAAGGTCGCCGGACAGCAGAGAGGAGTCCAGCGCCTCCATGTCAAGCTGAAAATCTTCCTCCTCCCTCAACGTGAAATGAGTCACGGGAAGCCCGGCTTTCCGGCAGGATTCCTCATATTCCAGATAACCGGGCGTCACGATCACCGCGCGGCGGGAATCGAACGCACGCGGAAGCAGGTCCAGCAGTTCGCCGGAACCGTTTCCGGCAAGAACGCAGTCCGCCGGACACGAAAGTTTCCCCGCAATCATCCGGCAGACGCTCTCCGCATACGGTTCCGGATACGGCGCGGCATGATCGAACGCACGGAACCAGACCTGAAACAAGCCTTCCGGCTGTCCGCACGGATTCAGGTTCACGCTGAAATCCAGTATTTCATCCGGGGCGCAATGCGCCTCCGCCGCCAGTTTTTCCAGATTGCCGCCGTGAACAATGCTCATGATTTCCCCTCCCGGCAGGAGCCGACCGGAATAAAAAACGGAACGCCGTCCCTGCCGTAAATCACCTCGGATTCGATATTGAAAATCTCGCGCAGAATCTCCGGCGTGATGATCTCGCGCGGCGTTCCGACATGCAGAATGCGCCGGTCGCGGATCGCGGCAAGACGATCCGAACAGCGTGCGGCGAGATTCAGGTCATGAAGCACCATCACGACGGTAATTCCGAGCTTGCGGTTCAGCTTCCGCACCAGCTCGACCACCTCGAACTGACAGCAGACATCCAGAAAGGTCGTCGGTTCATCCAGCAGAAGCACCTTCGGCTCCTGCGCCAGAGTCATCGCAATCCATGCGCGCTGGCGCTCTCCGCCGGAAAGACTCATGACTTTGCGTGACGCAAGCTCTTCCAGGCGCGTCATTTTCAGAATATCGTCCACCGCCGTGCGATCCCGCGAAGACGCCATGCGCCATGCGCCGTGATGCGGGAAACGCCCGTATTCAATCAACTGCCGCACGGTAACATCCTCCGGCGCGGCATGAATCTGCGGCAGTATCGCAAGCTGTTTTGCCAGCAGCCCGGTATTCATGGAATGCACGCTTTCCGACTCAAGGCAAACGGTTCCCGCGCAGGGTTTGAGAATACGCGCCATCGTTTTCAGAAGCGTCGATTTTCCGCATCCGTTCGTCCCGATGAGAGTCACGATCTCGCCGGAGGCGATGGAGAGGTTCAGGCGCTCGATCACGTGATTGGAACCATATCCCGCGGTCAGCCCGGAAATGTCAAGCTTCATGCCCATCGCTCCTTCTCAAAAGATACAGGAAAAAAGGAGGCCCGAGAAGCGCGAGAATGATCCCTACGGGAAGTTCCACGGGGTCCATCGCCATCCGTCCGACCGTATCGCACCATACCAGCATCCCCGCGCCGAACAGAACGGAACCGGGCAGGAGATAACGGTAGTCGGAGCCGATCATGAGCCGCACGATATGAGGCGCGATCAACCCCACGAAGCCGAGAAGCCCGACCACGCTCACGGACGCCGCCGCAAGAAGCGCACTCAGGGCGAGCAGGATTACGCGCATCAGCTCCACACGGAGCCCGAGTCCCGTTGCGACTTCGTCGCCGAGCACCAGAATGTTCAACACCTGCGCCAGCAGAAGCGACACGATCACGCCGCCCGCCATATATGGCCAGACTAGCTGAATCTGTGTCCATGACTTCGCGGAAAGGCTCCCGATCATGAAATCCAGAATCACCACGGCGCGCTCGGAATTGAACAGCAGCATGACGCTGACAAGAGCGCTCAACATACTCGCGACCGCTACGCCGGAAAGAATCAGGCGGACCGGCTGAATGCCGCCTTTCCACGCCAAAGCGTATACAAGAACGGCGGTCGCCAGTGCGCCGCAGAACGCAGACGGCACCAGAAGTCCCGCAAACTGCGGCAGAAGAAGCATAATCGCAACGGCAGTCAACGCGCCGCCGGCGGAAACGCCGATGATTCCCGGCGACGCCAGCGGATTGCGCATGACCCCCTGGAGAATCGCGCCGGACAATGCAAGACTCGCCCCCACCATCGCCCCCAGAACCACCCGGGGAAGACGGATGTAATACAGAATCAGGAAGTCCGTTCCCCCGTCCGCGTTCCAGAGAGTTTCAATGATCCGGGCATAAGACAGTTCGCGGGAACCGCAGCGCATGGCGCAAAGCAGAGCAGAAACGGCAAAAAGCGCCAGCAGCAGCAAAACCACAATCCGGAATCCCGGACGCTGTCTCATGTCCCCGCCGATCATTTCACGATCTTCTCCCAATCCTTTTCCGGGTAAAGAAATTTTGCGAGCCCGAGAAATGCCTCGGGATACCGTTTGCCGGGCAGATAGAGATAACTTTCGGCGTCCAGCACGTAAACACGGTTATTCCTTACCGCCTTTAAGTTACGCCAATCCGGGCGTTTGTCAAGGATTGCGCGCACTCTTGACGAAAGTTTATTGTTCGAACCGGCGCAAAGCAGGAAAATCACGTCGGGATCGGACATCAGAAGCTGTTCCATACTGTATTTCACGCGGACAACGGAAGCCGCGGGCACCAGATTCCGCCCGCCGAGGCGCGCCGCCATGTTCGCCGTATTTCCGCGCGGCGTCTCCGAAAGGAAACCGGTGCCGGAAACGATCATGCTGATGAACGTGACCGGCTTGAGCTTTGCCGTTTCCGCACAGAGCGCATCCACCTCGGAAGTAATTCTTTTACGCACGGCTTCCGCTTCCGGCGGATTGCCGTTCACGCGGCTGAAAAAGTCAAGCAGAGTCAGGAAATCGTCATAATTCGTGTAATCGACGCAGACGCTTTCCACTCCGGCGGAACGCAGGAGTTTCTGAACCTCCCAATGTTTCCCGCGTTTGCTGTGGAGCAGAACAAGGTCCGGCTTGAGCGCGAGCAGTTTCTCCAGATTCGGATTATAGAAGTCCCCGACCTCAGGCAGAGTTCTCGCCTCCTCCGGCAGGACATGGAGCCTCGGCGCATGGGGTCTGGCGATCGCCTTTCCCCCTGCCGCATACCACATTCCCGTCAGGGAGATATGAAGCACGACCGGGCGTTTCGGAAGTTTATGCACCGTCACAGTCTCGCCGTTGCTCTGCTGATAGGAAATCGTGTCCGCCGTTTCGGAAACGATTCCGGCGGAAAGCAGCAGGGGAACCGACAAAAGAATTGTAATAAGCTTTTTCATTATTCAGTAATGCTCCACGGGTCGTAATACATGTTGTTCCTGGGACCGAAATCTCCGATTTTATGAATCGTATTAAAACCTGCACACGCCGTCTGCGATTCATTCACAAAAGCCATTTTACGGGAATCCACATGACCATCAGCCCATAAAATATTGGCGGAAGCCGCATGTCGAAAATGAATTCCGCATCCATTTGCAGCTTTGGAACCATCTATCACCAGACTATGAGTATCTCCGGTAGTGCTTCCGACAGAATAGTATCCGTACATATCGGGATAAGCTACAACGGCTCCCAATTTACCAGATGCCGGAGTTGCATAATCTCCAAATATAACGGTCTGGCTTGGTTGTTGTATTTGAGAGTCTTTCAATCCGTAACCATTGTACATGCTTCGCGAAGAACCGGAAGAGCCGCTTCCTCCAGTGCCAGACTGAAAATACATCTGTGAACCTATGTTTACATTATACGCATATCCGCCGGCTCCAGTAACTAGCAAATTATCATCAGGATCCAGACTTTGTTCCATAGCAGGACATTTCAATGAATGTACGGTTTTAGGGTTTAAATACATTCCCATAAATCCCTGCTCCAAATGCCATTGATAAATATAAACACCGGAAACACCGGAAAGATTACTTCCTTCTTTTTTTCCCAACCAAATAGTTTTTTTATCTGTCCCATAACTCGGCATATTGTAGTCCCAGTCTCCGGAGTAAAACTTCCACGCTACTCCGACCTGCTTCAGATTCGAGGCGCATTGAATGCCTTTTGCCTTCTCTCTCGCCGCTCCCAATGCGGGCAGGAGCATACCGGCAAGAATGGCGATGATCGCAATCACGACGAGGAGCTCTATCAGGGTGAAAATCCTTGTTTTCACCCTGCGAAGTAAGAATATCGAACAAGGAACACGGAAGGAGGAAGGAACGGGAAAATAATGGAACAATCGAACATCAGAACAATTCAACAATGGAACGAGAAAAGGAGAAGTAGAATCAGGAGACTTGCCAACGTCCTGCCCTGCCGACGCCGCCTGAAGCTTCCCGGAAACGGGTGCGGACTGACATTCCGCTGTGTGAAGACGATCATGGTTCGCTTTCCGCCCTGCCGGGGAGAAAACCGCGATCCTGCATGGAGATGGAATAGAATGGTGCTGCATTTTTTTCATCCTTTGTGTTACGCGCACAATTCAGGCGGCATATTCGCTTGCAATACCCGCCGAAAAAATTTTGACTGCAACAGGACCCGACTATAACGGTTGCGCGACAGCTTCGGACTCTCACCGAATTCACTGTTTACAATCAACGAGAGCTATTAATATAATTGCATCATGGAGCTTTGTAAAGCTCTGTTATGAAAAAAAGACGGATAATAGGCAGTTACAGGCAATCCGTGATACTCCGCCGCAAAACACCACGCTGCCAGACCATGCTGTCAATGGGCGGGGATCGGCTGTTCCGAACGGTTCCAGTACATGAAGCCTGAATTTTTAACGGAATTCGTCAACATGCCGCCGAACATCCTGCGCATCTCCGGATAGGAAAGTGTTTCGCAGTGTCCGTCAAGCATCAGAAGATTGCTTCTGTTCGCATGCGCAAAAACGGGACGCGTCGTTCCGTCTTTGGTCTGAAGATACAGATTGGAGCGCATACTCCTGCGGTACAGAGG
>ERZ1034984.4001-NODE-4001-length-10080-cov-21.077905_pt1 | contig 10080 bp, 10 predicted proteins | sample MGYA00520589_ERZ1034984 | MGnify/ENA primary metagenome ERZ1034984 (study PRJEB33766, sample SAMN09781790) | gut metagenome | biome: gut microbiome | host: Homo sapiens | place: Madagascar | study: EMG produced TPA metagenomics assembly of the PRJNA485056 data... | reverse complement strand
GATCTGCAGTCGGCAAGCCGGAATTGGACGATCTGAGAATGAGGGCGGCTTTTATCGCAAGGCAAGAAATTAGTGCAACATGAAAACAGCATATTTGCGATATGCAATCCAACGATGTTGCTGTTGCATTAAAAAGAGGAAGACTTGTACACCCGGACAACGAAAGAGCGTCTGGAAGCACTGGAGATCCAGAAAGATGAGCTGACTGCGGAGAAAGAAGTTTGGGTTTGCGAAGCAACGAAAGCCCCCCGGCGCCCTGCCAATTGCCAGCAGGACACCGGGGGACTTATGCGTTGAAGTTTATTGCTCTTCCGTTTCGGCCTTGGTCTGATCGAGGAAGGCTTTGATCTTGTCGATCTGGATCTGGGCCACGGCGCGGCCGGTCTCGTAGACGCGGCGGAGCTGGGCGGGGTCGCGTTCCATCGCGCCGATCTCCAGCGGGATGGGCGGGCGGATGACGTAGTCCACGCCGGACGTCTCCAACATGGAAATGTAGCTCAAAGTCTCGTTGTAGCGTTCGTGGCGGTCGGCTACGGCCTCCACAAAGGCCGGGTAGCGCAGATACCGCGCCCGGATGGCGGGCAGCATGGGGTTCTTCTTCTTGACGAAGCCCTTGGGCTGGGTCAGGATGATGAGGTTGCGCTTGTAGCCGATGGACTCAAAAAAGCGGATGGGGATGGAGTCGGCCACGCCGCCGTCCAGCAGCCCGTAGTGGCCGATCCGGACGATCTTCGCGGCCAGCGGCATGGAGGCGGAAGCTTCCATCCAGCGCACATCCTCGGCGTCGCCCTTGCGGCACTTGTGGTAGATGGGGCCGCCGGTCCGGACGTCGGTGCAGACGACGAAGAAATCCATGGGGGACTCCGCAAACGCCTTTTCGTCAAACGGGTCGAGCTTTTCGGGAACGTCATGATAGCAGAACTGCTCGCTGTACAGGTTGCCGGTGCGCAGCAGATTCTTGAAGCTGGCGTAGCGCTTGTCGTTGCAGTACTGGGTGTTGTAGCGGATGGTGCGGCCAATCTGGTGGGACTTGTAGTTACAGCCGAACACCGCGCCTGCAGACACGCCGATGGCGCCGTCCACGGTGATCCCGTTTTCCATCAAAACATCCAGAACGCCTGCGGTGAACATCCCCCGCATGGCGCCGCCTTCCAAGACCAATCCGGTTTTCATATGAGGCACTCCTTCTTATCCAGATAGATTACTTTCAGTATACTCGAATTTTTGGAGAAAACAAGAGAGAAAATACCCAAAAGACCTTGAAATCTGGGGTGCGAATCCGGTATACTAGGTGAAATCGAAATGCTGTAGCAAAAGCTTGGAGGAAGAGACTGAAATGAGACTGCTGGAAGATCGGATTCGGAGAGACGGCATCGTCCGCGAGGGCAATGTGCTGAAGGTGGACAGCTTTATCAATCATCAGATGGATATCCCGCTGTTCCGGGAGATGGCAAAGGAGTGGAAGCGTCTGTTTGCGGGCAAGCCCATCAACAAGGTGCTGACCATCGAGGCCAGCGGCATCGGCATCGCTGCCGTGGTCGCCAGCGAGTTCAATGTGCCGGTGGTCTTCGCCAAGAAGTCCATGAGCATCAATCTGGACTATGACAACTATGAGACCAAGATCCAGTCCTTCACCCACAAAAAGATCTACAACGTCATCGTTTCGAAAAAGTTCCTCACCCCGGAGGATCATGTCCTCATCATCGACGACTTCCTCGCCAACGGCTGCGCCCTGATGGGTCTGCTGGATCTGGCCAAGGAGGCCGGTGCCACCGTGGAGGGCATCGGCATCGCCGTCGAAAAGGGCTTCCAGCAGGGCGGTGAGCTTATCCGCAGCAAGGGCATCCAGCTGGAGAGCCTTGCCATCGTCGAGTCCATGGATGCCGCTACCGGTGAGATCAAGTTCCGCGAGCAGCCGCAGCAGAATTAAATCAAATGTCCATCAGACCGCTTCGGCGGTCTTTTTTGTTGTGGGCGGTCAGGCTCCGTCGAAGCTGTCGCCGTCGGCGGGGAGGTCGGCGGCGGTGGGCTCTGTCGGGGCGGCGTCCGGCACGGCGGCGCGGGGAATGCCCTTGTAAACGAGGGTCTGTTCCAGCACCTCGGCGCAGACGGGGGCCGACAGGCTGCCGCCCGCCGTGGTCCAACTGTGGGGTTCATCGAGGCAGACGAGGCAGAGGAACTGCGGGTCGTCGATGGGGGCCACGGCCACGAAGCTGGCGATGCGGGCCTTTTCGTCGGCGCTGTCGAGTTTCTGGCTGGTGCCGCTCTTGCCGCCCACCCGGTAGCCCGCGATCCGGGCGTTCCGCCCGCCGCCGTAAAGGACGACGGCTTCCATCATCTCCCGCATCGTGGCGCTGGTCTCAGCTTTGAGCACTTGCCGGGTGCAGGTGGGGGCGATGTGCTCAATGAGGGAGCCATCCGGCGCGAGGATGTCCGATACCACGTAGGGCTGCATCAGCTTGCCGCCGTTGACCACGGCGCAGACCGCCGCCGCCATTTCGAGGTAGGAGACCTTGCTGCTCTGTCCGAAAGCGCAGGAGGCCAGCTCCACCGGGCCCATCCGGTCGGCGGTGTAGTAGAGGCTCTTTTTCGGCTCGGCAGGCAGGTCGATGCCGGTGGGTTCCCGGAGGCCAAAGGCGGCAAAATAGCTGCAGAAGGCCTCTTTTCCCAGCCGGGCACCGATTTGGATGAAGCTCTGATTGCAGGAGTTTTCGAGGGCTTGGGTCACGGTCTGTGCTCCGTGGCGCTTGTGGTTGGCGCAGTGAAACCGGGTCCCCGCCACCGAGATGGACTCGCCGCAGTAGAAGCTGGAATGCTTGGTGACAGCCCCGGTGTCCAGCGCGGCGGCGCAGGTGATGAGCTTGAAGACGCTGCCGGGTTCGTACAGGTCACTGACGGCTTTGTTCCGCCACTGGGTCTGCTGGGCCAACTGCAGCGCGGCGGCCCGTGCGCCGCCGGAGAGGGCTTCCACCTGCGTCCGGGCGGCGGCGTCGAAAATGACGCGGGGCTCGTTGGGGTCGTAGGAGGGGGTCGTGGACATGGCCAGCACCGCCCCGGTGTTCACATCCATCACGATGCCCACCGCCCGCGCGGCGACATGGTGCTCCTGCACCGCGTAGCCCAGCGCGTTTTCGAGGTAGTGCTGAATGTTGGCGTCGATGGTCAGCCGCAGTCCGTCCCCCTCGGTGGGAAAGCGCTCGGTCTCGTAGCTCTGTTCCAATGTGTAGCCCCACGCATTGACGGCGGTGAGGACCACCCCGTTTTCCCCGGTGAGGAGGCCGTCGTATTTCAGTTCCAGCCCGGAGACGCCCGCGTTGTCCACATTCGTGAACCCCAGCACGGACGCGAGGAACTGCCCCTGCGGGTACCACCGCTTTGAGTCCTGATTGATCCGGATGCCGGTGATGCCGTTCGCTTCGCAGAGATCCCGCACCTTGTCTGCCGTTTCGCGGTCCACCCGGTAGCGGAGCAGACAGTCGTTGGAGCGGCGGTCACTGAATTTTTCCAGCAGCGCGGCGGCGTCGAGGCCAAGGATGTCCGCAAGGCCGTCGGCGGCGAGGGGGAGCTTTTCCTCCGGCATCTCGCGGGGGGAGGCGCGGAGGGTCCAGCAGCTGCTATTTGCGGCCAGCAGGACGCCGTCGGCGCTGTAGATCTTCCCCCGGTCGGCGGGAACGACGGTGTCCCGCAATTGCTGGCCGAGGGCGCGGTGGGTGTACCAGCCGCCGCTGCGCAGCTGCAAAGAAAACAACCGCACGGCCAGCCCCAGACAAACCGCGCAGAACACCGCCGCCACCACCCGCGCCCGGCGGCGGAAGGCATGTTCAGGGAGGGTGCGGAGCATGGAGTCATCTCCTTTCGTTTTATTTTACGCGCAGAGCGTGCCAAAAAGACTAGGCGCCAACACTCCGGCGTACAATAAGAAGACTGGGGGTGACGGGATGAAACAGGCGGCGTTGACCAAACGACGGGTACCGCTGCAGGTGCTGCCGGCACCGGATCTGCCGTTTCTGGTGCTGGTGCTCACGCTGGTGGGGTTCGGGCTGGTGATGCTGGGCAGCGCATCGGGGGCGGTGGCCCTCTACCGGCGGGGCGATGCCTTGGCGTATCTGCGGCCGCAGATGCTTTATGCGGCCATGGGCATTGCCGGGATGGGGCTGGCCAGCCGGGTGGACTACCATATCTTTCACAAGCTGGCGTGGCCGCTGCTGGCCGTTTCGCTGGTCCTGCTGGCAGCGGTGCTGTTCATGCCGGAGTACAACGGCTGCAAACGGTGGCTGGTGCTGCCGGGGCTGGGGACCTTACAGCCCAGCGAGATCGCAAAGTTCGCGGTGGTGCTGGTGTTTTCCCACATCATCTCGCTGAACCATGACCGGATGCAGAGCTTTGCCGTGGGGGTGCTGCCCTTTGCGCTGGTGCTGGGCGTGGTGGCGGCGCTGATGCTGCTGGAGCCGCACCTTTCCGGCACGCTGCTCATCTTGGGCATCGGGGCCGTGCTGATGTTCGTGGGCGGCACCGGGCTGCGGTGGTTCGTGTTGGCGGGGGTCGGCGGGGCTGCGGCCATCGCGGCGGCGGTGATCCTTATGCCGGAGCTGGTGCCCTACGCGGCGGACCGCCTCCGCTCGTGGCAGGACCCCTTTGCCGACCCGCTGGGCGACGGCCACCAGACCATCCAGAGCCTGTACGCCATCGGCTCCGGCGGGGCCACCGGGCTGGGGCTGGGCCACAGCCGCCAGAAGCACCTCTTTGTGCCCGAACCTCAGAACGACTTTATCTTTTCCATCGTCTGCGAGGAGCTGGGCTTTGTGGGAGCCTGTGCCGTGGTGGGGCTGTTCGTGCTGCTGCTGTGGCGGGGCATCGCCATCGCGGCCAAAGCCCCCGACCGCTTCGGGGCTCTGCTCGTGGTGGGGTTCGTGGTGCAGGTGGCGCTTCAAGCTGTGCTGAATGTGGCCGTCGTCACCAACACAATCCCCAACACCGGCATCAGTCTGCCCTTTTTCTCCTCCGGCGGCACCAGCCTGATGATGCTGCTGGGAGAAATGGGAATCGTCTTGTCGGTTTCGAGAGGAGAGACCTGAAAAGTCCCGACAAACTCGATGGGCAATCAGATCCGAACATCCAGCCCTCATTTCGCATACTATGGGGTATCTTTTGCGAAATGGGGGCTGCATTTATGGAAAACCGGATCGTGGTAACAGGCGGCCGTCCGCTGAACGGTGCGGTGCGCATCCCGGTGGCGAAAAACAGCGTGCTTCCGCTGCTTGCGGCGTCCATGCTGTGCTCGGAGAGGGTGCGGCTGCGGGCAGTGCCCCGCCTTTCGGATGTGGCGGTGAGCCTTGCACTGCTGCGGGGGGCGGGGTGCGCGGCCCGGTGGGAAGGGGAGGATGTTGTCCTCTCCGGCCCGCCGAAAACCGGTGCGCTTCCGGGACAAACGGCGGAACAAATGCGGGCGTCCATTCTGTTCTGTGCACCGCTGCTGGCAAAGCTGGGCCGCGCCGAGACGAACCTGCCCGGCGGGTGCAGGATCGGGGCCCGGCCCATCGATCTGCATCTGGCCGGGCTGCGGCAGATGGGGGCTGTGGAGTGGGACGCCGGGCCGGGCCGGTTGGTGTTGACGGCTCCCTCCGGCCTCCACGGGGCTGAGATCACCCTGCGCTTTCCCAGTGTGGGGGCGACGGAAACGCTGGTGCTGGCGGCGGCGTGCGCCAAGGGCACCACCGTGCTGCGGGGCGCGGCGCGGGAGCCGGAGATCACAGATCTGGCGGAATTCCTGAACCGCTGCGGTGCGGCCATCCAAGGTGCGGGGAGCTCGACCATCCGGATCGAGGGGCGGCGGAATCTGAGTGGCTGCATCTTTTCGCCCCTGCCGGACCGCATTTTTGCCTCCACGCTGGCCTGTGCTGCGGCGGCGGCCGGGGGGCGGGCGGAATTGCTCGGCTGCCCGGCGGGGCTGTATGCGCCGGTGCTGGAAATTCTGGAACAAATGGGCTGCCGGGTGGAGGCGGGCGGCGAGAGCGTCCGAGTTTCCCGGTTCGGGCGGCTGTACGGAGCAGGGCGGGTGTTCACCGGCGTCTACCCGGCGCTGGCCACCGACGCGGCCCCGCTGCTGGCGGCGGCCATGCTCTGCGCCGAGGGGGAAAGCAGCATCGAGGATGTGATCTTTGAGCGGCGGTTCGGCTGCGCCGCCGGTTTTGAACGCTTTGGCGCGAAGGTGCGGGTAGATGGACGAACGTTGTCGGTGGCACCGGGCAGTACGCTGCGGGGAGCCGCCGTGGAAGCGCCCGACCTGCGGGGCGGGGCTGCGCTGGTGCTGGCGGCGCTGGCGGCGTCGGGCACCAGCGTCATCACCCATCCGGAACATATCGACCGAGGGTATGCCGCTTTTACGGAGATTTTGGCATCTTTAGGGGCACAAATTCGCCGCGAAGCGCCACTCCGAAACACGTCCGCGAAAAAAACCTCTTCAAAAAAGCAAAATCATCTTGCAATCGGGCCAAAAAGATGATACGATACAGTTATATAAATGTAGGTTTGATATAATTCTGTGCGAAACGCTCAGGTCTACGATAACATCCGCATTGGAGGACAAAAGATATGGCACTCATGCTTGACGAAGAAATGGACGAAAACGTTACGACGATCAAGGTCATCGGCGTAGGCGGCGGCGGCGGCAACGCAGTCAACCGCATGGTCAGCGACGGCCTGCAGGGCGTCGAATTCATCGCAATGAACACTGACCAGCAGGCGCTGGCCAAGAACCATGCTGCTACGAAGGTGCAGCTGGGCTCCAAGCTCACCAAGGGCCGCGGCGCGGGCGCAGACCCGGAGATCGGCCAGCGGGCTGCTGAGGAGAGCAAGGACGAGATCGCAAATGCTCTCAAGGGTTCCCAGATGGTCTTCATCACCGCCGGTATGGGCGGCGGCACCGGCACCGGTGCAGCTCCCGTTGTGGCGGAGGTGGCACACGATCTGGGCATCCTGACCGTCGGCATCGTCACCAAGCCCTTCTCCTTTGAGGGCAAGCGCAAGATGGGCCTGGCCGAGCAGGGCATCGCAAACCTGCTGATGCACGTGGACAGCCTGATCGTCATCCCCAACGAGCGCCTGAAGATGATCAGTCAGGAAAAAATCACCCTGATGAACGCCTTCCAAGCAGCCGATAACGTGCTGCGTCAGGGCGTGGAGTCCATCTCTGCCCTGATCAATGTGCCCGCTTTCATCAACTTGGACTTCGCCGATGTGCGCTCCATCATGAAGGATGCGGGCTACGCTCACATGGGCGTAGGCAGCGCCAAGGGTGCCGGCAAGGCCGAGAACGCTGCCAAGGCCGCCATTTCCTCCCCGCTGCTGGAGACCAGCATTGCGGGTGCCCATGGCGTCATCATCAACATCACTTCCAGCCCCGATATCGGTCTGGAGGATGTGGAGACCGCAGCCGGCCTCATCACCCAGAGCGCCCATCCCGATGCGAACATCATCTGGGGTACTGCGTTCGATGAGAACCTTTCCGACGAGATGCGCGTGACCGTCGTTGCCACCGGCTTCGACAACAAGATCCCCGAAGGGCTGCGCAGCACCCTGAACGGTGCCGCCGGTACCGCAAGCTCGGCCCCGTCTGCTGTCTTCAGCTCCGACGTGGCCGCTGCAAAGAACACCGCAGCCCCTGCTTCGGCTTCTGCCGGCGCAAAGCCCGTGGAAGAGGAGAGCAGCGACAACCGTTACTACGACGAGCTGCTGGCGATCCTGAACAAGCGCAAGTAATAACGAACGGTGTGATCTCTTGCGCGGGAGCGTAAGGAGGGCAGGAGGATGCTGGACGTATGGCTGCACACCGAGTGGCTGAGCTGCCGCAAGAACAGCGTACTGCGCTGTGTGGAGCGGTACAGCGCCGCTGCGGCCAGCGAATACCGCCGCGCTCTGCGCAAGGTGCAGGAAGTGGAGGAAACCATGGTGCAGGGCGAGGTGGAAGCACTGAACCGCCGCCTTTCGGCAGCCAATGCCGAGATCCGGCGCTATCAGACCCGCTTGTTTGCCTGTGAGCGCGAGATGGTCGCGCTGCGGCAGGAGAACGCGGAGCTGGAAGCACTGTGCGATCAGGCCCGGAAAAACGAGCTGCTCCCCCCAAAGCGTCCCCAGCCTCCGGTGCTCGATCAGCCGGGTCTGCCGGTGATCGTCTTTCCCGGTCAGGCAAAGCCGGAGGCAGAAGCTCCTGCCCCGGAAGAAACCAGACCGGAGCCGCCCGCCGCGCCGCAGGAGGAAGAGCAGCCATCCCCCTTTGAACAAAAGGACTGGAAGCCTACCACCGCCCTCGATCAGCTTTCGGTGGATATCGTACATCAACTGGAAGCCCTGATGGGTTAAGAAACACAAAAAACCGTCTCAGATGCAGCTGCATCCGGGACGGCTTTTTTGCATGTTATCGTACCGCACTGGTACGGTGTTCCATGAGATAGGTGGCCTCAAGGTCTGCGATGTGCAGTTTGACGGCCAGCGGGTACTTGTCGTAGGCTTCCGAGATGGCAAAGCAGCCGCCCTTGGCTGCGTCGTCAAAGCCGCCCATGTGCCAGCGGATCGCGACGGCCTCCTCGATCTTCAGCTTCATGAACCGCTCGATGAGGAAGACGCTCTTCTCGCCGTGGCCGTAGGGGAACAGGTCCTCTACGCTGTAGGAGGGCACTTTTTCCCACTGGCCGGTGACGTCGTTCTTCACGTTGCGGGTTCCGGCCTTGTAGTAGTTGGCCTTGCACAGGTCATGCAGCAGGGCGCAGATGGCGAAGCTCTCCTCGCTGTCGCCTTCGGTGAAGAAGGTGTCGTGCAGCGCATGGTAAACGTTCAGGCTGTGCATACACAGGCCCCCTTCACACGCGCCGTGGAAGCGGGTGGACGCCGGTGCGGTGAAGAAATCCGTCTTCTTGTCCAGCCAGTCCAGCAGCTTTTCGCTGCCGGGGCGGGAGACGTGTTGGTGCCAGATGGCCAAAAACTCTTCGCGGTCTCCCATCTTACAGCTCCAAATCGTCGAGGATGCCCTTGAGGATGGCCAGCTCGTCGTGGCTCAGGGAGATGCCCTTGCCCATGCGGGTGCCGTCCGGGGACCAATCACGGATGTCGTACTTGGGGTCGCCGTCGTTCCAACTGATGAGGTTGAGCTGGCGCTCCCAGCCGCGGGGCCGCTGAGACAGCACCGCGATGCGCTGGACGACTTCGTATTTGATTTCTGCCATAGTTCCTTTACCTGCCTTTGCTTTGTTTGCTACCATAATAAAAGAACACGGCGAAGATTTCAACCGGAAATTGAAAATTCTTTGAAAATTTTAGCCAATGTTTAGCCGTAGGGGGCTTCCTGCCGCCAGTCCACCAGCTCGCGGACGCCTTCGGGGTCGTCGGGGGCGGGGTGGCGGCTGTGCTGCTGCTGCGCCGGGCCGAACAGTCCCAGCCCGTACTGGGCCATCACGCCCGGTACATTCCCCGCCAGAAACTCTTCGGCGTTCTTCTGGCGGCACGCCACCGGCGTCCCGTCCGTCATAGGGATGCTGCGCTTTTTTGGTTCCATAAAAACACCTCCACGTTTAAGATTTGCAGAAACGTGGAGGAATATGTATGGGAGAAGAATGTAAGCAGCTGCGAAACAAAGGCACTGCCTTGCGGAAGCATAGCCCCATCGGAAGCACGATCTAAACCTAGGCTCTGTGCCGCCTCTGCCGGGCTTGCCCTCTCAGGCGCTTCGCGCCAGCTCTCCCAAAGGGAGAGCCCTTGGCAGTCCGCCAAGTTTCCCATTTTATACTTTACGCCCTGCTGCCGCAAAAAGAGCCGTCAGGCGTTGCGCTCAGACTTCACGCCTTTGCCAAGGCCTCTCACTTTGGGAGAGGTGGCATCGCGAAGCGATGACGGAGAGGGCAAGCTCGGCAGAGGGAACGCTGCGCCTTTGTTTCGCACAGCGTACCGTAAGGCAGAGAGGGCAAGCCCGCCAGCGGGGCAGCAGCACGTCAGTTTGGATCGGACTTGGGATGAAACGATCATACGACCAACTCCACCGTACTCCCTCCGCTGCGGGCCTTTTTGACCAGCACCTGCCGGTCAATGCGG
>ERZ1034984.3998-NODE-3998-length-10086-cov-6.200877_pt1 | contig 10086 bp, 10 predicted proteins | sample MGYA00520589_ERZ1034984 | MGnify/ENA primary metagenome ERZ1034984 (study PRJEB33766, sample SAMN09781790) | gut metagenome | biome: gut microbiome | host: Homo sapiens | place: Madagascar | study: EMG produced TPA metagenomics assembly of the PRJNA485056 data... | reverse complement strand
ATCTGCTTTCCCGCAGAAGCATCCACTGCACCGAAATCTATTCCCACTCCCGGTGCCCGGACCGCAGAATTATGAAGTTGTCGGAGAACCGAGCGCTTTAATATCGACTCGGATAATTTTCCTGCTTTCATACTGTTATTTTCTATTCGCTTTCTTGGACGATTGTGTTTTTTTCGTGGATGTATTTGTTGAAGATGTTGTTTCTTTCTTGGTATCCTGTTTTTTGGAATCTTCCTTCTTTGTATCTTCCTTTTTATTATTTTCATCCTTTTTGGAGGAATCCTCTTTCTTGTCCGTATCGTTCTTGTCTGCGTCCTCCTTTTTGTCGATATCGTTCTCCTTATCTTCTTTCTGCTCTTCTTCCTCTTCTTTTTCTTGCTCATTTGTCTTTAAACCGGCTGCCGCACTTCTTACTTTCGCTTCATCCCCGGTTGCAATTGCTGCCTTTAAAGCAGAAATCGTCTCGCTTGTCGCATCTTTGGTTCCAATGGTAATAAGCTTTGGAGTTGCCTGATAATTACTCTTGTTGAACAGATCCCTGCTCTGCTGTTTTCCGTCCACCTTCACAATCTTCCACAACTGCGCAATGCATCCGGACTGTCCGGACTGGGTAACAGAAACCGAACCGGCGGTAAGGGAAGCATCCATTGTAAACTGCACCTTTGGATCTGTCTTTGAAACGGTTTCACTTTCAAACGAAATCTCCCGGTTGGATGGTCTCGTTTCTTTTCCATACACATTAAAATAAATGATACCGCCACTACAATATCCTTCGATATATACCGGCGCGTCCAGATTATTTTTAAACTTCAGATCTTTATAATTTCCGGCAATTGCCGCATCCATGGACGGTTCCACATAATGAACCAGCATGGAATGATTAAAACGCATCGTAATTTCCAGTTCTGCCCGGATAACTGCATTATATAAAGTCGTTGCAACCTGACAGATTCCACCGCCAAACGATTCCACTACCGTTCCGTTCTGATAGGCACCGGCCAGTTCATATCCGTTCTCCTGTGTAAACGGGCTGACCGTTTTTGCCAGATCAAACTCCTCTCCCGGATAAAGGATTGTACCATCTACTTTGCTCACTCCGGTTATGACATTTTTTGCACGTCCTGCACTCGAACTTGCAAAGTTTGTCGTATAAGAACCGATCAGATCCGTAATTTCTGCAAGTTCTTTCTCATCCCCGCGCGGTTCTACCGTCTTTGTTACCAGATCAATCTCATTATTGGAGCCGTCCCAGCCCTGTGCAAGAAAATCATTGATTGCATACACGGAATTTACGACATCCACCTCGACGCCTTCTTTTCCCTTTACAAATTCAAATTTTCCATTGACACGCTTTAATCCATTATCAACAGCCCCGACGGCAAGATCATCTGCGCTCTCATATATCTTTTCGGCCGTCGCCTGTTTGTTTACACTCAGATGCATATCGAGAACCAGTTTTTTCTTTTTGAGATCCTGCAGGGTTTTATACCGGTTGATCAGACTTCCGGCGTGTCCCACCGCCAAAGCTTCCTGCACGGCAGTATCCGCATCCGCGGTCACTCCCATATCTTCCGCAGTCATCTGAATGGAACCGGTTTCTCCTCTCAGCGTAAAAGTTGTATCCATCAGCCCATCCACGTATTCTTCTACCGCAGATATCGCCTGATTTTCTGTCATTCCTCCGACGTTTACATTTCCGATGGAAATTCCATTTTCAATGGTAGTCTCCTCTGCTGCCATCGCTGCCTGTGTATGAGAACCGAGTCCCAACACACAAAAAAGTACTGCTGCAGCCATTCCTAACTTTGTTATCTTCTTCATATTCTTCCTTTAAAATAATTTTAGCGTTATCTTGTATTTTAACATAAACAATCACTTTTTCAAGTGCCGCTACCCATAAATCAGCGCTGAAACCAGTGTTGTAACAACCATTGCAGCGATAACAACCAACGATATGAGTGCAATCAGCTGTCTTTTTCGTTTTGAACCATTAAAATTATACATACTATTCACCTCTTTCGCAAAATCAGTTATAATGAATACACAACAATATCAGAAAGGATTTCCATTATGTTTGTATTTCTTGCTATTTTTATCGTTTTTCTGCTGTATATTAACTTTTTGATGCATAAAAATAAACGCGCCCAGGAAAATCTCGAAAAACAGTTCTGGGACCGGGAGCGCAGTGCGAATTTCACACGCAAAAAAGATATCAGCAATCTTAATTATCTTATCATAACAGAAGATAAAATACCACAAAACCTTACGACCGATGCCAAAAAATCACTGGAAACACTATGCGGTCAGAAAATGCTGAATCTTTCTTCCATGAGTAACACCGACCTGAAACTTGAATATGGTGTTGCAAACCTGGATGAACTCAGCGCATGTGACGACCGTTTTTCCACATTTGAACGAAATGCTGCCATCTATGCCCAGGAACTGAGTGATGCCGGATATACCGATCAGGCACGCCAGCTGCTGGAATTTGCAGTTTCCTGTCATGTCGACAACAGCAGCATCTACACACAGCTGGCAGCCATCTATCAGACCGGGGGCAATCTCTCCGGAATCTTGCAGCTGCAGGAAGCAGCTGCGCAGCTTGCGCCGTTTCCGCAAAAAATCATTCTGGAAAAACTTAAAAGTTTCCAGCCCTGATCTTATCCTGCAGCCGGGAGGCTTCACTGCGTGTAAGAGTCTCCCAGCTGATACTGTCTTTCCTTCCATATTGTTCCAAAAGTTCCCTGAGCCGTTCTTTCTGATGCTCCGTTGCCGGCGTCTGTCTCTTTGCCTTATACACCAGAGGTTTCGGGACAAACAGTTCCGTGGAAGCACCTTCTATGGATTTTAAATTTTCAAATACCTTATAGGTTTCTACTGCATCATCCAGTGCCCGGTGTGCATGTTCCCGTTCAATCTGAAAATATTCGCACAGGCTTTCCAGTTTTTTCGACTGTGCCCCCGGAAGGAGTGCCCGCGCAATCCGCAGGGTATCACAGGCCGACAATTCCAGTGGAATTTTCTGATTGACGGCCCACTGCTTCAGAAAACTGTAATCAAAAATCAGATTATGTCCCACAAGAATATCATCCCCGATAAATTGCAGAAGTTCCTGCATTGCCACATTCTCTTCTTTCCCCAAAGCCGCCATTTCATCTGTAATCCCGGTCAGCTGTACTACCGTTTCCGGAATTGACATTCCCGGACGCACGAGCGTTCCATATGTATCTGCAATCTCTCCGTTCCGTACACGAACCGCCCCGATTTCTATTACTTTGTCCCTTTTCGGAGCCAGTCCCGTCATCTCCAGATCAAGAACCGTATAATCCATTTTATGCACCTGCCTTACGCTTTCATACATGTTTATTATACACATATAAGAAAAGAAAACCAGCCAGAATATGGCCGGTTTTCTTCCACAATAACGCTCTTTATAAAATTCTTCCAATCAATACATCCAGTCCTGCCACCCACAGCAACAGTGCGCCAACGATATATACTTTGGTTTTTGCTTCATATCCGACACGGTATCCGGTATAGATGCCGCCGATCACAAATGCAACGGTACATACAACAATCATGATCAGAATCATAAGCACATTCGTTTCCAGAAATCCAAATGCAATTCCCGTAAGCAGCGTGTAAATTCCACTGATACATGCCATGCGGACAAATCTCCGGATTCCAAGATGATGTTCCAGATGTTCTTCCACATGTTCGTTGCGGATTGCTTTTACCATCAGCCGGATGCCAAGAATCATAAAAATCACCATGGATATAATCTGTCCCAGCAGCTTTTCGTCCGGCACCGACCGGTAATGGCAGAACAGGGAGGACAAAAAATGCCCCAGATATAACGTAATCAGCTGTGCCAGCGCAACGATTCCACAGATCACTGTCAGATTTTTTTTATTTATTTTTGCAACCAGTGATCCCTGACATTCCATTGCTGCGAAAATATCCAGAGATACCCCTGCTATTATCAGCAGGTTTTCCATCCAGTTCATCCTTTTTCCTCCGACCATCAAAATTATTTGTTATTTTCACTGTCTGCCTTGATCGCATCCTGTTTATAAATAAATTTTACGCTTCCGTTTACACCGTCTGCAACCTTTGTAAATGTCTGGTAATCCTCACCCGCATCAAGCATTGCCTGCAGTTTGTCGGTCAGCGGTTTGATATCTCCGTTATAGCTGTTCGCAATCTTGGAAATACCCTTCTCGTCGAATTCTACCATGCCATCTGCCAGCGTATGGGACCCGTCATCCAGTTTATCTACACCGGACACAATCTTTACCGTGGCATCGTTGAGTGCCTTGATTCCCTTCGTCAGTGTTGGAACTGCGTCTGCCAGAGACTGTGTTCCCTTACTGAGTGCTGCGGAACCGGTAACCAGACTGTAACCGTTTTCCTGTACTGCTTCAATCTGCTGTGCAATTGTAGCCTTTGCACTCTCTGCTCCTGTAACAGCGGCTGCACTTGCTGCCTGTACGGCCACATTCTGACATGCTCCTGCCAGCTGTGTAGCCAGTGTCTTTAAGCTGCTCTCCACACCGTCTGTCACCTGCTCATTGTTTCTTCCTGCTGCAAGCTGTGCCTTGATTGTGCTCTGTGTCTTGTGAAAGAGTGTGTCCTTTGCCCCACTCTTTGCATACAGCAGTTCCGCAAGCTGTGCACTTGTCATACCATCCGATACGGCATACATAACCGTTGACGTCTGATCGTTTGCCTGTGCGCCCTTTGCCCACGCTGCTTTAATGCCGGCAGCCGCCTGATCTGCAGTAAGTTTGCTGTCTGCCGCCTGTCCTGCAGCTTTCAGCAATACCTGTCTTACCACTTCATTATACACGGTTTCTGCTGCATTTGCACTATAAGCGCCATCATAAAGAGAAGTAAATAATGCGCCATCCGTTGTGCTGCCATCTTTTCCTGTGCTGTAACGGAGTGCGGCATAGATCTGGTTTGCGACTTCCTGCGTTTTTCCGTTTGCAAACTCTTTTGCCACCGTCTCGGAAGCAGTCTTTGACGCGGCCTGTTTCTCTGTATCACTCATCTTTGTATTTAACGCTTTATCAAGTGTCTGGATTCCCTTGCTGATGGATTCTGCGCTGGTGTTTAATGTCTCCACACCTTTGCCCAGATCTCCGCTCTTTGAATTTAGCTCATTCATGCCGCTTGCATAATCCGCAAGATTTTTCTGTAACGTGTCCAGTCCATCGGATAATTCTTTTGATCCGTCTTTTAACTTGCTGCTTGCATCCAGCATGTCATCAATCATATCATCCAGAGAAGAAGAATCCCCGCTCTTCATGGAAATCATGCTTCCGGCATTTGCCACGATCGTCATTGCCGTATCCAGCTTGAAATCTTTTACATCGGCAGTCACTTCGAAATCTTCCGGAAGTTCCAGATCATCGATGAAATCAGAATCTTTCACATTCAGACTTTCTTTGATTCCCGGCAATGCATAGCCGATAACCACATTGCTGTCCCCGTTCTGGGAAACTTTTCCGTTCTTTACTTCCACATTGCTGAAACTGTCATCCAATACCAGTGCCGTTACTGCTGCAAACGGAACCTTTACCGTCTGCTTGTTTCCGTTTACGGTTTCTTCATAAGAAGAATTATTTGTGTAATCATAATGTATGGTAACTTTTCCGGATTTTCCAGCCAGATCCTTCGGTGCAATCTCATTTCCATCCAGATAATAAGTAACTTTCAGAGAAACCGGAGCTTCACTGTCTGTTTTTCCCTGATAGTAAATATCGGCTCCATCTGCCTGCCAGGTCAGCTTCTCTCCGTTCTGTGAGAACTCCTCGCTTCCCTTCACATTTTTGATATCTGTCAGATTGGACTGATCCTCCAGTGTAGCGGACTGGTTTTTATTGATCAGATGATCGGTGACAATGGTATCATACACACTTCCCGTTGCATCGGAAATAAGGTAAACATTTTCATCTTTTCCGATTTCTTTATCACTGACAGATACCTGAAGCAGATCCTCAATATCATCCTTCTTATCGGAAGAATCCTCTTTCTGCTCTGTCTGAACTGCAGCATCTTTCTTCTGATCTGCCTGCACGGCAACTGCTGTCATGCTGCTTCCAAGAAGTGCAATGGTCAGCACACCTGCCACAATACGGACTACATATTTATTTTTCAGTCTGGTTTTTAACTCTGATAATTTCATAATTCCATCCTCCTATTTGATTTTGTTGCGAAATCCTGCACTTGATGCACAGATCACACGGTCAAATACCATGAACATGCTTGGCAGAATAAAGATTACGACAATCATACTGATGATCGCACCACGTGCCATCAGCATACATAATGAACCGATCATATCGATGTTGGAATATAATCCTACACCAAACGTTGCTGCAAAGAAACTGAGCGCACTGACAATGATCGACTGAATGGACTTGCTCAATGCATCGGTAATTGCTTCTTTCTTATCCATACCGCGGAAACGGTTCTTCTTATACTTGTTCGTCATAAGAATTGCATAATCGACCGTAGCTCCCAGCTGTATGGTTCCGATTACAATGGATGCAATAAACGGCAACACCGTTCCTGTATATGCCGGAATACCCATATTGATGAAAATTGCAAATTCAATAACACATACCAGAATGATTGGAAGTGAAATGGACTTAAATGTCAGTAAAATAATAATAAAAATAGCTGCAATCGAAATAATACTTACATTTTTGAAATCCACATCGGTAATCTCAATCAGATCCTTGGTACATGGCGCCTCACCGATCAGCATTGCGGTATTATCGTATTTTTTAATAATCGCATTGATCTCATCACACTGTTTATTTACTTCATCCGTTGCAGATGCATATTCCGAAACAATGACCATCATCTGGTAATCTCCACTCTTGAAGATATCCTTCACATCGTCCGGAATGACATCCTGCGGAACCATCGGTCCGGTCAGGGAATCCATCGAAACCGCAAGTTTTACACCGTCTACTTTTTTGATCTCATCGATCATATTCATACTGTCTTTTTCAGACAGACTGCTTTTTGCCAGAACCATGTGGGTTGCACCCATATGATACTGTTCGGACAGCTTATCATTTCCGACTTTACTGCTGAAAGTCTCCGGCAACGTACCAGTCAGATCATAATATACATTGGTATGTGTATATCCGTAGATTGCCGGAATCAGCACAACCAGAAACGCAATGACAAATACCACATGATGTTTTGTGATAAACCCTGCAATTCTACTAAGATCCGGAAGAATTACTTTATGTCTGGTCTTTTCGATTGCCTTATCGCAGACAAGAATCAGGGACGGAAGAATCGTTACACATCCGATAACACCAAAGACAACACCCTTTGCCATAACGATACCAAGGTCTTTTCCAAGGGTAAAGCTCATAAAACACAGTGCGATAAATCCGGCAACTGTTGTAATGGAGCTGCTGACCACGGAAGTAATGGTATTGGAAATCGCATGTGCCATGGCACGGTTTTTATCTCCGTCAAACCGCTCCTTCTGCTCCTGATAACTGTGCCACAGGAAAATGGAATAATCCATTGTAACACCGAGCTGCAGTACCGCCGCCAGTGCCTTGGTAATATAAGAAATCTCCCCGAAAAATACGTTGGAACCCAGATTGTAAATAATTGCCATGCCGATACTGATCAAAAACAGGAACGGAACAACTACGGAATCCATCGTAAGTGATAATACGATCAGAGAAAGTACAACGGCGATCAGAACATAGATCACACTCTCATTCTCTGCCAGTTTTCGGATATCATTGTTCACCGATGCCATACCACTGACAAAACACTGCTTTCCAACCAGATCATTGATCGTCTGGATCGCATCCATGGTGCCGTCCGACGACATGGACTCATCAAACAGGACTGCCATCAGCTGGCTGTCTGCGTCTTTGTTATTGAAAAAGTTGTAGATATCATCCGGAAGTGCTTCTCTTGGAATACTAAAATCCATAATAGAACCATACCAGATAACATTTTTTACATGAGGTACATCCTCAATCTTATCTGCTATTTTCTGCAGATCCTTATCCTGCATTCCCTCAACAACTACAAAAGAGAACGCGCCTGTTCCAAATTCATCCAGAAGGATATCCTGCCCTTTCATCGTTTCAATCTGTCCCGGCAGATAGGACAAAATGTCATAATTAATTCTGGTTTTCATATAGCCGATCGCGGATGGAATCAGCAGTAAAAAAGCCAGGATCAAAATCAGAAACCGACATTTAACGACTCCTTTTCCAAATTTAATCATTTTTTTCACCATCCTCTATTTTTCTCTCAGCCTATCATAAAAAAAAAGACCGAATATGAAAATATTCAATCTTTTCGTCATGTACTGCATGATTATACATTTTGAGTGATTTGTATGAATTCGTATACAAATCATTCAAAATGTCATCGCATATTCTTTTTATAATTCTTTGATGATGTCGGTCAGAGACCGGGTCAGCATATACTGATATGCTTCGGCCATTTCGCGCGGCGAGATGGTCATTCCCATGCTGATCCATTCCTCTGTTGCAAAACACATGGACTGTGCATAATAGGAAGATATCACCTCCGGCGTCAGCCATTTGTGTTTTGAAACCCTTCCGCTGCTTTCTTTTTGAATCAGTTCAAGCAATACTTCCCGCACACATTTTTTTGCGATATCGTGAAATTTGACCGGTCCCTCCATTTTTACCAGCTGTGAATAAAATGCCTTGTCCTTTTCAATGTTGGTAAACAGCAGAACCATTGCTTCTATAATCATATCATTCCGGATCAGAGGTTCTACCGGCTCTAACAGTTCTGTCCGGATGATCCATTCAATCAGTTCAAATTTATCTTGAAAATGATTGTAAAACGTTGGCCGGATGACCCCTGCTTTATCAGTTATCTCTTTAATTGTAATTTTTTCTACCGGCCGCCTGACAGCAATCTCTTTCAAACTTTTTGCAAGCAGCTGGTCAATATCGGTTTTGCCCTGTATTGCCATTTCGTCTGTTATCCTTATTCGTCAAATTCCATGGTCACAAAGTACCCTTTTTCTGTCTCCTTCACATCAATCACATCGCCTTCCCGGCTTTTTAAACGTTCGCCTACCGCATAATTTCCTGACATGGCTATTGCATGCTCAATGGTATAATAATAGGAAGTGGGAAGTTTCCCCTCTGTCACCTTCAGATGATCTCCTGCTTTGGTCAGTCCCGGACGTTCCATTTTAAATTCCATCTGTCTCATCACGATCACCTTCATTTTCTACAAACTCTGTATCAACAGTCTCTGTGCGCCGCCTGTAATCCTTCGCTGCACGCGTTGCTGTGACAGCAATCCACAGATTCAGCGCTCCGTTGATAATCAGCACGATTCCTACCAGCATAATAAACTGTTTCAATACGGTAAGCGGACAAAAAACACAGACCAGACCACAGACCAGACAGATAATGGCAAATACAAGATCCATGCCCCACTTTTCATATCCGTATTTTTTGGCATTCACAGCCTCCGTCACCGCACGAATTCCATGAAATACAAGTCCTACACCCAGTATAACCGGAACCAGACTGACAATCAGCGACGGCTGGATGAGAAACCAGATTCCAACTGCAAGTACCAGAATTCCGACAATCGTTGATGCTCCAAATGTTGCAAGGCTCAAAATAAAGCTTCCCAGATAAATAATTCCAACGATGATCATTGCAATCGAAAGAAGTGTTCCGATCACATCAATAACTCCGCCTTTCCACACAACAAAAATAATTCCAAGCACAATACACAAAACAGAAGAAAGCAGATAATCCGCCTTTGCCCGCTTCAAAAATTCTCTCATGAAATGACGCCCCCTTTTGAAATATCTTTTGCAACATTATAACATTTCCTTTTTTATTGTTCAACTTTTCCTCTAAAAATGATATACTGTGCGCGGAGGTGAATATCATGGGAAAAGAAGTAAAAACCAATGCCGTGCGTATTCTGGAACGAAATAAGGTTCCCTATGAACTGCTGACTTATGAATGTGACGAATTTATAGATGGAATTCATTCTGCCGAAGCCACCGGCACCCCGGTTGCCCAG
>ERZ1034984.3996-NODE-3996-length-10089-cov-10.848116_pt1 | contig 10089 bp, 7 predicted proteins | sample MGYA00520589_ERZ1034984 | MGnify/ENA primary metagenome ERZ1034984 (study PRJEB33766, sample SAMN09781790) | gut metagenome | biome: gut microbiome | host: Homo sapiens | place: Madagascar | study: EMG produced TPA metagenomics assembly of the PRJNA485056 data... | reverse complement strand
GAATCCTTGACCTTGAGAAACTTCTTGATCGTAAACCGAAGGCTCTTTCCGGTGGACAGAGACAGCGTGTTGCCATGGGGCGTGCAATCGTTCGTAATCCTAAGGTATTCCTTATGGATGAACCTCTCTCCAACCTGGATGCAAAACTTCGTGTACAGATGCGTATCGAGATTTCCAAAATCCATCAGAGACTGGGTGCTACTATCATCTATGTAACACATGACCAGACAGAGGCTATGACTCTTGGTACCAGAATCGTTGTTATGAAAGACGGTGTTGTTCAGCAGGTTGATACACCTCAGAACCTCTATCAGAAACCGGGCAACCTCTTTGTTGCAGGATTCATGGGATCTCCGCAGATGAACTTCCTTGATGCCCAGATCAAAGAAAAAGGTTCCGACATTGTTGCAGTTATCGGAAGTGATGAACTCGTTATCCCGGCAGCTAAAGCTAAAGCACTCAAAGATGGCGGTTATGTAGGAAAGACCGTTGTTATGGGTATCCGTCCGGAAGACGTTGCAGATACACCGAACGGCTCCATGTCTTCTACCGTTAAAGTTTACGAGCTTCTTGGTGCAGAAGTATTCCTGTACTTCGATGTAAACGGCACACAGATCACAGCTCGTGTTGATCCAGGTACAAAAGCAAAAACAGGTGATCCGGTTAAATTCGATTTCAACATGGAAAAAACACATTTCTTTGATAAAGATACAGAACTGGTTATCACTAACTAATATTCAATCAGAATATCAGACCCGGGGCAGTTTACCCCGGGTCTTTTTTTCAGAAAGGATGATTTGATTTCATGTCCGTACAACGTACACTTCAAAAATATATGGATGACTGGAAACGCATCAGCCATCTCGACTTCTGCCTGCTTCTGGAGGACAATTCCGTTTTCGTTACGACCTGCGAAAAAAGACTTCCATCCGCAGCAAAACTTGATGACTTCCGCCAGAGCACCGCACTCTGTCTGGCCAATACAACCTGCTGCCTGTACAAAATTACCGAAAAGAGCGATGTTCCCTATCTTCTCGTCGTATGGGGAAGCGATGCTTCTGTCTCAACGATTGGCGAACTGGCTGTCTGCCAGATTCAAAGCATCCTGGAAGGTTTTTCCGAAAAAAATGACAAAAACTCTTTTATGCAGAAACTGCTTCTGGGAAACTATACAGAAGTAGAGGCTTTTAACCGTGCGCGCAAACTGCACATTTCCACCACTGCACGCAGGGCAGTCTTCCTCGTTACAACCAGACAGTCGCAGGATGAACATGCCCTGGCAACGATCAAAAATATCTTTTCTGCACGCACACACGATTTTATCACTGCGATCGATGACAGTGGCATCATCATTGTTCGTGAACTTTCTTCTACGGAAACTTATGAAAATCTCGAAGATACCGCTCATATGCTGGTTGATATGCTCGGCGCAGAGGCCATGACACAGGCATGGGTTGCCTACAGCAATACCGCCGACGATCTCCGCGAACTTTCCAGTGCATATAAAGAAGCACGCACAGCACTCGAAATCGGTAAGATCTTTTATGCTGAACGTGCTGTATTCGGATATCGTACCCTTGGTATCGGGCGTCTGATCTACCAGCTCCCTGTCTCTATTTGCGAGATGTTCATCGAAGAAATCTTCGGTGATGAGTCGCTTGATTCTATCGACGGTGAGACGCTGGCGATCATCCGCACTTTCTTTGAAAATAACCTGAATCTCTCCGAAACATCCAGACAGCTCTACGTACATCGCAACACGCTTGTCTACCGCTTCGAAAAGATTCAGAAAAAATTCGGTCTCGACCTCCGTACTTTCGAAGATGCAATGACCTTCAAACTGGCTATGCTTGTTGCCGGTTATCTGAAATCAAAATCACTTCAGTAACATCAGATGCTCCGGCGGCAGATACAGATATTGCGGCAGATTTTTTTCATGTGGATCCCGGAAGTTTTCTTTCGGGCGCATCCACCAGAGGGCTGCTCCTTCTTCCATTTCCGGATTTCTGACCAGATACTGATGTTCAAATGTTGTTTCCACATATTCCGCTGCCTCAAAGGCAATGCAGTTTTTACCTGCTTCCTGCACCGGTTGGATCCAGTGTCCGCGGATGGCAACATGCGTCATATCTGCTTCCACCTTCTGTGCAGTATGGAGTGATACACCCCAGTCAAGTGCAAACACTTCATGATCTCCCATTCTCTCAATCCTTGAACTGTTTTTGCAGCCGGTCAGTCTGGAGGCTTCCAGAAGCTGTGGCTGTTCAAATAAATCTCTTGTATTTCCGAAAATCAATGTCTTTCCTTCTCTTAAAAGCATCAATTCATTACAAAAACGAAATGCCTCATCTCTGCTGTGCGTTACCATCAGCATATCTCCCTGATACTGTTGCAGAAATTCCTGCATATCTTTCTGTAAAACATCCTTCAGATATCCATCCAATGCCGAAAATGGCTCATCCAAAAGGATCATTTCCGGTTCTCCGATCATCATTCGGGCAAGTGCTACTCGCTGCTGCTGCCCACCGGAAAGCTGTGCCGGATAACGATTCTCCAGCCCATCAAGCTGATATCTTTTCAGATAGTCACGTACCTTTTCTTCTTTTTGCGATTTTTCTCCACGATAGCCGCAGAGAATATTGTCTTTGACCGTCATTGTCGGAAACAGTGCATAATTCTGAAAAAGATAACCGATCCTGCGTTCCTGCGGTTTCAGATTAATTTTCTTTTCGGAATCAAACACGGTTCTTCCATTGATTACAATCTTTCCCTTATCCGGAGTTTCGATCCCGGCAATACAGCGGAGCGTCATGCTCTTTCCGCTGCCGGATGCTCCGAGGATTCCGGTTGACGAAGTAGTGCTCTCAAATGCGGTCCTAAGAGAAAATCCTTTGAAATTTTTTTCTATATTTACCTGTAATGCCATCAGATCCACCTTCTGCTCTTCATGCCTCTGCCGGAGACAATATTTATCAGTGCCACGATCACAAACGAGATCAAAACGATCACCACAACCCAGAAACCTGCCATATTATAATTTCCTGCGGCCGTTTCCGCCGCAATCGCAACGGATACGGTACGTGTCTTACCGAGGATATTCCCCGCCAGCATGGAAGTTGCTCCGTATTCGCCGATTGCCCTTGCAAATGCAAGTACGGTACCGGATGCAATACCTGGCGCTGCTGCCGGAACGATAACCTTCCAAAAAATCCTGCGGTCACTCATACCAAGAGTCTGCCCTGCATAAATGAGGTTTACATCCACCTGCTCAAATGCGGCACGTGCGTTGCGGTACATCAGTGGAAAAGCAATGACTACTGCTGCGATCACGCAGCCTTTCCATGTCTGAACGACCTTGAAATCAAAGTTTTCCAGCAGAAACTTACCAAACGGTCTGCGCAGACTGAAGATCAGCAGCAGAAAAAATCCTGCTACTGTCGGCGGAAGGACAAGCGGCATCGTAAGAATACCATCAAGAACCGCTCTTGATATCGGTTTCAGTTTCATGATCTTTCTTGCACAGAAAATTCCGAAAAAAAATGCAATGACCGTCGCCACAAAACCGGTTTTTAAAGAAATCCACAGTGGACTCCAGTTAATTTCCTGTATAAATTCCATCATTCTTTCTAATTCCCCTGTATGCACAAAAAGGGGCTGACATATCTGTCGCCCCTTTTGTATGTAATTTTTGATTATTTTGTTTCTTCTGTTGCTTCAGTTTCTTCTGCAGCTTCTTTCTCATCATCTGCTCTGTACTGTGCAAATCCATATTCTTCGAATACTTTCATTGCATCATCTGTCTGAAGATATTCTAAGAAAGCTTTTGCTGCTGCAGCTTCGGAATCAGATGCTTCAGAATCAATTGTAAGCCCTGCAGGATAAAGAACCGGTGTTTCCAGAGAGCCAGCCGGAGCTTCTGCGATAATATCTACTTTGTCAGCAATGGAAGCTGCATCTGTTGCATAAACAATACCGATTTCGTTACTTCTCTCACTTACAGATGCAAGCACCTCTGTAACGTTCTTTCCTTCATTAATCTCCATCTTGTTGACATCGTCTTCGATACCAAGATTCTTAAAAATTTCACGGGAGTACTGCCCAACCGGAACATCCTCTCCTGCAAGAGCGATATTCTCTGCATCTGTGATGTTTTCGAATCCAGTAACCTTTGTCTCGCCATCCTTTGGTTTGATCAGAACGACTTTGTTTTTAAGAAGATCTACAACTGAATCTTTGTCTGCAAGTTCTTCATCTACAAGTGCATCCATCTGTTTGGTAGCTGCGGAGAAAAAGATGTCACATCTGGAACCTTCCTCAATCTGTGTCTGGAGTGTTCCTGAACTGTCTGCATTAAAAAGAATATTTACATCCGGATATTCCTTATTGAAATCCTTCTGGATATCTTCCATTGCATTGCTTAAGCTTGCTGCGATAAATACATAAAGATCACCACTTGCATCCTCTGCGGCTGCTGCCTGTACGCTGCCTGCACTCATACCTACCGCCATAGTACCTGCCAGCATGATCGTTAAAAATTTTTTCTTCATGATAAATCTTCCTTCTTTTCTGTACTCTTTCCAGTATTTTCATTACTGCATTGATAATATTTTAACTGTACAGAAAATTTCTGTCAATTTATCTGACTTATTTTGCAATAGAACTTACCAATAAATCTTAAAGAAATTTTTATAGATTAATAATTCCAGTCTCCGCCTTCTTCGTCGGTGTCATCACCTTCGTCTACATAATCATCGTAGGAAGAATCATCATAACTTCCATCATCATAACTTCCATCATCATAACTGCTGCTATCGTCAGAACTTCCATCATCATAGGAGGAATCGTCATAACTTCCATCATCATAGCTGCTGCTATCGTCAGAACTTCCATCATCATAGCTGCTATCGTCAGAATAGGAATCATCATAACTGCTGTCATCTGAACTTGTCTCCTCAGAGCTATCGTCAGAGGAAGATGTCTGCTGTGAATTTTCCTTTGTATCTTTTTCTTTCTTTTCAGAAAGACTCATATAACGAAGGTATGCAACAGAGCTTTCTTCGTCGTAAGCAAGAGTAGCTTTTTCCATATCGCCAAGGTTTACACTGTAGATCTGGTATGCGTCACCGGATGCAGTCACAATCTTCATATCATACAGAGCAGATGTACTGGAAGTATCTGTTGTTGTATCTGTGCTTTCTTCACTGCTGTCTGATGCGGAAGAAGAATCTGCTGTGTAATACATCTGCACCTGTTCTGCTGCTTTTACAGAGGATTCTGACGGAATCAGATTTTTGCCCCAGTCCTCTCCGCCGGATGTCATCAGATAGATTTCTCTGATATCATTCTGAAGACTGTTAGTCAGGTAGATATATTTTGCCTGAGATGTTTTTACGCCAATTACCTTCGGTGCCGGTGTAGAAGTCGGTACCGGTGTAACTGTTACCGGAACTTCCGTAGGTGTCGGAGTTGCTGCCGGTGTCGGAGTCACCTCAACGACAGATCCCTTTGATCCACATCCTGCCAGGGCAAGGATCATTGTCATACCGAGTACGGCGATGATATGTTTTGCTTTCATTATTTCCATCCTTTCCGGTCTATACAAGACCGTTGATACATTTTCTTGTTTATAAAATCACAGACATTATCCCACGGAATCCGCCAAAAGTCAAATTTCCGGCTTTATCAGAGGAATTTTCTGCCCGCGGAATATTACCTGTGAACAGCAACCGCAAAATAACCCAGCACAAGGATACCAAGGACAATTCGATACCAGCCAAATGCTTTAAAGTCATGTTTCTTAATGTAACCCATCAGGAACTTGATTGCGATAATGGATACAAAAAATGCAACAACAACGCCTGTCACCAGTGTCAAAATCTCTGCCGGTGTAAATACGAAACCAAATTTTACAAGTTTCAGAAGGCTCGCACCAAACATTACCGGAATCGCCAGGAAAAAGGTAAACTCTGCTGCTACTGTTCTTGAAGTTCCCACGAGGATTCCTCCGATGATCGTAGAGCCGGAACGTGATGTTCCAGGAATAACAGAAAGTACCTGAAAGATACCAATCTTGAATGCAGTACCGAAGCTTAACTCTTCAAGAGAAGTACATACCGGTTTTCTTCTTTTATTGTAGTTCTCTACCAGAATAAAGATTACACCGTATACGATCAGGGCAATCGCAACTACTACATAATTGTTGAATTTTTCTTCGATAATATCATTAAACGGAAGCGCGATCACGATTGTCGGGATACATGCTACAAGAATCTTGAACCACAGGATCCATTTATCCTTGTTACAAAATTTTTCGACAAATGTCAGTGCCATACGGGATACCGGATTCATACGGTTAAGTTCTTTACGTTTTTTCGGTGAAATCTCCCGTATGTAAAATGGCCACAATTTGCTCCAGTACAAAACAACAACCGCAAGAATCGCGCCAAGCTGGATCACCACAAGGAAAAACTCCTTAAATTCCGGTGTCATTTCCATCTTGATAAATTCATCGACAAGAATCATATGTCCGGTACTGCTGATTGGAAGCCATTCCGTAATACCCTCGACGATTCCGAGTATCACAACTTTTATAAATTCCAGAACACTCATTTTTCTTTCCTTTCTCTGTCTTATTTTTTCATTACAATACCTACGAATTGTTTCGTGCGCTGCAATCCCACAATTCATACTTTATCAGTATATTACAGTTTCCATGGTTCGTAAACCTCTCCAAGGGTTTTCGTTTAAAGTTTAAGTTTTGTTTAGATTTTTCCTGTAATATCTGTGATTTTTTCTAATCAAAAACCGGAGAAACTATTTCGTCTCTCCGGTTGTAAAGTTATTTTTATTCTTTTATCTGTCTGCTATCGTTGCAATATCGATCAGCGTCAGGTGGTGAAGGTCTGTGTTTTCAAGGCTGGTTACAAGCGCTTCTGCTGTATCCAGACTGGTCAGAACATTGACACCTGTCTCGATCGCATTTCGCCGGATCACGAAACCATCTTTCTGATGCTCCACACCCTGCGGCGGTGTATCGATAACAACGTCGATCTTATGTCCGAGAATCAGGTCCATAAGGTTCGGTGCCGGCTGCTCCAGTTTATTTGTACGGATTGCTTTGATTCCGTTTTCTTTGAGAACTCTTGCAGTTCCTCTTGTTGCATAAATACGGTATCCGAGAGCCTCGAAACGTCTTGCGATCGGAACAACTTCCTGCTGATCCTCATCCTTGACAGTAATGATCATGTTTTTGTATTTCGGAAGTTTGATTCCGGCACCAATGAAAGCTTTATAAAGAGCCTCATTGAAAGTCTCTGCAATACCAAGGCATTCACCGGTGGATTTCATTTCCGGTCCAAGGCTGATATCTGCACCGCGAATCTTCTCGAAGGAGAATACCGGCATCTTGATTGCGATATGTTTTGCCTCCGGCTGAAGCCCAGGTTCATATCCCATATCTTTCAGTTTGTATCCGAGAATGACCTTTGTAGCCAGCGGCACAATCGGAATTCCTGTTACTTTACTGATGTACGGTACGGTACGGCTGGAACGTGGGTTTACTTCGATAACATATACTTCTTCACCGCATACAATAAACTGAATGTTGATCATACCGATTACATGAAGTGCTTTTGCCAGACGGCGTGTGTACTCTGCAATCGTGTCTTTTGCTTTCTGGCTGATTGTCTGTGCCGGATATACGGAGATACTGTCTCCGGAATGGATACCTGCACGTTCGATATGTTCCATGATACCAGGAATCAGGATATCCTCACCATCACATACAGCATCGACCTCGATTTCTTTACCCATCAGGTATTTATCAACAAGGATCGGATGTTCCTGTGCGATCTGGTTGATGATTCCGATATATTCTTCTACATCCTCATCGCTGACCGCAATACGCATACCCTGTCCGCCAAGAACGTAGGAAGGACGTACAAGTACCGGATATCCCAGCTCATTGGCTGCTTTTTTTGCTTCTTCGGCAGTAAAGACAGTATGTCCCTTCGGTCGCGGAATCTGGCACTGCTCCAGAATTTCATCGAACAGCTCACGGTCTTCGGCCGCATCTACATCTTCTGCAGATGTTCCGAGGATTTTTACTCCCATTTTCATGAGTGCTTCGGTAAGTTTGATTGCAGTCTGTCCACCGAACTGTACAACTGCACCATCCGGTTTCTCAATATTTACGATGTTTTCCACATCTTCCGGTGTCAGTGGCTCGAAATACAGTTTGTCCGCGATATCAAAGTCGGTGCTGACAGTTTCCGGGTTGTTGTTTACGATAATGGTCTCATAGCCTTCTTTTTTGAATGCCCAGGTACAATGTACGGAGCAGAAGTCGAATTCGATACCCTGTCCAATACGGATCGGTCCGGAACCAAGAACAAGGACTTTCTTCTTATCACGAGCAGCTACTGCTTCGTTTTCCGTATCCGGTCCGCCATATACAGAGTAATAATATGGTGTTGCAGCAGCAAACTCAGCTGCACAGGTATCTACCATCTTGTAAGCGGCTGTGATCTTGTATCCCTGACGAAGTGCCTTGATATCGGCTTCTGTTCTTCCACAGAGGTTTGCGATCACGTAATCCGGAAATTCCATGCGTTTTGCTTCCAGAAGAAGTTCCTCTGTAAGCGGCTGAGTTTTAAGTGCCAGTTCCATCTCTACAAGGATTGCAATCTTGTCGATAAACCAGCGGTCGATCTTTGTGATTCTGTGAATGTATTCTTTGGAGATATCTCTTCGAATTGCTTCTGCGATCTTCCAGATACGACGGTCATCTACAACTGCCAGCTCTTCAATCAGCTCACTTTCATCAAGATCTGTAAAGTCATAGGACATAAGGCTGTCTACATGCTGTTCCAGAGAACGGATAGCTTTCATGAGCGCACCCTCGAAGTTGTGGCAGATACTCATAACTTCACCGGTTGCTTTCATCTGAGTTGTCAGGGTTCTCTTTGCAGTGATAAATTTATCGAATGGAAGTCTCGGAATCTTAACTACACAGTAATCAAGCATCGGCTCAAAACTTGCATATGTTTTTCCTGTAATAGCATTCGGGATTTCATCCAGTGTATAACCCAGGGCAATCTTTGCAGCAACTTTGGCAATCGGATAACCTGTAGCTTTACTTGCCAGTGCGGAGGAACGACTTACACGCGGGTTTACCTCGATAACACAGTATTCAAAACTCTCCGGATGAAGAGCGTACTGTACGTTACATCCGCCTGTGATTCCAAGCTCTGTGATAATATTCAGCGCGGAAGTACGAAGCATCTGGTATTCTTTGTCTCCCAGTGTCTGGGACGGAGCAACTACGATGGAGTCACCGGTATGTACACCAACCGGGTCAATATTTTCCATGTTGCAGACTGTGATACAGTTGCCTGCGCTGTCACGCATAACTTCGTATTCGATTTCTTTCCATCCTGCAATGCAGCGTTCTACCAGAACTTCTCCTACACGTGAAAGACGGAGACCGTTTTCGAGGATTTCTCTGAGTTCAAATTCATTGTTGGCGATACCGCCGCCGCTTCCGCCAAGTGTGTAAGCAGGACGGAGAACGACCGGATATCCGATGGTTCTGGTGAATGCCACGCCGTCTTCTACGGTTGTTACGACTTTGGATGCTGCAACCGGCTCACCGATCTTTTCCATGGTATCTTTAAATTCCTGACGGTCTTCTGCTTTCTTGATTGTTTCTGCAGTAGTACCGATCAGGCGCACGTTGTGTTCTTTGAGGAAGCCTTTTTCTTCCAGTTCCATAGCAAGGTTCAGGCCTGCCTGGCCACCAAGTGTCGGAAGTACGCTGTCCGGCTGTTCTTTCAGGATGAGCTGCTCTACAACTTCGACTGTCAGTGGCTCAATGTAAACTTTATCTGCAATATCCTTATCTGTCATGATTGTCGCAGGGTTGGAGTTCAGGAGAACTACTTCCATGCCTTCTTCTTTCAGAGAACGGCATGCCTGTGTACCTGCGTAGTCAAACTCTGCTGCCTGACCGATGATAATCGGACCGGATCCAATTACAAGAACTTTATGTATATCTTTATTTCTCGGCATGATCTGTTCCTCCCATCATTT
>ERZ1034984.3995-NODE-3995-length-10090-cov-8.590832_pt1 | contig 10090 bp, 9 predicted proteins | sample MGYA00520589_ERZ1034984 | MGnify/ENA primary metagenome ERZ1034984 (study PRJEB33766, sample SAMN09781790) | gut metagenome | biome: gut microbiome | host: Homo sapiens | place: Madagascar | study: EMG produced TPA metagenomics assembly of the PRJNA485056 data... | reverse complement strand
TTTTGCAATTATTATCAAACTTGCACATATTGCTTTTTCACTTTGACGCGACAAAGTGTTGACTTTTTCTTTTCTATCACTTATGATAGAAACAATCACGAAATTTTAGAAAAGTTGAGGGTTTAGATTATGATTATTGTAATGAAACAAAATGCTTCTCAGGAAGCAATTGAAAAAGTGGTATCTACTATCACTTCTTGCGGACTTTCCACACACCTTTCCAAAGGGGAAGAAGTCACCATTATTGGTGTTATCGGAGATAAGTCTCGCTTAAATACACAGGCAATCGAAGGACTTCATGCTGTAGACAAGGTCGTTCCCATTACCGAAAGCTACAAACTTGCAAACAAAAAGTTCCATCCGGAACCAACAAGCGTATCTGTTCGTAATACTACCATCGGTCCGGACACCATAACAATCATGGCAGGTCCATGTGCAGTAGAAACCGAAGAACAATTGATGTGTATCGCAAAGGCTGTAAAAAAATCCGGTGCTACTATTTTAAGAGGCGGCGCTTTCAAGCCAAGAACCAGTCCATATTCTTTCCAGGGATTAGAAGAAGATGGATTAAAGTTCATGCAGACTGCATGCGCTGAAACAGGACTTGCCGGTATCTGTGAAGTTACCAGTATCCATGCTGTAGAACTTGCAACCAAGTATGTAGACATGCTCCAGGTAGGTGCTCGTAACATGCAGAACTTTGAATTATTAAAAGAGGTTGGAAAAACAAAGCATCCGGTTCTTTTAAAACGTGGACTATGCGCTACCGTGGATGAATGGTTAAACGCTGCTGAGTACATCATGTCGGAAGGAAATCCAAATGTTGTTTTATGCGAACGTGGTATTCGTACCTATGAGACTGCTACCAGAAACACCTTAGACTTAAGTGCTGTTTGCGTATTAAAAGAGAAAACACATCTTCCGGTTATCGTTGACCCAAGCCATGCTACCGGTGTAAGAAGTTATGTAGAACCATTAGCAAAAGCTGCTGTTGCATGTGGTGCTGACGGTCTTATGATTGAAGTTCACAATGATCCTGCACATGCGCTTTCCGACGGACCACAGTCACTTACATTTGAACAGTTTGATTCTGTTATGACAAATCTAAAGCCATATGTAGCATTGACCGGGAGGAAATAAGGATGTTGCCAGATAAAATTGGTTTTATCGGTCTTGGTCTGATTGGTGGAGCAATTGCCAAGACAATTCACCGGGTACATCCCGATATTTCACTGATTGCATATGATATTGATACTGCTTCTCTTTCACAAGCAGTACAAGACGGTGTACTTACTCATTCTTATGATACAATTAGCGATGATTTCGCTTCTTGCCGTTATATTTTTCTATGTGCACCTGTCCAAAAAAATGCAGAATTTCTTGCAAAATTGTCAAATTTTGCCAGGAATTCCTGCATTATTACAGATGTCGGGAGCGTAAAAACTGCTATACACCAAGAAATTGCAGGAACTCCTATTGAACCATATTTTATCGGCGGACATCCCATGTGCGGTTCAGAAAAAAGCGGCTATATAAATGCAACTCCATATCTTTTGGAGAATGCCTATTATATTCTGACCCCCACCAGTAAAACATCACCAACGTTATTAGCAGAATTTCAGACTTTTGTGCAATCTCTGGGAGCCATTCCAATGGTAATGGATTACCAGGTGCATGACTATGCAACTGCCGCCATCAGTCATCTTCCCCATATTCTTGCTTTTACACTGGTGAATCTGGTGAAAAAATTAGATAATCCGGAAGAAACTATGAAGACTATCGCTGCCGGCGGTTTTCGGGATATGACTAGAATTGCTTCTTCTTCCCCGATTATGTGGCAACAAATTTGCCTTACCAATCAAACACAAATTTTGAATCTTTTAGATTCATTTATTGAAGCTCTGGAAAATATCCGTCAAGAAATCAAAACAGAAAATAGTTCTTGTTTACTTGACTTTTTTCAGTCCGCTAAGGATTACCGAGACTCTTTAAGTCTCAATAGTTCTGGTCCTCTTTCAAAAACCTTTGAAATATATTGTGACTTGATTGATGAGACTGGTGGTATTGCAACCCTTGCCACTATTTTAGCGAAAAATCATATTAGCATTAAAAATATTGGTATTATACATAACAGAGAATTTCAAGATGGTGTTCTGCATATTGAATTTTACGAAGAGAATGCTCTGCAAAAGGCTCTGATTCTGCTTCGCGACTATCACTACACTGTCTACGAACGTTAAGAGGTATCTATTCTATGAAGATTACAAATAATTACACATTTCACGGAGAACTTGCTGTACCCGGTGATAAATCTATCTCACACCGCTCCATCATGTTTGGTGCTATTTCAGATGGATTAACCGAAGTTACAAACTTCCTTCAGGGCGCTGATTGTCTTTCGACAATTTCCTGTTTTCGAAGTCTTGGAATTGAAATTGAAAACACACCTGATCGTATTTTAATCCACGGAAAGGGACTTCACGGATTAAAACAGGCAAACCATACTTTGGATGTAGGAAATAGCGGAACTACTACACGACTTATTTCCGGAATTTTAGCAGGACAACCTTTTGAAACTACACTAAACGGAGATGCTTCCATTCAAAAACGTCCTATGAAACGTATTTTTACACCACTTTCTTCTATGGGCGCACGCTTTGAAAGCTTAAATGGAAATGACTGCGCTCCTTTTAGTGTTTATGGAGGACAGCTTCATGGAATTCATTATGATTCTCCTGTGGCTTCCGCACAAGTAAAGTCTGCGGTTCTTCTTGCAGGACTTTATGCAGATGGAATTACCAGTGTAACTGAGCCGGTTCTTTCTCGTAACCATACAGAACTTATGCTTACCGGATTTGGCGCTCATATTACTTCTTCCGGTACTACCGCTTCCATCGAGCCTGAGCCTTACTTACAAGGACAACAAATTCAAGTTCCGGGAGATATTTCTTCTGCGGCATACTTTATTGCACTTGGACTGATTACACCGAATTCTGAGATTTTAATAAAAAATGTTGGTGTAAATCCTACTCGAGATGGGATAATACAGGCTGCACTTGCTATGGGCGGTAACATTACTCTTTTAAATGAACGAACCGTTTCCGGCGAACCGGTTGCTGATATCTTAGTAAAAAGCAGTTCTTTACACGGAGCTAATATCGGCGGAGATTTAATTCCTACATTGATTGACGAGTTACCTGTAATTGCCATTATGGCAGCTTTTGCAGAAGGTACAACTACCATTACCGATGCTCAGGAACTACGAGTAAAAGAATCTGACCGTATTGCAGTTGTAACGGAAAACCTTTCTGCTATGGGTGGTAACATTACTCCGACAGAAGACGGAATGATTATCAAAGGTGGTACACCACTTCATGGTGCTTGTATTCAGACACATTTAGATCACAGAATTGCTATGTCTTTTGCAATTGCAGGATTAAATGCTGATGGCGAAACTACTTTTGATGATAAAGATGTTGTTACAATTTCTTATCCGTCTTTCTTTGAAGATATCGAAAAACTTACACGCTAAGCATTGATTTTCTATGATATAAAGAACCCCGAATGACGTTTATTTCATTCGGGGTTTTCATTTATGCAGATTTTCCTTAATTACTCCATCTTAAATCCAGAAGTAATTTCATTTAACTGTTTCGATAATTCTTCACACTCTTTTGTCATTTCATAAAGATTCTCGGTGTAATTTACTACTTCCGTAGTTTTTCCAGCAATATCAGATACTCCTTCTGCCGATTCGTTGATTGTCGTATTGATTCCACCAATTGCTTCCGTAATAACGCTTATTCCTTTTTCCAGTTCTTCTGCCTCTTTTTCAGCTTCAATCATAAAGTTCTGAATTTGCTCTGCGGCTTCTTTGTACTCTTTTCCGGATGTAAGGAAATCACTGTAATCCTTGGTTACTTCATTTCCAAGAAATTCCAACGTTTGCTTTAAACAATCCATCAATGTCTGCACTGATTCATTTACCTGATCTACGATATCGATAATTCCTGTTGCTGTACTAGAACTTTGTTCTGCCAATTTTCCAATTTGATCTGCAACAACCGCAAATCCTCTTCCGTTTTCACCAGCTCTTGCAGCTTCAATCGATGCATTCAAGGACAACAATGTTGTTTCTTCAGCAATTTCCTGAATCGTTCCTGTCAATTCATTAATCTTGTCTACCGCAGTTGCTTTTTCGATTGCATCCTTTGACACTTTACGAATTGCATCATACATCTCCATGGTATTTTTATTTGCTTGTTCACTTTGGGTTGCCAACATTTCTGATTTTCCCATGATATCTGTTGTCATCTTTGTTCCTTCTTTAATCTTTCCGGTTACATTGATGACGTTTTCCTGCATATCAGCAATACTCTCATTAATGGATTCTGAAGATGCAGAAGTCTCTTCCATTCCTGCTGCCAGTTCTTCTGTTGTTGCTGAGTTATCCGTAGAAGCCATATTCACTTCTTTGGATATCCCGCTTAATTCCTCTGAGCTATGTAATAACTTCTCTGAAATATTACTTAATTTCCCTACAATCGCCGCCAGTTTGCTCTTCATATCAATAATGGCAACACCCATATTTCCAATTTCATCTTTGGTTTTTGGCATGTTTTCTTGCATAGATAAATCAAATTCTGAAATAGAATGAATTACCTTTGTTAATGGTTTAATTGGTCTTGTAATCACAGAAGTAATGATATATCCAATTAAAATAATCACTGCTACCAAAATAATTCCTACTACCATACAATACATATTCATTGTATTAATTGGTTCCATTACTTCAGCCTTATCTGCCTGTACAAACAATACCCAATTATTTACTGTACATATAAATGCAACATACTTTTCTTTTCCATCAACAGTACATTTACGCACATCCGCAGTTGTAATTACTCCATCATTATTCAAAGTATCTAAAACTTCCTGTACAACACTATTTCCTTCAATTTTAGTTCCGATTTTACTACGGTCTTTGGAATAAAGATATGTTCCGTCTGTATCAACCAGACAGGCTTCGCTTGATTTCATTCCATCAATACCAACACTATTCAAAATAAATTCCAGACGTACAGACATATCTGTTCTCTCTGTATCACCCCAGAAACTTTCATATAATGTATCTGACGCTGATGTACAAACATCATACAAATAATTTTCACACAGTGAAACAACATTTTTCTCACTTACCACTCTCGAAGCTAATAAAATCCCTGCTATCAGCAGAATGGAAGTGGAAATCATCATAACGGATACTTTTCCCTTTATGGTTCCAAATATTTTCTTCATAGTTTTCGCTCCAATCTTCTAATAAACAGACTATTTTTGTTCTTTCCATTGTGTCTTTGCATCACTTACTACATCATCCCAGGTCATTTCACCTTTAACATAACTTAAAAGATCCGCTCCAAATTGATCTTTAAAAAGCTGTCCCGGAAATGCAGTAAAGTTCCATGCCACACTCTGTTTGCTATCATCAGACATTGCAGCAATTACCTGCTGTGCCAACGGATCATCTGGTTTTTCATCATCATTGAATGTATCAAACGGAGCAATAAATCCAAGTTTATTGGTTACATAATCTTTTCCTACATCAGAAGTAAACAACCATTCCATAAAATCAATCGTTGCTTCCTGATCTTCCTTGGATGCCCAACTGTTTACACTAAAATAGTTTTCTGTACCAATACAGATTCCCTGACTTTCTTCGCCATCTACTCCTATATAAATTGGCAGGAATTTCACATCATCCTCGCCTACTACATTTCCATCTATAGACTCAATCTGGCTCCAAGCCCAGTTACCATTCTGTACCATGGCTACTTTTCCCTGTGCGAATTCTTCCATGGAATCACTTACCGTTTTAGAACCCAGTTCCATTTTATCGGTACAAGAATTATTTACATATAAGTCAAAGATATTCTTAAAATTATCCGCATAGGTAAAATCAATTTCATCCAAATCATTTACACCTTTATCGTTAAATTCGTAATAAATCGGTAAATTCATAAGATGCGTCTGCCATCTCCAGTCTTCACCGGAACTTAAAGAGGTAGAGGCAAATACACCTTCTATTCCTAACTGCTCTTTATGAGCGGTCATATCTTCTACTACCGCTTTTAACAAATCATAATTGTTAATTTCCTCCGCAGAAGAAATAGAAACTGCCTTATCCGGTAATGCAAAATACTTCTTCATGATGCTGTCGTTGTAAATAATTCCGTATCCTTCTACTACATACGGAATACCATACACACCACCATTTGATTCTACTGCAAGACTTTTATCCAGCAAATGATCATACAGCTCTGTATCTTTTAAATCCAGACAAAACTTTGACCAGGTTTCATATCCAATCGGCCCATTAATCTGGAATAATGTCGGTGCTTCTCTTTTGGCAATTTCTGACTGTAAAACCTGTTCATATGTTCCACTTGCCGCAGTAATTACCCTTACATCAACTCCCGTTTCTTTTGTATAGGTGTCTGCAATTTCTTCCCATACCTCTGTTACTTCTGGCTTAAAATTCAGGTAGTATACGCTTCCCGTTTTCTTTTTGGAACTCCCACATCCCACTAAAGCAAACGCCAACAATAACAGTACTGCAATAATTCCTACTCTGTTTTTTTTCATTGGTATTCCTCCCTAAAATTATAATATTATATACAGTACTATTTTACCATCCATATATATTTATTTTCAATATCTTACATTAATACCGCAAAAAATTGACATGTTTTCGCAAAAAATTGACAAAAAAAAAGCAGACACACATGTCTACTTTTTATTTCCAATTTCTTCTCCCATTTTCACTATGGTTTCGTATCCATTTTTTGTATTTTCCAGTATTTGTTGTTCTATTGCTACTGCATCCTTTTGGAAAAGCAAAATTACAGTAGAGCCACCAAACTCGAACATTCCTTTTTCCTCTCCCCGTTTTACCTCTGCCTCCTCTTGATGATTGACAATGCGCCCTACCATAAGAGCACCTACCTCCATCATCAATACAGTCTTGAAATGCTTACTTTGCAACAAAGAAAACTCTCTTGTATTTTCTTTATAAATAGGATATACATCATTTGCAGCCGGATTTACTGTATGGAACACTCCGGAAATATGATGATTCGCTGACTTTCTACCATCATCTACATAACAATATCTGTGATAATCATCTACTGTCAAACGAAACACACAAATGGTTCCACCCTGATATTTTTCTGCAAGTTTTTTAGAACGCAATAATGATTCCAGCGTATAGGCAGTATTTTTTATCATAAAATGTTGATTTTCTTCCACTGGATACACACTCAATTTTCCATCGCAAGGACTAATTAATACGTTTTCTCCTTCTGCAATGGGTCTGCACTCTTTCCGTATCTGTCTGGTAAAAAAATCATTATATGATGTATACTCTTTTTCCTCATATACGCTCATATCTATATGATTCTTCTGAATAAAAGGAGAAATAAAAACTTTTGACCATCTTTTATCCAATAGCCAACCCGCCGCCTTGGAAATAGTAGGCTTTATTAAAAAACGCAAGATACTTCTTCCCACAGAACTATTATACATCCACTGTAACTGTTTATCCTGACCGGAATCTTCTGTAGTAATATTTCCCTCTCTATCAATATATCGCATGCTCTATCCTTCCTACCGTCGTACCATCTGCACCCATGGCCAAATTGCCCGAAAATCTACATGATACTTAGAAAACATAATCATAACTACCAAGGCTGCTGCCACTATTACTACAAGTATTGCAAGGGTAGAATTCTTCGGCTTCTTTAACTTGAAATCTACTACAAACAATACACCAACAATTAGTAACGCTAAATACAGGCAAATCCGAAATGCCCAATCCGGTATAAAGAACTGTACCATAAATACCAATGGTAAAACAATCGCCATAGAGGTAATCGGAAGTCCCTTATAGAACTTTTGTCCATCCTCGGAGACCAAAGCATTCTTTGCTTCCATTACATTGAAAAATGCAAGACGAATCACTGAATTCACACAATAAATTGCAATCACTATCATGCCAATGATGCCACGCACTCCTAACAGGTAACAAATCATTGCCGGGAATACTCCAAAGCAGACCATATCACATAAAGAGTCAATCTGTATTCCAAATGATTTTTCATCTTCTGTACGATTCTTCATTGCTCTTGCGATTTTTCCATCAAACATGTCACACAAGCCTGACAATGCCAAACAGAAAATTGCTGTTTTAAATCTGCCATGTATTGCCTGAGTCATTCCAAATACGGAAGACAATAAGCTTATGTACGTTAATACTACTGAATAATTGTAAAATCCTATCATTTTCTCTTTCCCCGCTTCTTTCTAAATCATTCTGTTTGCGAATATCCTATTCTAAAATGTGCCACAGCTGTCATAACTGCGCTAAATAACAACTGTACATAATATGCAATTCCACGGCTTAATACCATTCCCGGAAGTAATAAACTTCCTGCAAATACACCTTTGAAAATAATCAGGAATAAATTCTCACTTATTCCCATACCTCCCGGTAATGGTAACATATCAACGGATACAGAAACCACTGCCTGAAGCATTACTACGTCATAGATACTGGTTCCGCTTAAACCAAATGCCTTATATACAAACCATGTTACAAAAAATAAAGCAAAACGCTGCGCAAAAGTAATAATCATAACATTTCCAATTACTTTTTTATGGGTCTTAAAGTATACTGCCGCTGCCTCATAATGTTCCATGGAGGCTTCTAATTTTTCCTGTCGTTCCGGTTTTTTCTTCATTAGATGAATATGTTCCAGAAAATGCATTCCCTTAACTAACATATTCTTTGCCAGATTAGGCCAAAAAACTAAGAACGACATAAAAATACAACAAAATACATTTAATCCAACTCCCAGATAAAAAATCGGAAGTATTCCTTCTAAATAACGATGAACAAATCCCCGTTGAAAAAATGCTACAAACAATCCTATAATTACTAATATTGACTTATATGTAATGGTTACAATCATCAAAACCAGAGTTGCTACCGGTATTGGAATCTTGTTTTTACGCATATAATATATCTGTGCCGGCTGTCCTCCTGTTGCCGATGGTGTAATGGCACTAAAGAAAAATCCTACGCAAGAATATAAGAAACAGGTTCTTTCTTTCGTCTTAATATCCAGCGTTCCAAACATATAATGAATGATAATGGATTCACCCCAGATAAAAAATATTACTGCTGCTCCTGCCGGAATGATATACCACAAATTTACTCCTTCAATTGCTTTTCCTACTGCCTGCAAATCTTCGCCATGAAATACACTATAAATTGTCAGTAAAAATACAACCACAAGAAATAATGCATTTCCGATTTTCTTCTTCTTACTTTCCACGCTTATATATCCTTTCAAACAAATGTTCTAACAGACGATAACAATTGGTGTGGAATCCAATATAGTATGTTAATTCCGCAATCATAATTCCGCTAAATACATCTACAATATAGTGTTGCTTCGTAAATTGTGTTGATGCACAGACCATTAATGCAAAAACACATGAAAATGCGCGATACCATTTTGGTACACGCTTCTGTCCTCGAATCCCTATATAACAAAACCAACTAACTAAACAGTGAATGGACGGAAATAGTCTGGTAGGATCATCCATACTGTATACAAATTGAAGTATATTCTCCCACACTCCATCACCTGCTATAACAGGTCGTACATTTGTGGTTGGTAGCACCAAAAAAAAGAAACAGCAAATAAGACGCGACATAATGTCAGCTGTTACAAAACGATAACAATGTTCCTTTCCCAAACTGGCAATTAATATATAGTTAACACCCCAAAACAGATAACATCCTAAATATATGATTACAAATTCAGGTACAACCGGAACTGCCCGATCGAAAGCCGTCGTTAAATCGTAATGCTTCCATCCATCCGCTATAGGTGCAATCCCTGCATATACAAGAAAATTCACTGCCAAACAAGTAAGCAGTGGAACAACCGCATATGCCGGTATCAATTTTTGAATTTTTTCCTTCATTCCTTGTCTCCTCATAATTGCAACTAAAGAATATTATAAC
>ERZ1034984.3992-NODE-3992-length-10094-cov-5.117840_pt1 | contig 10094 bp, 12 predicted proteins | sample MGYA00520589_ERZ1034984 | MGnify/ENA primary metagenome ERZ1034984 (study PRJEB33766, sample SAMN09781790) | gut metagenome | biome: gut microbiome | host: Homo sapiens | place: Madagascar | study: EMG produced TPA metagenomics assembly of the PRJNA485056 data... | reverse complement strand
ATTCCATCCTTTGTAGAAAATCATCTCTTTTTAATCATAATAACATTGTAATTTCTCAAATTATGTGATATAATAAACCCTAAGGAGTGAGCAATGATAATCATGGATTTTTACACAGCAAATTTAATCATTACCCTTGCCTTTCTAAGTGTTACTGTTATTGATGTCTGTACCAATCGGGTTATTGATAACAAAATGAAAAAGGGAAGTATTCTGGTATGTCTGTTCATCGGCATATCAATTTTTTGTGAGTGGCTCGGCGTAAAAACAAACGGCGCAGATGTATCGTTAATATCAATCCACAGAATCGTAAAACTGATAGAGTTTTGTATGGCTCCCGTAATCAGCGTGGCATCAGCATTCAGTTACAGTCAAGTGAAAAGACCGAAACTAATCCTCTCCGTTTTGATCATCCACATCTTATTTCAACTTGTGTCGCTCAAAGAAGGCTGGGTGTTCTATGTTGATGCGGAGAATATTTATCACCGACAACGGCTATATTGGATTTATATTGCCACATTCTCCGTTTCTATTCTATATTGCTTCAAAAACATCGTGCGCGAAGAAATGAAGTTCTATCGCAAACCTGCTGCTGTGCTGATTGCAACATTAATGTTTTTGACAATGGGAATCAGCATCCAAATGTTCAAGCCCGATCTGCGCGTTGACTATATGTGCGTTGCGATCGGAAACTTCCTGCTTTATAATCATCGTTGTAAAATGATTTTCCAGCTGGATGGACTGACGCATCTTTTTAACCGCCGATGTTATGAAAAGGATATTAAAAAAATCAATTTTCCGACAGTCATTCTGAACATGGATATTAACAAGTTCAAGGTAATCAATGACACCTACGGACACAGCACCGGAGATTATTATCTGAAAACCATCGCAAAAATAATTCGGAAAACGTATGGTAAATACGGTAGCTGCTATCGTCTGGGCGGCGATGAGTTTTGTGTGATTTTGGATCGAAATATTGATGATGTGCAGAAAATGAACGATCGTTTTCGCCAATCCATCAATGAAATGCGAAAAGCCGATAACCGCGCGCCTGATATTTCGATCGGCTATGCCTATTATAATGAAAAGAATGAACACGTTAAAAAGATTATTGAAGAAGCGGATGAAATGATGTATAACAATAAACATCAGCCGACCGCATAAACAGATCATCCATAAAAATAAAAGAGTTTGAAACCAAAAGGTTCCAAACTCTTTTTTGTATAATCTTATAATACAGCTTCCCAAAGCTCCGGATGCGGATTTGCAATTACTTCCGTATTAATCAGTACACCCTGCTCTGCCGCAATTCTTGCACCGGCCTCTACGCCTGCCTTTACATCCGCAACATCACCCGTCATGGACACAAAGCACTTGCCTGCCATACCGCGCGCTACTCTGACCTCGATCAGTTCAATATCGCCCGATTTCACCGCTGCATCGGCAGCTTCAATCGCACTTGCCGCCGTGAAGGTTTCGACAATGCCGAACGCTTTTTTCTCTTTCACGTCCGCAGTACCGCATACCGCCTCATAAACCTTATCGCCTAAATTACCGATAACAAACTTGTCAATCATTGCATCCTCTGCTATCAGTTCTGCCCGATCAACCGCTGCGTGAATGGCAGATAATTCTCCGCCTACGATCGTGACAAACTTACCCGGACAAACCGACCCGGAGCTTATCAGATGTACGCCTGCGCTTTTGAGCATTTCATCGGTGACAACAACACCCTTTGAAACATTTTTTACCTCAACCAATCCTATCGAATTCATCTGTATTCACCTACTTACTTATTATTATAAATCTGTCGGTCACATCGCTGACCTTGCCGTTGATACTTGCATGCATGGTTGTTCCCAATGAGCCTGCCGGAGTCTGTGCAACCACATCTCCCACATGCACCTTGTCGCCCTTTTTAACCGTCGCTGCTGCCGGAGCGCCGACATGTTGCTTTAATTCTATGTAAACCTGTGACGGCTCAAATACCGTATCTTTCTTTTCAACCGATGCCTTGACATACTTGCGGATGCCCAGTCTGTCGATCAATAAAGATGAAGAAACCAGTCTGGAGGATCTTTCCTCTCTCACCTTTTCAGGAGCCTGATTATTCTTGCGTTTCAAGCCGTGCTTACCCAATAAGCCCTTGGTTTCCATTGAGATTTTCTGGGGATCCAGCATCTGCTGACAGCCGATCACCGTACAAACACCGCATCCGCAGCAAAGAGCCGACTGCAAGAATGCTTCGGTATCCTGCACTTCCGAATGAGATGCCGCACGAACCGTCTTATGAACGTTGATATTATATCCCAGAAGATTTCGCGGACAGACATCACTGCACATATGACAGTTACAGCATGCCGCCGAAGCTCTCTTTAATGTCATGGAAATCGGCATACGCTTTCGCTGAATAATGCTGTGCGTTTCCGGGAAAATCAGCAGACCTTTTGTCGTCTTTGTCACAACATCATTTTCAATATCCACTAACTTACCCATCATCGGACCGCCGTTGATGACTGCTTTTCCCGTCAAATCACCGTAGCCACATACTTCAAGCAACTCGCGAATCTTCATGCCTACCGGCGCTTTCACCGTAATATCCTCTTTCGTGTCGCCGCCGATGGTAATATATTTCTCCGTTACCGGTGCGCCGCCGAGCGCTTTATGAATATTATAAACCGTTTCTACGTTAATAACCATAACGCCGACCATTACCGGAATTGAACCCTCCGGAATGATTTTTCCGGTCGTTTCATAGGTCAGAACAACCTCATCTCCTGCCGGATAAATATCCGGAATCTCCTTAACGCGAACCTTTGTCCCCTCTAAGGAAGCCAGAATTTTTGTATCCAGAAGATGCATATTCTTTCCCTTGATTCCGATAATCGCTTCATCCGCACCCATCGAATCAATCAGAATATTTAATGTATCCACCAACGCCTGCAAATGCTTTTCTAAGATATGGTGATCGACCATCATCAAAGGCTCACATTCCGCCGCATTGACTACAATCTGCTTTACTTTGTCTGAAAATTTCACATGAGTCGGGAAACCGGCGCCGCCTGCTCCGACGATTCCGGCTTCATAAACAATCTTCTGAAGCTCCTGTAAATCCATACTGTTTCATTCCTTCCAAAAAAATGAATCTTGCTTTTTTAGCATTGCTTTGTATCAAGAATTCCCACAATCACCGCATCCACGGGCGCATCGTCCTTTTTCAGTGCTTTACGCGCACCGGAGCCTGTGGTGATGATAACATCCTCGCCGATTCCGGCACCCACGCCGTCAACCGCTGTCAGGAATTTATCCACTAATTCTCCGTTTTCGATACATTGTATCTGCATAAACTTGTAGCCTACCAGACCCTCCAGCTTATGCGTTGATACAACGCTTCCATATACTCTGCCTATAATCATATTTATATCATCCTTTAAGATGTTATTTTCAAGCTTTAATAATTTTTACATAATCGCCCGTTTTAATTGCACAGGCATTGGCATCGTCCGTGTCAATGTGCATTTCCGGAGTGAAGCTTTCATGCACCCGAACCTGAACATTATAATATGTAGTCGGTTTTGAATTTTGAATCTGAACATCCACCAAATCATTATCCTTGACACCGTATTTTGCAGCGGTTTCCGGATCCATATGGATGTGGCGGTTTGCGATAATGCAGCCTTCATTCAAGAAAATGCTGCCTTTCGGCCCAACCAGCGCCATCGGAGCGCTTCCCTTTAATTCTCCTGACGGACGGACAGGAGGACTTACCTTTAATTTGAACGTATCCGTTCTTGAAATTTCAATCTGGGACTGTTTTCTGACCGGCCCCAACACTCTTACGCCCTCAATTGTTCTTAAGGACGGGCTAACCAGTGTAACACATTCCTCCGCCGCAAACTGACCGCCCATAAGCTGCTTTTTCGGTGTCAGCTGATGTCCTTCGCCAAAAAGCGTTTCCAAGTCCTTTTGCGATAAATGAACGTGACGCGCACTCACGCCTACCTTAATGCCCTCGCTCGCTTCCTTTTGCTTCAATATATCAATCACTGTTTGGGCAATTATATCCTGTAAATTATTTTCCATCTCTTATTCTCTCCCTTTTGAACGAGGTCTTAATGTTTCTCACACAAACCGCGTCCAATGAAGGGCAAGCCTTCATCGGACACGAAATGCAATGAGCGTTTTACTCAGATCAAACCTGCGGTAAAATCTTTTCTACATCACCATGCGGTCTGGGGATTACGTGAACTGAAACCAGCTCGCCCAATCTTGAACCGGCAGCAGCGCCTGCGTCTGTTGCAGCCTGAACAGCGCCAACATCGCCTCTTACCATAACCGTTACAAGACCTGAACCGATTCTCTCTGTTCCGATCAAAGTTACGTTTGCAGCCTTAACCATTGCATCGGCAGCCTCAATTGCAGCTACCAAACCTCTTGTTTCAACCATACCTAATGCTTCTACAGCCATCTTAGTATCCTCCTTTTAAAATCTGAGCAGTGTTTGCTCTTTGTTTACTTTATTATAATATATCTTAAGCCCTTTGGGCTGAAGAACGAAATATGTTATGAGGGTGAGCCCTCCGATTTCGGCTTTCTGCCTCGTCTTTTCGGAGCCGGCTTTGCCTGTTCCGCAGGAGCTGCCGCGGTTCTTGTTGTTCTGCGGCGTTTTGGTTTCTCCTCGTTTTCTGATGTCGGACCAACATGTGTCCCGGCAGTTTCAGACTCCGGTTCCGGCTCTTTTGCCGGTTCAAGATGTAAAAACTTCAAAATCTCGTCATGCGGTCTTGCGATTACCTGCGACGCTTTCAAGCAGCCATCCTGCTTTGCACGTGCCGCTCCGGCATCCACCGCCGCCTGCACTGATGTAAGCTCGCCTCTGACAACGATCGTTACCAAACGACCGCCCAAACGTCTTTCCGTTGCAACAAATTCAACGTCTGCCGCCTTGAGCATATCATCCAACATGATAATCGCATTTCCGAGAGCGCTTACCTCAACCAGTCCCAGTGAAAATTCAGCCATACTAATCCTCCAATTCGCTTATCATATGGTCGGAAGAACTCTGACCACTTCATCATGCGGTCTGGGGATTACGTTTGTGGCATAAACCTCGCCGATCTCCCGTGCTACCGCCTCACCGGCAGCAACCGCGGCAGTTACCGCGTCAACGTCGCCCTCGATGACTACATTCACAAGTCCCGATCCGATTTTTTCAGTTCCGACAACCCATACATCAGCTGCCTTTGTCATTGCGTCAGAGGCTTCAATGGCAGCCGTCAGACTTCTTGTTTCCAAAAATCCCAGCGCTTTCATTTTGTCACCATCAAATCCTTTCACAGAACTAAATTTGAAAGAAAATTGTTCAGATTTCCATTTTTCATCGAGGAGATGTACCGCCCAATCAAAGTATAGCAAACCCGGCAACTTTATTCAAACTTACTTCCTATTTATGCATTGTTTTTTATATGCCCAACCTTATCGCGTCCTACGCTGATGCGCTTTGCCATTTTCATAGCGTCGCCTGTAGGTCTTGCAATAATGTGAGTGTTGATCAGCCCCGAAACGCTTTCCGCCGCTCTTGCGCCTGCCTCGACAGCCGCCTTTACCGCTGACACGCTTCCGGTCATTTTCACCGCCATAATCAGCGGAACCTCAACGCTCTCCGCATTCGCCGGCTTGTTGGAGTCAATGGCAATGATTTTCACATCAGCCGCCTTCGCCGCCGCGTCCGCCGCGGTAATGGCTGTGACAAAGCCAAACATCTCTATAATTCCAACCGCTTCATTCATAGCCTACAGCACTCCTTATGTACTTAAAAATTCTTATTGATGTACGCAATCTTCAGACCCTTTTGCGCAAGGTTTGTCTCTAACGCTTCGTTCATTTCATCCAATCCGAAACGATGTGTAATCAATTCCTTCATCGGCAAGCCGATTGCATTGGCTCTCTTTAAGAAATCAAATGTTGTTGCATAATCTCTGAGCGTATAAACCCAGGAACCCACCAATGTGATTTCCTTTGAGCACAAGTCAAAGTGCGGATTGATTGTTGCGTCACCGCCGTTAATGAAGAAGCCCAGCTCACAAAGTCCGCCGCCGTTCCGGATGAACTTATAGATATTGCTGTGCGCAACCGGCGATCCGGTACACTGGAATGCAAAATCCGCAAGATGTCCGCCCAGAGCGTCCTTAACCGCTTCGGTCAGCGCTTCAATCCCCTTATAATTCATAAAGTTTACGGTTGCGCCTGCACCCATTCTCTTTGCAAATTCCAATCTCTGCTCGTTACCGTCAACTGCTACGATGTTCTCAACACCCATCGTACGCAGTACCGCGATACAAATCAAACCGATCGGACCACATCCCTGTACAACCACTCTGGAGTTGAACCGAAGAATATTGGTTGTCTTCGCTCTTTCCACCGCATGTACAAGAACCGCACAGGGTTCAATCAGGATTCTGGAATCCAGATCCAAATCACTTACGTTAAATACGGTTGATCCGCCGCGGATTAAAAGATAATCGCTGTACCAGCCGTTCAGATGAACATCATCATCCGGCAGCAAGCCGTAAACATCCGCACCGCCGACATTCTGCTTATTCAAATCGAACATCGTGATCTCCGGATCATCCTTGAAAATCATACAGGTAACAACCTTATCCCCGATATTTAACGGTTTTCCGGCACTATCCTTTTTGACATTCTTACCCATCTTTACGATTTCACCGGTTCCCTCATGACCCAGTACAACCGGAATCAGTGAGAACGGATCGTTCTTAAATTCGTGAGCATCGGTACCGCAGATTCCGCAGCCCTCTACCTTAACCAGAATATCATCATCACCGATTTCGGGAATCGGATATTCTTGAACTTCAAACTTTTTCAATTCTGTCAGCATTGCAACTCTTGCAGTTTTGGGAATTGCTCCGCTTGCCGAACGGTTCGCTGCCTGTGCAGGTGCCGGCGCACCGCCGGTCATTTCCTTTAAGACTGCCTTGACCAATTCAGCAACTTCATTTTCATTTATATTCAAGGTACTGTCTCCCTTCTATATAATGTTCAAGCCATCGCTTAAAACGCAGCGTCTTTGACGCGTAAAGCTTCTCGGCGAGGTAATACCCTCTCCTGTCGGACCGGCAATCGTAAAGGTCGTCCAACCCTCGGCATTAAAGCCGATTCCTGCATAGGAGGGTGCGTTCTTTACAAAGATTGTCGTGCAGATTGCCTTTGCATACTGCGTCATATGATCCACATTCTTGGAATGTAAATGCGCACTGTGACGATTTCCGTGTTCAGCCTTAACCGCCATTTCCACACATTCGTCAAAGCTGTCGCACCGTACAATTGCCAAAATCGGCATCATCAGTTCTGTCTGAACAAACGGATGCGAGAACTCTGTTTCGCAGATAATGCAGCGTGTATCTTCTTTCGGGGTAATTCCGATTGCCGCAAGAATCTTCTTTGCGTCACGGCCTACCCAATCCTTATTGATTACCAACTTCGGCTTATCGCCCTCTTTTTTCGGCTTTGACCATACAAGCACGGTATCAACCAGCTTCTTGGTCTGCTCTGCCGTCAGCATATAAGCGCCGTTTTTCAGCATATGATGAATCAGCTCATCCGCTACGTTTCTCATCACGAAAACTTCTTTTTCCGCAATACACGGCAGATTATTATCGAATGTACAACCATCAATAATATCCTTACCTGCTTTCGGAATATCAGCCGTATCGTCAACAACTACCGGCGGATTTCCGGCACCTGCGCCGATCGCTTTCTTTCCGCTCGAAAGAAGCATCTTTACAACACCCGGGCCGCCTGTCGCAACCAACATCCGAACGGACGGATCGTGAACCATCTTGTTTGAGGTTTCCATCGTCGGATTCGCAACGGTCGCTACGATATTCTCCGGGCCGCCTGCCGCCAGTACCGCTCTGTTTACCAGATCAACCGCATAAGCCGAAATGCGCTTTGCATGCGGATGAGGATTGAACAATACGCCGTTTCCGGCAGCCAGCATACAGATACTGTTGCAGATGATCGTACAACTCGGATTCGTGGACGGCGTAATCGCTCCGATGATTCCGTAAGGCGCCATCTCTACAAGCGTTAAACCGCGATCTCCGGAAAATGCTCTCGTTTCCAGATCGGATGTTCCGAGCGTCTTATCCGCTACCAGATGATGCTTTAAAATCTTATGGTAAACGTTACCCATCTTGGTATCTTCAACAGCAAGCTTCGCCATAACTTCAGCTTCTTCATGAGTAAGACGTCTGATCTCTTTAATAATATTTTCGCGCTGTTCTTTATTATAATATCTAAACGTTGTGTAAGCCTTGTTACATGCCGCAATCGCTTCTTCCATCGTATCAAACACACCCAACTGCTTACGCTTCGGCTGCTCATACTGTGAAAGATCCATTCCGGAAAGCACATTTTGAACAATTTCGCTTACCTTTTTCTCGTCTATCACTTTAAAACCTCCCTCTCTTAATGTTTGCAGCTGATTATAAAATGTCCTCAAGCTTTAGATTATATAAATTCTCATATCCAGAGCTTCGGCGTGGATTTTAATGTGTTTTTGACTCAATCGCCTTCATAGTCTGAAAAACACATATAAATTCCTATTTTATAATCATGATTTCTGTCATAAGTTTTTAAAAAGCTCCGCCGCAACTTTTGCAAGCAGTGCATCCTGATCTTTTGTACCGCCGGAAACTCCAACCGCGCCGACCAGCTCGCCATCCGAATACAACGGCTCACCTCCGGCAAGCAACAGGATTCCGCCGCCGTTTGTCAGACCGTCCAACGCTCCTCCGCGCGACTCCTCCAACGCCCGATAGGTGGGCATTTTCAGTGCTGCGGCTGTATACGCCTTATCCTGCGCCGCCTGTACCGAAACGATATATGCATTGTCCATCGCTTCTAAACAGATTAACCGCGCTCCGCTGTTGACGACTGCGGTCACTACATTCACCCCTAAACGCTCTGCCGCATGTTCAACTCCTGCCGCCAGCATTTTGGCTGTCCGCAGATTGAGCTGCACAGGCTTCAAAGGCTTCGGCGTCGGTTTTGGCTGATTTGGCTTGTCCTCTTTTACGGCTGCCGGTTTCCTCGGCTCAGGCTGCTGTACGTTCAGATTCTTTGCTACCTCTGTCAGCAGCTCATCAATCGTTTTCATCTCGTACATTCTCCTTTGCGCCGGATTTTCCTTATTTATTGTACTGCTCCAAAACCTTTCTCGTTACTTCAGCAACCAGGCTTTCCAAATCCTTATCTTTTCCGCAGGAACAATTCTTGTCATCATCACATTTTTGTGACGGAAGCGGCTGGAAGCCGTGATATGCTGCTGAGGATTCTACTCCGTATTTCTCGTTTGCGTCTGTCGGTGACATTGAACATGTGCCATCCTCGTAGCAACCCGGACAAAGCTTCTCCATCGGGTGCTTGCCCGGAACGCCGAACTTCTTTCTCAAGTCGATCAGCTTCTTTACTTCGCCGCAAGGAATTTCTTTCTCGCCGCCCAGTAATCTTGCATACATCAAAAGCTTTGCATAGAATTCTGTGGATTCCATTCTGAAGAATGCTGTATTCAAGTCGCAGCCAAAGGACAATGCACCGTGGTTTGCAAGAAGAATTGCGTCATAATCCTGAATGTACGGCTCCAATGACTCCGGAATCTCCATTGTCGAAGGCGTTCCGTACTGCGCGATCGGAACAGCGCCCAGGAAGATGATTGCTTCCGGCATGATCAGCTTGTCCAAAGCGATTCCTGCAATCGCAAAGGATGTTGCGATCGGCGGATGTGCGTGAACAACTGCCTTTACGTCCGGTCTTTCCTGATACACCTTTAAGTGCATCTTGAATTCTGATGAAGGCTTCCACGGGCCGTTGGACTCCTTTAAGTTTCCTTGTCCGTCTACCTTACAGATCATGTCCGGTGTCATGAAACCTTTTGATACACCTGTCGGTGTTACGAAATATGTATCTTTATCTATCTGAACGGAAAAGTTACCGTCGTTCGCGGCAACGAAACCGTCATTGTAGATTCTTCGACCAATTTCGCACAGCTCTTTTTTGATTTCATAATC
>ERZ1034984.3988-NODE-3988-length-10101-cov-19.757416_pt1 | contig 10101 bp, 4 predicted proteins | sample MGYA00520589_ERZ1034984 | MGnify/ENA primary metagenome ERZ1034984 (study PRJEB33766, sample SAMN09781790) | gut metagenome | biome: gut microbiome | host: Homo sapiens | place: Madagascar | study: EMG produced TPA metagenomics assembly of the PRJNA485056 data... | reverse complement strand
GCAGAAATATTTTGTCAAGGGCATCATGTCCGGCGCCGCGAAGGGCTAAAAGCAAAAAGCCTTCCCCTGTGGGGGAAGGTGCCCGAGGCCCCGCCCGAGGGCAGATGAGGGCTAAGCCTGCCGGTGCAGCCTGTGAACGGATGGCTTGGCAAGGCCGCCCCTCATCAGTCCGCTTCGCGGACAGCTTCAGCCTCCGTGCCAAGTGCCGCCTACGGCGGTTGCACTCCGACACGCGCCTGCGGGCGCAGCCCCGCGGGGAAGCCTTTAAAAACGGGCCGTAATATGCTAAAATTGGGTGTGGGCACTGCGCCCGCACCCAATTTTGCTGCATCGTGAGGTTTTGTTATGGATACGCCGCGCCGTCCGCACCGCGTCAGTTTGTTTGCCAAGTTCACAGCCGTTATCCTGCTGCTGGGCATTGTGCCCATCGTGCTGCTGGTCACCGTGCTGCAAAGCCGTATGCTGACCGAGTACCGCGCCAGTCTGGAGGACGCCTATCAGGATGCGATCGCCTACTCGGCCTATTCCATTCGTGCCCGGCTGAATACCTATACAGACCTGTCGAAATTCTGCTATTACTACAACTATTCCTCTCAGGGGGATTTTTCTTACGACTACGACAATTACGACAACCTGCGCAAAATCCTGTCCGGCGAGGTTTTTGCCGATGCGGACAATGTCGCTGACAGCATCCGCCACGAAATGGGGCTGTTTTTGCACTATCTGAATATGACGGACGCCGATATTGAGGCCTCCCACTTTATCTATGCCCCGGCGGGCGCGTCCGGGGCGGTCAGCTACCAGCTGGGAAACTACAACAACTCCCTGTTTGACAGTGAGGCGTATCTGCAGGCGGTGGATTTTGCGCATTGGGACACCGAAAGCCGCAAAATGGGGCTTGTGCCTACCCATGCGCTGGATTACATCGGCTTTCGCGGCTCGCGCACGCCGTATGTCTTTACCGTGGGGCGCAACTATTACGACATTACCGGCGCAGTCGGGCACGAAAAATACTTGGGTACGCTCTTTCTGGACCTGCGCACCGATGTGTTTGACCGGCTGTTTGCCACACTGAACCTGACCGACGGCGGCACCGTCTATGTTACGGACGAGGCCGGGCACTGCTATTTTTCCTCCGACACGACACTTGTGGGGGAGACGCTGGATGTGACGGCGGACGCACCGGACGGCACGATGCTCTTGTCCGAGCCGATCCCCGAATACGGGCTGACCGTTTGGTGCAGCCAGAGCCGCACCCCCATCGAAACGCAGATACAGGCGATGCAGCGGGCTGTGTGGCTGGTGGTCGCGCTGGCCGTGGCCGCACTTGTCATCGGCTCGATGTTCTTCTCCCGCAAGCTGACCCAGCCCATCCGCACCATTATGCAGCACATGGGCGAGGTCGAGTCCGGTGATTTTACCGGCCGTATCCCGGTGACCGGCAACGATGAGCTGAGCGACCTGACCGAGCGTTTCAACCAGATGAGCGCCGAGCTGGACACCTATACAAAACAGGTGTATCTGTCTAAAATCAAGCAGACCGAGGCGGAGCTGAACGCGCTGAAAAGCCAGATCTACCCACACTTTTTGTACAACACGCTGGAGGTCATCCGCATGACCGCTGTCGGGCGCAACGACCCGATGGTGGCCGATATGATCGAGGCGCTGAGTGACCAGATACGCTATGTCATCGGCACCGTCAACGACCTTGTGCCGCTGGGGCGTGAGGTGGATATTCTGACAAAATACATCTATCTGCTCAACTGCCGGTTCAGCAACAAGGTCACCTTCTCCTACGATTGCGCGCATCTGGAAAATATCCTGATTCCCAAGCTGATTCTGCAGCCCATCGTGGAAAATTCCTTTATCCACGGCATTAAGCCGATGGACGGCCCGGGGCATATCCAGCTTATGGCCGAGCGGCTTGACAACACCGTCACCCTGACGGTCATGGATAACGGCGTCGGCATGGACGAGGACGCGCTGAATAAGCTGTACACCTTGCTGGACAGTGACCAGCCCGGCCATAAAGAAAATTATGAGTGGGCGAGCATCGGACTGAAAAATGTCCATGACCGGCTGCGCTACCTTTACGGCAGCGACTACGGCATTACGCTGTACAGCACCCCCGGTGTGGGAACGGTCGTCAAGGCCACCATCCCCGCCGATCTGCAAAACCTTGCACAGGAGGAACCTCTATGCTGAAAATGCTCATTGCCGATGATGAGCCGGTCATCATCCGCGGCTTACAGATGCTGATCGACTGGGCGCAGCTTGGCATTGAGATCTGCGCCACCTGCGAAAACGGCGCCGATGCCCTGCGGAAGATCTTTGCCCAAAGCCCGGATCTGGCACTGCTGGACATCTCGATGCCCGGCAAGACCGGCATTGAAATTTTAAAGGCGCTGCACACCGCCCAAAGCCGCACCAAGGTCATCTTCATCAGCGGCTTTCAGGATTTTTCCTACGCGCACGATGCCCTCAGCTACGGTGCGGTGGACTATCTGTTAAAGCCTGTCAAAAAGGATGACCTGCTGCGCGCCGTGGAAAAATGCCTGCCGGTGCAGCCGGATCACAGCGCCCCGGCCCCGGCCTCCGACACGGGCAGCTACTCCGATGCGTTCAGCCGGGTGGCCGAGATGGAACCGACCAACTATATTTTGACGGCCGTTCAGCCGCTGGGGCTGAACGCCAAAAATGCCATGGAACGCCAGCTGATCGAGTTTTCGATCTTCGGCCAGCTGGACACCCTCTGCCGCCAGACCGGGCAGGGGACAGCCTTCCAGAAAAAAGGGCAGTGCTATCTGCTGCTGGTCAATATGACCCAGGCCCAGGCTGCGGGCTGGCTGCACGAGGCGCAGACCCTGCTGGAGCAGCGCACCAGATGCAGGGTCGGCTTTGTGTACAGCCCAGCCACCGCAGAGATGAGCGCCGTGCCGACCTTTACCGCCCCCTGCCGCGATGCCTGCCGCTGGTTTTATTTTGCAGACCGCTTACCGGATACCGTGCTTGCGATGGATACACCGCCGTTTGGCGAGGCCCCTGCCGACACCGCCGCCCTGCACCCGCTGCAGGAGGCCGTGGCTGCCGGCTTTATCGAGACCGACCGGGAAGCTTTCAACAATGCGGTGGAAAACCTGCTGGCCGCTGTTCCGCCCATCACCGATGGCCGCGCCGATGCGGCTGTCTACCACCTGCTTGTCTGCCGGCGCATGGTGCAGGCGCGGCTGGAACGCTCCGGCGTGCAGTGCGCGGGCGGCAGCAGCGACCTGCTGGATGCCGCGCGCGAGACCGCCGATTATCCGGCGCTGGAAGCGCTGTTCAAGAAATCGCTGGAGGAGCTGTACGGCCAGATGGCCGGGCAGGTCAAGAAAAATGAGCACAAGGACATTCAAAAGGTGACCGACTATATTGCCGCACACTACCGCGAGAACCTGACGCTGGAGGTGCTGGCAAAGCATATCCACATGAATTCGTTCTATTTCAGCAGCTATTTTAAAAAGCAGCTGGGGCAGAATTTCAAGGATTATCTGAACCGTGTGCGGATGGAGCATGCGCTGGAACTGCTGCTGAACAGCGATAAGCGCAGCTACGAAATCGCCGAGGAGGTCGGCTTCAAGGACTACCGCTATTTTAACGAGGTGTTCAGCCGCTACTACGGCAAGACCCCCGCGGCCTACCGCAAGAGCTTTAAGGAGCAAAACAATGGATAACGAGCGCGCACAGTGGGCAGCGCGGATGCTGGCCCTGCTGGAACCGTTGAAAAGCCGCCTGACGCCGGGCGGCAGCGGCTTTGCCCTGGGCGCAACCGCCGCCCATTACGAGACCGCGACCATCCCGATGGAGGCATTCAGCCGCCCGCTGTGGGCGCTGGTGCCGTTCTGGGCGGGCGGCGGTCATGATGCTGCGTGGGAAGAGATCTACCGCCGCGGTCTTGTGTCCGGCACGACCCCCGGCGGACCGGGGTATTGGGGCAGCTGCCGCGACCTTGACCAGAAATTTGTCGAGATGGCAGCAATCGCCTACGGTCTGCTGCTGACCCCCGATGTGCTGTGGGATCCGCTGACCGACGCCGAACGCGAAAATCTGGCGATGTGGCTCGACAATATCAACCACTATGAGTGCAGCCACAGCAACTGGCAGTTCTTTTGCATTCTGGTCAACTGCGCACTGAAAAAGCGCGGTATGCCGTATAATAAAGAGCGGCTGGAATTGGGACTGGCCCGCATCGACAGCTATTATGACACCCATGGCTGGTACTTTGACGGCAAGGGCGGCATGAAAGACTACTATAACGGCTTTGCCATCGTATTTTACTCGCTGCTCTACGCCATAACGATGCAGCAGGATGACCCTGCGCGGTGCGAAAAATTCCGCGCCCGCGCGGGCAAGTTTGCGCAGGATTTTATCTACTGGTTCGATGAAAACGGCGCAGCGGTCGCCTATGGCCGCAGCCAGACCTACCGCTTTGCGCAGGCGGCGTTTTTCTCGCTCTGCGCGGCGGCGGAGCTGCCGGTGTTCACACCGGGCGTTATCAAGGGCATTGTCACGCGGCATCTCAACTGGTGGGCGGCGCAGCCCATCACCGATAACGGCGGCGTGCTGACGATCGGCTACGCCTACCCGAATCTGATGATGTCGGAAAACTACAACGCCCCCGGCTCCCCCTACTGGTGCATGAAGGCGTTTGCGTTTCTGATGCTGCCGGCAGAGCACTCCTTCTGGCAAACCCCGGCGGAGCCGCTGCCCAAGCTGGACGCCGTGCGCCCGCTGCCCGGGGCCGAGATGCTGGCCCAGCGGGTAAACGGCATGGCCGTGCTGTACCCGGCGGCACTGCGGGTGAAACACCCGTTCCCCCAGATGGAGGAAAAGTACGCAAAGCTTGCCTACTGCTCACGCTATGCGTTCAGCGCCGCGCGCAGCCAGCGCACGCTGGAGGAGGCTGCGCCGGATTCGGTTCTGAGCTTCCGGTACCTCTGGCATATCTTCGTCAAGGCTGCGCCGGAGTCGTGGGAAATGACGCAGAACGGGACCCGCGCCGTCTGGTCGCCGCTGCCCGGCGTACAGGTCGTGACGGAGATTGTTTTGTGTGATGGCGGGCATCTGCGCCGCCACATGGTTACGAGTGAAATTGCCTGCGAGGCGTTCGATGCCGGGTTTGCCGTCCCCGATGACTGCCCCGGCGCAGCACACAGCTGCACCGCCGCTGCCGCCCGCGCGGAACATCCCGGCGGCTTCTGTGCGGTAGAGGACCTGACTGGCCGCGGCACGCCGCTGGTTTTGGAACCCATGCCCAACACGAGCCTGCAGTACCCCCGCACGCTCATCCCGATGGTACAGTATGCGATCCATCCCGGCACAACCGTGCTGGAAACGAAAGTGACATTTGCCTGAGGAAAGCAAGATGAATGACAGTTTCGATCCCCGCAGCTACGGGGCTGTGGCTGACGGCCGCACCAAAGACACGGCTGCGGTGCAGGCGGCGATAGATGCCGCAGCCGCGCAGGGCGGCACAGTGCGGCTGGCAGGCGGTATATTTGTCTGCGGTACGCTGTACCTGAAAAGCAATGTGGCGCTGGAAATCACCAACAGCGCGACCCTGCTGGCCAGCCCCAATATTGCCGACTACGGCACCGATACCCACCACAACCGCTACCGCAACGAGCCGGAGCTTGACCGCTGCTTTCTGTTTGCCCAAGATGCCGAAAATGTCACAATTTGCGGCAGCGGCGTCATTGACGGCAACGCTGCGGCGTTCCCCAACGCGGGCAGCATCTACCGCCCTATGCTGCTGCGGGTGCTGCGCTGCCGCAATGTCCGCGTGACCGGCCTGCGGCTGCTGAATGCTGCCGCGTGGACCACGGCATTTCTGGACAGCGATTTCATTTGGGCAACCGACCTGCACATTGAGAATCACCGGAACTACAATGGTGACGGTCTGGATTTTGACGGCTGCCGCCATGTCTGGGTGCGCGGCTGCTATATCGACGGCACTGACGATAACCTCTGCCTGCAATCCAGCGGTCTGCCCGTGCAGGATGTGCATATTTCCGACTGCGCATTTACCTCAGTCTGCGCGGGCATCCGGATCGGGCTAAAGTCCATCGGCGGGATTTCCGGCGTGGGTATCTCCAACTGCACGATGCGCAATGTCTGGCGCGAGGGAATCAAGCTGGAATGCACCGAGGGCGGGAGCATTACCGATATTCTGGTGGAGAATGTCACCATGCACAATGTCCGCCGCCCGATTTTTGCAATTTTGAACAACCGCTACCGCCCGGACGATTTGGGCAGCAGTGTAGAGTTAGACCACATACCGCCCATCGGCACGATGGCCAGGCTGCGGTTTGTCGGCATCACAGCTGTAGATGACGAGGAAATGGCCCACGCTCAGCGCCGCTTTGACAATAACATCATGGGCGAGCCGAGGTTCGGCGGCTGCCGCTTTGACGCCAACGCCGCCCACCCGATACAGGATGTGACGATTCGGGACTTCCGGTATACAGCCATCGGCGGCGTGCGTCTTTCCGATCTGCCCGCCGCGCCCTATCCGGAGGTCCCCGACCACCTGCAAGCTCCCACCGCTCCCGGCAGCGAGAACTATTATCCAAATTGGAGCCGCACCACCCACTTGGACGCCCGCAATGTGCGGGGGCTTACGCTGGAAAATCTGCACTTCAACACTTTGCACCCTGACGAGAGGCCTAAGATGCTGACAGAGGGTCCTACGGTTATGTTATAACTATACAGCTTCAGCAGTAGATGGTGCAATCGTAAGTTGTACTCTCCGGTGTTAAGTTGTACGCATCACGGCAAGATTCCAGTGGAAAAAATCCGTTTTTTGTAGTTTTACGGATAGGATACGATAGTATCTTAGTATTTTATTTATTTAGTTATTTATTTGTGCAGGATTTACCTGTACAGGGAAATCCAGTTTAGGGAAATCCCATTATGGCAAAACAAAAAATCCCCGGAAAGCGGGGACTTTGGGGCGATATTTGGCTGGGAGGGCACCGCACCGACGTGGTGTGAACGTGCCCAAACAGAGGCGTTTCTCGCGGCGACAGGGGCGGTGTGCGGGGATGGTGTAGAGTTGGTTTGCGTACAACTTCTTGCCGGAGAGTAAAACTTATATACTGATTCTTTGGGCTTTTCCTGTGTGAGAACCCCGTGATGTTAGTATTCCACTAATTTTGCAATGAGACCAAAGCTGCGCATTTGATTTGAACGGTGTTGGCGAGAACCCGTCTCACCAACTTGCCCCTAAAACTGCCCCCAAAAGGGTTTGGAACAGGTCGGCACCGTATAGCACCTTTTTGTACACATGGGACAAAATCTATTCCGAGCCTTGGTACACAACACCACCAAGCCCAACAAAACATCACTATAACGCACGATTTTTAGATTTCTCATAACCCGGAGGTCGCAGGTTCAAGTCCTGTCCCCGCAACCAGCAAAAGCTCGTTGAAACGACAAGTTTCAACGAGTTTTTTTTCTGCATTATGGCAAAAGTGGTAACAATCTGGTAACTTTGACCCCAAAATGACCCCAAAATGACCCCAAAACGGCAAAACGACTGCGCCCGGACGGCTGAACTTTTCAACCATCCGGGCGCTTTTTGTGGATAAAATTTGCGGAGTTGGCAGGTAAAAATAGGATCGGTCAGCGCGGTCAGCCTGCCTTGACGAGTACCAGCACGCTGTTCTGCGGTACGACGATTTGTTCTTGCTTGGTAGGAATAGGTGGATTCTTGTACTGACGCAGGGCTTTTTGGATTTGCTGCTTGACCTCCAGCAGGGCGGCTTCCAACGTGGGGGCTTGCGTGGTGACTTTGGGGAAGTCGGGAACATGGGCGGTGCAGCCGTCTGCCGAGAGTGTGCAGAGTACAGGATAAGGCTGGTTCTCAACGGAGACGCTATACTGCATATCCAAACGCTATGCTTGCAAAACACATCTACTCCCAAGACGATGTCAAATAAACCCGATACCCATACAAATCCGTATATTCCCCAAAGTGAATCGGTTCTGATTCATTCCCTGCGGTAACCAGCCAAAAATTACAATCGCATCACGAAAATTACAATACGCAGATTCCACGGCACGCTATACTGGATACAGAATTCATTCACGAGAGGGAGGAAAACTGTATGCGTGCAAAATTGAGCAATTTACAAAGCATCCCGCAGGTGGTCGCGGAGATGACACTGGACGAAAAACTGGATATGGTGGGGTGCTATCGCGCCTGCCACACGCGGCCCATCCCAGATATGGACGTGCCTGCCATCTATCTGATGGACGGTGCGACCGGGCTGAACGGTACCCATGTGGTGCTGGACTACTTAACGGACCCCTGCCGTGCCGATGACCCGCGCACGGCGTATGCCACGCCGGAAATGGTGGCACTGAACCGCGTTGATCTCAACGCGGCCGCGGCAAAGTACAAGGGCGATGCACTGATGACCGGTCTTGTGGAGCAGGCGGCAAAATACCGTCCGGGCGGTCGGCAGCATATCAGCTTCCCATCGGGCATCAACATTGGCGCGGCGTTTGACCCAACTGCAGCGGAAACCATCGGCCGTGCAGTCGGGCAGGAACTGCGAGACGCAGGTGTGGATGTCTGCTTCGGCCCCAATGTGGACATTGCCCGCGACCCGCTGGGCGGCCGCAACTATGAGATGTACGGTGAGGATCCGGAGCTGGTGGCGCAGACCTCGGCAGCCTTTGTGCGCGGTATGCAGAGCGCCGGTATCGCGGCCTGCGCCAAGCACTTTTTGGCGAACAACCAAGAGACAAACCGCAACACGACGGACTCGCACCTTTCCAAGCGGGTCATGATGGAACTGTACGCCCGCGGGTTTGAGGCAGCCATTGAGGACGGACATGTTCTGTGCATCATGAGCGCCTACAACGCCGTGAACGGCGAGTTCACCTCGTACAGCAAAAAGCTGCTGACGGATCTGCTGCGCGGTGAACTGCACTTTGACGGCGCCATTGTCAGCGACTGGGGCGCAGCCGGGCAGAACAAGGAAGGTACGCTGGCGGCGGGTATGGATTTGATTCAGCCCGGTCCTAACGATATGACCGCCTGCAAACAGGCGGTGCAGGAGGGGCGCCTTTCCGAGAAAGTCCTGAACGACTGCGTGGCGCACATCTTGCAGCTTATCGTGGAAATCAAAGAAAATCAGCGCCGCATCCCTGCGCAGTATGACGCCGATGCACTGCTGCAAACCGCCTGCAGGACTATTGAAGACGGCGCGGTGCTGTTGAAAAATGAGAACACCGCCCTGCCGCTGGCCGAGACCCAGCGTGTTGTGTTCTGGGGTGCGCGCAGCCGCGATATGCTGGAGTGCGGCAGTGGCTCCACGGCGGTGGAGACAGCCTTGCACAGCAATGTGCTGGACGAATACCGCAAGCTGCGCGGCGCGGCAGCCTTTGAGGAATGGACGGATGCCGACACGCTGGTGTACACGGCAGCTGCCCCTGCCGGGGAAAACGTAGACCGCGAGAGCATTGCGGTGGAGGAGCAAGACTGCAGCCGCATGACGGATGTATTGAAGCAGGCAAAGCAAAAAGGCATGAAAACCGTCGTGCTGTTGAATATTTCTGGCCCTGTGGAGATGGCTGACTGGCTGCCCTACGCGGACGCGGTGCTTTGCATCTTCATTCCCGGCTGCATGGGTGGCGTGGCAGCGGCGCGTCTGCTGGCCGGGCTGGCTGAGCCGGGCGGCCGCTTACCCGTGACGTTCCCGATTCGCTATGAGGACACGCCCGCCTATCCCAACTTCCCCGGTGAGGGCAATGACGCCTACTACGGCGAGGGCGTGTTTGTCGGCTACCGCAGCTATGCAAAGCGCAAGTTGGCCGTGCAGTATCCGTTCGGATACGGCTTGGGCTACACGGATTTTGCCGTGGAGCTGTGCGAGAATGATTTCCGCTGGGATATGCGCACGCAGGAGACGCTGAATGTACCTGTGCGGGTGAAAAACATCGGCAGCCGCCCCGGCAGCGAGGTCGTGCAGCTTTACGCCCGCGAGGAAAAGCCCCATATGCTGCGCCCCGACCGCACACTGGTGGGGTATGCCAAGGTGCGCCTTGCCCCCG
>ERZ1034984.3984-NODE-3984-length-10107-cov-8.394051_pt1 | contig 10107 bp, 12 predicted proteins | sample MGYA00520589_ERZ1034984 | MGnify/ENA primary metagenome ERZ1034984 (study PRJEB33766, sample SAMN09781790) | gut metagenome | biome: gut microbiome | host: Homo sapiens | place: Madagascar | study: EMG produced TPA metagenomics assembly of the PRJNA485056 data... | reverse complement strand
CTCAAAGCTCATCTCGCCCTGGGGTGCCTGGGGCTTGGGCTGCCAGACACGGGGCTTTTCCTCGCGCTTTTGGCGCGGCTGGGCCGGGCGCTGGCCGCCATTGCCGCCCTGGGGGCGGGGCCCACGCTCCGGCGCGGGCTGCGTGCGCTTGATGGACAGCGCGATCTTGCCGTCCGGTGCGATCGAAAGCACCTTGACCTGTACAGTCTGCCCATCGCTGAGCACGGCAGAAAGATCCTGCACGAACTCATACGAAACTTCGGAAATATGGACAAGACCCGTCTTGCCCTCGGGCAGAGAAACAAATGCGCCGAAAGGCTTGATGCCAGTGACCTTCCCCTCGACAATATCCCCAACTTGTAATGCCAAACTCAGATACCCCTTTTTCTTTAAAACTGAATATTCAGAGGGGTTGCCGCAAAGCGCCCCCGCTAAAACAAATTATTTGCCGCTGATATCCACAAACACCCGCTCATTGGGGCGCACATAGCCCTGCTCGCGGGCATAGCGCTCGATAATAGCGCTGTCGCCCTGATCCAGCGTGCTGGACAACTCGGCGTTGGTGGTTTCCTGCGCGGTAAGCTGGTTTTGCAGGCTTTGCAGCTCCTGCTGTTTGGAGGCTATCGACACCTGGTACTGGATAAGCAGGAAAAACAGGTAGCCGCACAATGCCAGAAATGCCAGCGGAACCAGCCAGGCCGGGAGCAGTCCTTTCCGCTTTTTCATCTTTCAGACCGCCCCCTTTCCGCACGATTCCATACGATAACTTACGTATGGACTAATTATATAATATCTTCGACTTCTTTTGCAACTGGTTTTTTCCAGATTTTTTTGATTTTCCCGCTTTTTTCCGCGCAGCGCGGCAGTTCCGGCTCTTTTTCCGCATTGCCAGCCGGGTGTGCAGGGTGCTGCGCAGCGGTGCAGCGATATGGCGCTGGCACCAACGGGCCGGGGCCAGCAGCAGCCGGGCGGCGGCTGCCGCCAGGTGATGCAGCGGCGGCACCACCGCTTTTTGCCAGGCAAGCGCGCCTGCCGCCAAACCCGCCGCCATGTACCAGCGGGCCAGCCCTGCGGCGCTGACCCCGGCAGAAAAACCGACCAGCAGCACCGCCCCCGCCGTAAACGCCAGCAGGTCCAGCACAAAGCAGCGCACCGGGCCGCGGCCCAGCAGCAGCTCGGCACCATCGCGCACGGCCCATACAAGGCAGCCTAACCCTAAGCACCACAGCACATCCGCCCAGACAGCCGCAGCAGCGGGCGCGGCGGCCATCAGCGGAACAGCCGCGCCAGCAGGCTGCCGCCGGACTGGCGGTTCTCGGCATATTGCAGGTATTCGATCTTGCCGGAAAGCTGCACTTGGCCGCTGGCTACCGAAAGCTCGCTGACCTGCAGGCCCTGCCCGCCCACAGTCAGGTTGCCCAGCGGCGTTTCCAGCACGGCGGCGTTCTCGTCGCAGCTGATGATGCGGGTCACGCCGGTCAGCGCCAGGCGGCTGCGGTCTTTCAGTGCCAGGCTGTGGCTGCGGGGCGCATCCGCCGGGGCGGCGGATTGGCGCAGCGGTACGGTTTTGCTTTCCTGCCTTGTTTCCTGCATGGGCATGTTTCCCTCCCGCATGGTAAATTCCCTATAAGATATGCGGGGCGGAGCGAAAATATTACTCGATCACTTCAAACAGCTCGCGGGCGACATCCTTGCCCTTGGGCTCCTCAACAGCCAGCACGCGCACCTTTACAGGGCGGTTGCCGAAGGTGATCTCGATCACATCGCCCACCTTGACGGCGTAACTGGCCTTGGCGGGCTTATCGTTGACCATCACGCGGCCGGCATCGGCGACCTCGTTGGCCAGGGTGCGCCGCTTGATCAGGCGGCTGACCTTTAAGTATTTATCCAAACGCATGGGTTTTCTCCTTTTCTGCTGCGCATAATGCTGCGGACTCCGGGACCACCCCTTCGTCTGTGCTTCGCACAGCCACCGCTCCCCTTCTGGCACTTCGTGCCACCTCCCCCGTGCCGGGGGAGTCTGTCCTCAAGGGGAGGCAAATATCTGAATTAAAAATGCACCCCGCAGCCGAAGCGACGGGGTGCAGAACTTTGTGACAGCTTACTGAACAGCGTCCTTCAGGGCCTTGCCAGCCTTGAATGCGGGCAGCTTGGAAGCCTCGATGGTGATCTCGGCACCGGTCTGGGGGTTGCGGCCCTTGCGCTCGGGGCGCTCGCGGACCTCGAAAGTGCCAAAGCCAACCAGGGTGACCTTGTCGCCGCCCTTCAGGGACTCGGTGATGACATCGAGAGCGCCGTTGACAGCAGCCTCGGCATCCTTCTTGGTCAGATTTGCTTTTTCCGCAACAGCGGCGATCAGTTCAACTTTCGTCATGGTTTGTACCTCCAAAAATTTATCAGCAAAAAGCGAACGCGAACGCGGGGCAAGCCCGGTTTGGCTATGCTTCTTGTCTCGGTTTCAGTGCGGGGCTGCGGTAAAGGCGGCGTTGGCCTTTTGCAGCGCCTGCTCAGGGTCAAGGCCTGCCTGGCGGGCCAGAGCAGCGGCCTTGAACAACAGCTCACCCAACGCGGCTTCGGCGTTCTCCCCTGCTGCGACCTGCCCGGCCAGTGTTTCCAACTCAGCGGGGGTGGTTTCGACTGTTACCCCGGCGCGGGCGGCACGCTTTTGCAGCTTGGCCGCGCGCATTAAGGCAGGCAGGGCTTTGGGCACGCTGTCCAGGTCGTCCTGCAAGGTAACGCGGCCCTTTTCCTTATTCTTGAGCGCATCCCAGTCTTTTATACTGGTGTCGCCGCCAAAAATGTGCGGGTGGCGGTCGATAAGCTTACGGCAGACGCCGTCGCAGACCTGCTGCCAGGTAAAGTGCCCGGCTTCCTGTTCGATCTGGGTGTGGAAGCCCACCTGCATCAGCACATCGCCCAATTCCTCACACAGCAGTGTGGGGTCGTTAAGGTCGATGGCATCCACGGCTTCATACGCTTCTTCAAGGAAATTCATGCGGATGGACGTATGCGTCTGCACCTTATCCCAGGGGCAGCCGTTGTCCGGGTCGCGCAAAATCGCCAGGATGGCCAGCAGGTCGTCCGCCGTGTAATGGTCTTTTTCAGGATAGGTCAGCGGATCTGCGTTCATAGGCTCCCCTGGCTGCGCCGTGGGCGGGCAGCTCGTAACATTGTACTCCCAAATCGGGATTTGTCAAGCCTTGCGGGCGGAGCTGTGTGGACAGCGCCGCCCGCGGGGCCGCAAATCATTTCGTAACTGCGTTATTTTTGCACCGCAGATGGCGTGCCGCAGCAGCCGGAGCGGTGCTTAAGCCGTTAGGCGGGAATTATGCGGCGTCGCCCTTAAAGCTGGGCACCGCAATGGTTGCAGAAGAGGGCATCGCCGTCCACTTCGGCTTTGCAGACGGGGCAGGTCTTGGTCTCGCCGCGCAGCTTGATGGGCTCTTCCTCAATTTCTTCTTCGGCGGGGGCTTCCTCGGCCGGGGCAGCGGGTTCATCCACGACGAACTGCTCCTCTTCCTCGGGCTCGCAGGCGGCGCACTCCTCGGGGGTCATGTTGGCTTTCAGCTCTTCGATGGTCTTTTCGACCTCGGCCACGGCGTCGATATATTTATCAACCAGGGGCTGGTTCTCCTCGCCTGCTTTATGCAGGCTGTAGACCAGCGCGCCCAACTGACGCTGCGCCTTGGACAGACGTGCCTGCTGGTTCAGCAGCTCCAGCTGGTTCTTGCCCTTATCTGCGATATCCTGGGCGGTCTTTTTGGCGGTGTCAAATAGCTGCATGCCCTGCTCTTTCAGCATATCAATATCGAGTTCAAACATAAGGTAACACCTCTTTCTCTAAGCCTGCGCGAATCTGCTCCTCGCGCTTTGTAGCCTTATTATAGCCGATTCCGGCGCGGTTTGCAACGCGCAAATGTATATTTTCCGTGAATTATGCGCCAATAAATTCCCGCAGCATGCTATCCGACGGGACAAGGGAGGTACCCAGCGGCGGGAAAGCCGCAAACCGCGCCCGCAGTGCGTCAAACTGGCGGCGCTGCGTAGCGGTCAGATCTTCGTCCTGCGGCATGGTGTCCAGCAGCGCATGCCACAGGCAGACCTCGTAGGTGTGGGTAGTGTCCAGCAGCAGGTCGGCGCGCGGTTTGAACGGCTTGATATACTGATCCTCGCCCGCGCAGACCTTGCCCCACAGCCCCAGCGTAAAGGCCGCGCCGTGGCCGCGGAACAGACAGTCCCGCACCAGGCGGCGCGCCAGGCGCACATCGCGGGTGGCCAGGCAGCGGGTGCCGTCGGGGGCGGCGTATTCTTCGCGCAGGCCCGCGTACAGACACAGGGCAGCATCGGCAGGCAGGCGTTCGGTCAGGGCGGGGTTCAGCGCATGGAGCCCCTCTATGATGACGACGCCGTCGCGGCAGTCGATGGTCTGGGTGCCGTTGGGCTGCTGGATCTTAAAATCAAAGATCGGCGCTTCGCAGACACCTGCCGTGTGCAGTTTTGCCAGGCAGTCCTGCAAGACCGGTAGGTCGAGCGAGGCAAGGCTCTCGTAGTCGTCGGTGCCGTCGGGGTGCTTGGGGTAGCGGCCCGCACCGACGTAAAAATCGTCCAGGCTGACCACCGCACTGCGGCGGCCCCGGGCAGCGATGGCATCGGCGATCTTGTGAGCCGAAGTCGTCTTGCCGGCGGCGGATGGGCCGGTCAGCATAACGATGTGCCGCCCGCTGGACAGCACTTCGTCGGCGATGGCCTCGATCTGGGCACGGTACTGCCCCTCGCTGTAGTCAGCAAACGGCTGGGGCTGGGCGGCAGCCAGGGCGATCAGCTCCCGGCTGACGAAACGTTTACGTTGTTGTGCAGCGCGCATAAAAGTCCTCCACGCCCTGCTTGCGGGCGAGAATCTCCTCAAAGCGGTCAATATATTCGGTCGGATACTTGAAGTTGAAGATACGCTCGATTTTGCCGCGGCGCTGGCCTGGGATGACCAGCTTGGTGGACCCGCCTGCACCGGCGGACAAAATCGTGTGGATCTCTTCCATGATATAGATATTATACAGGCATTCGCAGCCGGGCTTGGCCCAGCCGATGTTTTCGAGGTTTTGCAGCGTGCCTTTCTGGCGGTACATGTAGTAGGGGCGGTAGCCCGCGTCGGCCAGCTCGTGGCAGCTTTCCAGCATGGCGGATACATCATCGTATGCAGCGGCGCGGTGTTCAACCACCAGGTTGCTGGCGCGTTTGAGCGTTAAGGTGTGGACGGTGATGTTCTCGGGGTCCAGCGCAATGGCCTGGCGCAGACTGGTGGTAAAGCCCTCGACCGTATCGCCGGGCAGGCCCGCGATGAGGTCCATATTGATGTTGGTGTGCCCGGCTGCGCGTGCGGCGGCAAAGCAGTCGATGATATCCTGCGCGGTATGGCGGCGGCCGATGTTGCGCAGCACCTCGTCGGAGAAGGTCTGCGGGTTGATGGAGATGCGTGTTGCGCCGTATTGCTTGATGATGCGCAGTTTTTCTGCATCCGTGCAGTCAGGGCGGCCCGCTTCGACCGTGTATTCATCGAGGGATTTTAAATCAAACGTGCGGGCAATGTGGCTCATCAGCTGTTCGAGCTGGGGGGCCGAAAGTGCGGTGGGCGTGCCGCCGCCGATGTAAAAGGTGCGGATGTGCAGCCCGCAGCGGTCAGCAGTTTCACGGATGGCGGTCAGCTCTTCGCACAGTTTATCCACGTAGGGTTGCACGAGGGCGCGGGTGGCCTTATCCCCCACCGTGCGGGAGACAAAGCTGCAATAGCTGCACCGCGTGGGGCAGAACGGGATGCCCGCGTAGACGCTGCAATCCATCGGGTCAGCGGCATCCAGCACGGGGCGCTGCAAATCGGCAATGCCGAGCGCGAGCTGGAATTTCTGCGGTATGCAGCCAAAATGGCCGAGAAATTTCTCAGCGATGGCGTCCTCGCTCTCCCCCGCTGCGCGCAGGTCGTGGATGATGCGCACCGGGCGCACGCCGGTCATCATGCCCCAGGGCGGGTTGATGCCGGTCACTTCACGCAGCAGGCCAAATTCGAGCTTGCACAGGGCGTATTCGGGGTCAGCTTCGGGGCTGCGCAGATCGGTGCGCCAGTACAGGCGGCCGTCCTTGCGCAGCAAGATCAGGTCGGTCAGTTCGTGGCTTTCCGCCAGGACAAAATCCTCGGTCTCGGGTAAAATTTCTGCTTTTTCAGCACCGGGGAAAAAGATACGCGCCGTGTGCTCGGCTTCATAACCGGCAGCGGGGCCGCGTAAGATGATCTGCATAGAGCCACCTCCTTATAGAATCAAGTTTCTTTTGCTCGGTATCGTTTAGTAAGCCCAGCCGCCAGCCATGTAGGGGTTGGCGCGGCGCTCTTGCCCGAGGGTGGAAAAATCCTCGTGCCCGGGCAGGACCTGGGTGTCATCGCCAAGCGGCAGGTTTGCCAACAAGGACAGGCTTTCCTGCATCTGGCGCATGCTGCCGCCGGGCATATCGGTACGCCCGCAGGAGCCGGCAAACAGCGTATCACCACTGAAAAGCAGGTTACCACAGTTCAGCACCACACTGCCCTGGGTATGGCCGGGGGTGTGATAGATTTTAAATGTTAAACCGTCAATGTTCAACTCGTTATTGGCGGGCCAGTTCTTGTCCACCTGCCCGGATTTCAACGGCAGCAGCTGGGTGCCGGCGGCGTCCACCGGGTCCATATAGACGGTGCAGCCGGTGGCCTGTTTCAACGCTGCCACGGCCCCCACATGGTCGTAGTGGCCATGGGTCAGCAGGATATGGGTCAGGGTGGCGTTCTCGGCTTTCAAGGCATCCAGGTAGGTCTCCGGCGCAGCGGCAGCATCGATGAGGATGCCATGCCCTGCGTCGGTGGTGATGAGAAAGGTATTGGTATACAGCGGCGGCAAGCCGTGGATGTGCTGAATTTTCATAAACAGCTCCTTATTTCTTCCACTCGTCGGTATCAATGACGATGGTCACGGGGCCATCGTTGACAAGATCGATCTTCATGTCCGCGCCAAACTCCCCGTGCTGCACGTCTTTGAGGCCCTGATGGGACATTTCGTCGAGGAATTTCTCGTAGCACGGCACAGCCAGATCGCCCTTGGCGGCATGGCTAAAACTGGGGCGTTTGCCGCGGGAGGTATCGCCGTAAAGCGTAAAGTTGGACACGACCAAAGCCGAGTAGCCCAGCTCCACTGCGCTGCGGTTCAGCTTGCCATCCTCGTCCTCAAAAATGCGCAGATGCGCGCATTTCTCGGCCAGTTTGGGCACGATGGCGATGTCGTCGGTATCGCGCACGCCCAGCAGGATGACAAGCCCGGGGCCGATGGGCCGGGGCTCTCCGCCGTTGACGGCCACGCTGGCACGGGTCACGCGCTGAATGACTGCTCGCATAAATAATAACTCCTTATATCAGTTGCGGTTCACGCTGACAACATCCTTGACCTTTTTCAAGCGGGCGACCACGCTGTTCAGGTGTTCGGTGTTGGTAATGCCCACGGTCACGCTCATCCGCGCGCGGCCCTGCTCGGCCGAGCGGGCGGTCAGCGAGTAGATCGGCACGCGCATGTCGCCCAGTGCCAGCGCCACATCGGAAAGCAGGTTGGCGCGGTCCATGCAGAGCAGATCGAGCGTAGCTTTGTAGTTTTCCTTGGCATCGTCGGCCCAGTAGGCGTTGACCCAGCGGTCAGCGTTTTCGCCCTGGCGCATGCTTTCGCGCACGTTGGCACAGTCCCGCTTGTGGATGGACACGCCGAAGCCGCGGGTGACGAAGCCGATGATCTCATCGCCGGGCAGCGGCGAGCAGCACTTGGCAAACTTGATGGGACAGTTGTCGATGCCCTCGACGACGACGCCGTCGGTGGAGTGCATCCGCTTGATATCCACCGTGACAGGCTTGACCTCGGTGGCTTTGAGTTTGGTGTATTCCTCTTTCAGTTTGGGCAGCATGCGGCTGATCTGCAAGCCGCCGTAGCCGATGGCCGCGTACATTTCATCGACCGAATTGCAGCGGTTGCGGCGAGCCAGCGCCTCCATAAAGGCTTCGTGCTGCTCGTCGGTCATCGACATGAGGTTGCGGCGCAGCTCACGCTCAAGCGCGTCGCGGCCCTCCTCAATATTCTCTTCCCTGCGTTCTTTTTTGAACCAGTTGCGGATCTTGTTTTTGGCTTCGCTCGTCTTTACGATGTTCAGCCAGTCGCGGCTGGGGCCGCGGTTTTCGGGGCCGGTGATGATCTCGATGATCTCGCCGGTCTGGACCTTATGGTCGATGGGCACGATGCGGTTGTTGACCTTGGCACCGACCATGCGGTTGCCGACGGCGGAATGGATGGCATAGGCAAAGTCAATGACCGTGGCACCGGCGGGCAGATTGATAACGTCGCCGCGCGGGGTGAACGCAAACACTTCCTCGGGCAGCAGATCGCTCTTGATATCACTGAGCAGGTCGGTCGCGTCGGCGCTGGAGCGCTGGCTTTCCAGCAGCTGGCGCACCCAAGCAAGGCGCTCGTCGAGTTTATCGCTGCTGCCGTTGGTGATGCCGGCCTTGTATTTCCAGTGCGCGGCGATGCCGTATTCGGCCATGCGGTCCATATCCCAGGTGCGGATCTGCACCTCAAACGGGATGGCCTCGCGCCCGATGACGGTGGTGTGCAGGCTTTGGTAGCCGTTTGGTTTTGGCGTAGAGATGTAATCTTTAAAGCGGTTGGGCAGCGGATGATACATATCGTGGATCAGGCCCAGCGCGTTATAGCACTCCGACACATTCTCCAGGATGATGCGCACGGCGTAGACGTCGTAGATCTCCTCGAAGTCCTTATTCTGCATATACATCTTGCGGTAGATGCCGTAGATGCTCTTGACGCGGTGGCGGATGGTGGCCTTCTGGATGCCGTTTTCGGCCAGATGCTTGGCGATGGTGTGGCAGACCGTGTGCAAGAACTCGTCGCCGTGCTTGTTCAGCAGTTCGCGGATGGTCTCGTAGCCGACGGGGTCCAGGTAATGCAGGCTGCGATCCTCAAGCTCTTCTTTGATATTGCTGATGCCCAGGCGATGCGCGATGGGGGCGTAGACCTCCATCGTTTCGAGTGCCTTGTCGCGGCGCTTCTGCTCGGGCCAGGCGTCACCGGTGCGCATATTGTGCAGCCGGTCGCACAATTTTATGATCATAACGCGGACGTCCTGGCTCATAGCCAGCAGCATCTTGCGCAGGTTTTCGGCCTGGCGGTCCTCGACGTTCGAGAATTTGATCTGGGTCAGTTTGGTGACGCCGTCGACGAGCAGAGCCACATCGGGGCCGAATTTCTGCTTGATCTCGGCCACCGTGACGGGGGTGTCCTCGGCCACATCGTGCATCAGGGCGGCGGCGATGCTCTCGCTGTCCATACCCAGTTCGACGAGGATGGACGCTACCGACAGCGGATGGCAGATATACGGCTCGCCGCTGCGGCGGCGCTGGCCGCCGTGGGCTTTTTCGGCCAGTGCGTAGGCGCGGTCGATCATATCGAAATCATAGGGGCGGCCGCTGTCGACCAGCGCCTGTTTCAAGTCCTCATAGGTGATGGGCATTTTTTCCTCATGGGTTTCAGTGTTTTCCATATGGGATTCCCCTCTTTACAATATTTTTCCGCTTAACCGGGAGATTGTAGGGGGCGATGTTCGCATCCACCCCTACAAGGTGTTGGCAATACCGTTATTTTACCACTGCCGCCAATTTTTGCAAAATCGGCGCGCTGGCAAGGTCCTGCTTGGTGCTGACAGGCACGGGCAACCAATGGCCGTTTTGCTCTTCGATCAGCCCCAGCTCGTGCAGGGCGGCCAGGCTAGTCAGCGTTTTGCCGGTGTTCTCCGGCCCCTGGGCGGCAAACACCGGCTGCAAATCGCCCGAGACGACCTGCCCGCCCCGGATACGCTTGTACAGCATCACGGTGTCGGCACGGTTCGGCAGCAGCGCGGCGGCGCGGGCGGGCTCCAGCGTGCCGCCGGTGCGGAACGCCTCAAACCAGGCGGCCTGCTCACTGGGCAGGTTGCCGAGCCCCGCCGGGCGGATGGCCCGCAGATGGGCCGAGACCATCGGCCCGCTGCGCCCGGTAAAGA
>ERZ1034984.3980-NODE-3980-length-10113-cov-69.027540_pt1 | contig 10113 bp, 16 predicted proteins | sample MGYA00520589_ERZ1034984 | MGnify/ENA primary metagenome ERZ1034984 (study PRJEB33766, sample SAMN09781790) | gut metagenome | biome: gut microbiome | host: Homo sapiens | place: Madagascar | study: EMG produced TPA metagenomics assembly of the PRJNA485056 data... | reverse complement strand
CGCCCGGAAGTCGCTGCCCATAACACGGACGCGTGTATCGAACGCAAGAAGTAGCCATTCTTGTGCAGCGAGACTTCTCACATGGATTATTATAATACACGCGGGATGAACTGTCAAGAGGGAAAATGAATTATTTCCCAGAGGACGGCGCGTCCTGCGAAAGGGAAGCGGAAGGGGGAACTCCTTTCGAGTTGAAACGGTGGGAGGGCGTTACATCAATGCGTTATCCGCAGTGGGATCGTCAATCAGTTCCAGCCATCAGGGGCAATGACACGAAGGTCGCCGATGGTGTAGACTGTGCCGGAGGTGGGAATGATGTTGCCATGGCTGTCGAGATTGACCTCGGCGCAGCCGTCTTCGGCAGTCTGGAAGCCGAACAAAGCGGGCAGGTCATAGTTTTGATCGAAAATGACGTCCATGTCGGTAAGCAGTTCCTCGGTTTCGTCGTCGTCATAATAGGTGCCGGGAAGCACGTCGCGAATGTCGTTGACGTGTTCGTGCGGGATGGACTGGCGCAGCTCGTCAGCCTTGCCCAGAAGTTCGGGGCAGTCCCACGAGAGAAGGCCGCTGGCAAAGAGGATGGGGCGCTGGCCATCGCCGCAGGACGACCAGTTGCAGACCATGACACTGTTGTCATCAAAAATAATGATGCCGGATTCCTGAGAGGTGAGTTCATGCAGAGTTGCCATAATGCTTTCCTTTCTGCCCGATAGACGGGCGAACAAAATGAAATGGTGTGAGGGCGTTAGTCCTCGGGGGAGTGGGATTGAGAGAGGCGCTTGCGGCGGGCTTCGCGGGCCTGGGCAGCGCGGGCTTTCTTCTTGCATTCCTCGGAGCAGTAACGCGCCTTGCCTTCGGGAAGCGGGTTGCCGCAGACTACGCAGGCGGAGGCGGGAGTGGGATCAGATCTGTGAACTGATGGATGAGAATTTGGCCATTCTGTAAGGCCGAGGCGTGACATAACAGCATTAGAAATAAAAGCATTCACTGTCTCACCGGAAGAAGCGGCGGCGGAGACGATAAGATCGCGAGAAGATTTGGAAACACGAAAACGCATAATATCATAGGCTTTTTTATCCCAAGCGTGCTTAGCAGTATTATTTTTGACGGCTGGATTGTTACTCATGTGGGAATCCTTTCTCCCGACCTTTTGCCCGGACGGGAAGGCTGGTGGTTACTTGGTCAGCGCGTCAATGATCTGACGGGCGTCGCCGGTGGTGAGGATAGTGTAAGCGCCATTGTATGCGAGACGCGAAAATGAATCGCGCAGATAGTCGGCTTCGGACTTGCCGGACTTGGTAACAGCCTCAGTGAACTGCTCAACGTAGACGGTGTGCAGCTCACTGAGCATCTTGATAACGTCCTTGAGTTTGCTCTCATTGTCTGCCAGGTATTTTGCACGCAGGTTTTCAGCGTAGATAATCTGCTTTTCGGAGGCCCCTGTAATCTTGGGCAGATGATACTTCTCGGCGAGGGTCTTGCCATTCTCCTTCCGCTCTTGACGCCAGCAGTCGGAGCACAGATCGCAGTTGGTCTCCGTCCAGGTCTTCCAGCGCTCGGCCTCCGCGTCGTTGCAGATGTACTTGACGCGCTCAAATGTCACGCCGCATTTGCGGCATTTACATTCGGCAATGATCTTCGACATGGTTATTGACATCCTTTTATGGATAAGCGGCGGGAGACCGGGAGCTTTTCCGCGCGGACGGTATGGGCGCCATCCATGCCGACGATGATAGACTTGCCGGTACGAAATGGGTACGCGACGTGCTGACCCGGATAAAGTTGACTATAATAGGGGCGCATGGAGCGAATGTAGGGGGCCATGTGCTCGCGGTAGGTGGCGACTGCGTAAGAGCTGTAGAGGTTGATGGGGGTAACGTCCTCCCAGCGGATGAGCGCACGGATTGCGCGATCCTCATTGATGTAGCGCCATGCCTTGGCCTTACGGGGCAGCTCGAACGCGTGGCGCATCGTGTGCGCGCCGTCCAAAGCATGCTCTTTCTCGGTGAGCGCCTTGCGATTGGGAGGATAAAAGTACCGGCGCTTTTTGTGCTTCATGGTTTTCCTTTCTGTCAGCTGAAATGCTGGCGGGGCGTTAGGTGGTGAGAGTGGAAAGCTCTGCGTCGATCTTTGCGACTTGGGCGAGCAGGGAGGACTTTTGACTTTCAAGGGCGGCGCGCTTGAGCACGACGGGGTCGAGGCGCTCCGGCTTATCCTTGACGGTGATGCGCAGATCGGGATACTTGGCCTGAACGGTCGGAAGCGCACGCGCCAGAAAGTCGCGGCGAATGTAAGCCAGCTCGACGACGCAGCCCGCAGGGACCTCGACGTACCAGTGGTGGCGGCTACCGCCGGAAAGAGGACGACCGCGCAGGAACCCAACGTTCGGGTCATTTACTTCCGCGTCCTTGCGGAAGCCGCCATATTCTGCGATATAATGGCAGAATAGGATAATGTCGGAACGTTCGCTGCGCATATCGCGGGTGAACTCGATGACGATGTTTGTGTAGATGGCTTCATCAGGCATTTGCGCCTCGGCTTCGTCCTTGGCGATATCTGCTTCGACCATTTCGTAAATCTGAGCGGCGCCCTCGATTTCGTCCTCAATCTTTTGGCGCAGGAACTCATGCAGCTCGACGGCAAGAGCGTGCGCATCGTCGAGATTAGAAAACTGCATGATATCAGAGACATCTACCCACAACTTGCAGTCTTCGGGGTCAAAGGAGTGGGCGCGGCAAAAATAACCGTACTCAGAACCGCGTACAGGCCAGCATACGATTTCGGGGAAGGGCTTATTGCGGGCATCGAGGCTGATGCGGAAATCAAGATCGGAGAGACTGTAGTAGGTATCTTCTCCTACGGCGTGAAAATCATCGATAAAACGCTTGACGGATTCCTCAAGCTCTTCAAGCGTAGGAAAATTGCAAAGGAAATCCTGGTCGCCGTGATCGTAGTAGTAGCAGTTGTCCTTAAACATGGTGGTGTCCTTTCTGCCCGGAAACGACGCCTCCGAGCGGGGCGGGTGAGTGAGTTGAAACGGTGAGGAGCCTTGACGTGATTATTATAATACACACGTCAAGGGGGTGTCAAGGTAAATTGAAACGGTGGGGAGGCGTTACTGAAGCCGGGTGATGTTGACGACGGTGAAGATTTCGGAAAGAGCCTGCGCAAAACGAACTTTCTCGGCGTTTTCAGGGGCGATGCCGATAACATCGAGCAAACGCGCCTTGAAGGAGGCCATATATCCTTCGCGGCGCTTGCAGAACGCCTCGTACTCGCGGTCGCCCGCCTCGCCGTCGGGGTAGCAATCGCGGCAATTAGTTGACTTGCCAGACAAATACAGGTCATACGTGTCAGGGGCGAGGCGGACGGTGAAGGTATCGATCTGATAAATCGATGATTCGCTGACGCGATCGATGAAGGAGCCGCTGCAAATGATGGAATCAGACATGGTAAAACCCTTTCTGCCCGTATGGCCGGTAGCAAAGCCAAATGGAGGGGAGGCGTTAGTAGTAGAGGGGCGTATCCGAGTTTTGCACGTCCACGACATCCGAGAAACCATGCATATCACAGAAACGCTTGAAGATGCGATCGGCCTGCTCGTACTCATCGAAATGCTGTCGAGAAACGATGCGGTGCATCTGGTGGTTGAAGAAGATCACGTCGAAGCGGTTGCCGTTTGCGACCAGATCGGCGCAGAAGGTGGAATCAGTGGGATTGGTGGCGTGGAAAATGGTGTAGTACATGGGGCTTCTCCTTTCGATTTTGAAATGGTGCGGAGGCGTTAGGCAAACCGGAGAAGCGACATGTCCCAGGCGAACTCGGCGAAGTCCTTGAAGGACTTTTCGCCGGACTGAAGCGCCTGAAACGCCTGCTCTGCAGCGGAAGCACTGTCAAAATGGAAGTGCAGGCGGAAGGGCTGTCCAATATGCGGATAACAATACGAGTCGCAGCGAAGGCGGCTCTCTTTGGCGATGGGATAGGCGGCGACGCAATCGTTCGCGGGGTATATGGACGGATAGTCATCGTGCCAGTCTTCGAGGTAGAGTCTCGTTCCGTTGGGCATGGTGCCTTCTTTGATGAGCTTCATGGGGATTCTCCTTTCGGTTTTTGAAATGGTGCGGAGGCATTGGTTTTCCGCGACGCCCGAAGGCGTTTCGCCCGGTGACCAGCCGGGAACTCGTCAGGCGGAGAGGCGGCGGAGGGACTGCGCGAGGGCCTGAGCGGCGCGGAAGGCGCGGAAGGTCAGCTTTTTGTTGAAGGACTGCATCGACGAAGACCAGCAGAAACCGGCCTGCTCGATTGCCTTGCGGAACGCTGAGGAGGCGTTGCTGTCGACGAAGACGCGGGTGCGCTGGGTGGCAGGGTCGAAGTGGATGCGCCAGCCTGCGCCCTGGATGGTCGTGTCGATAAAAGTCTTCTCGGGGACAGGGCCGTGCGCGTCCTTGGGAGAGGGATTTTCGACCTGGTGGACGGCCTTAGGGGCTTGCTCGACCGGGGCGGGAAGCAGGGCGGCGACGGGCGGCGCAGGGAGCAGCAGAATAGGGGCGGGGGCGGGGACGACTGGCGCAAATGCCTGAGGCGCGTTGTCGGGAGTGGTATACAGGGGAGACAGGCCGCGCCGCTTTACGGCGTCCTCGACGAGCGAACGGAATTTCTCTAGGCCCACCTGCTCAATAACCTCTTCAACAGTGCAGGTCAGGACATCCTTGCGCTTCGCGGAGGCGAAGTACAGGCCGGAGCGGCCTTCAGTGACACGCCAGACAGAACCTTCCTTATGGGCGAACAGGTCGAAGTCCCATTTGTTCCTGACGCGGATGCCCCTCACCTCGTCGAAGCCATGGGTGGTGCAGATGTAATATTTTTCACCAGACGGTTCAAGCGAACGAACGGTGGACGGATCAGGATAATGGATGGGGAGCGCCGTGTCGAGAGATTCGACAAACTGCGTCGTGTCGCGCGCTCCCTCGGGAAGCGTAAGCCCAGTCAGCAGCTCGAAGCAGGCGCGAGAGCCCTTATTGAGCGGACGCAATATCTCCTGCAAAAACTCTTTGGCCAGGGGATCGGGCATGAGCGAGATGGCGCCGACGACCTTACCGTTATTGGAACGATAGCCTCCGATCTTATTCATAAAGAGATCGTGAACCGCGACGTAAACCTCAGGATGCGCGTCAAAAATCTCCTGCGTTTTCTCGATGAGCAGGCGTTCGAAATCCTCGCGGCGGGCGTATTCCGCGTCCGCCGCACGCCTTTCAGCCTCTTCCTGTTCGGTTCGTGCGGCCGCCTCTCTGGCGATTCGTTCCTTTTCATCGGCCTCAAACGCCTGAGCCACTGCGTCGTCATCAAAATGGTTCTCGCGCAGATAGACGGCGAAATCGTACTGCGTTTTGGTCAGAACCTGATAGGCGTAGCGGTCTTTGGCAGTGAAAGGACGAACCTCCCCGCCTGCGCAAGGCGCTTTTCCGTCGACGTACAGGCCGTATTCGGTCTTGCCGTTTGATTGCTTCCTGGCGATGAAATCGCCGCCCTGCTTGACAAGAAGGCGGATGTACTCGGGATAAGAGTACTTTTTGCCTTGATACGAGACGCCCGTATACCTGCCATGCGTCGTGAGGCGCTTCTCGACAAGCGCCTTCTGCATGGAAGAAAGAGAATCGGTGTAACCGTAAAACGTCATGGTGAAAACCTCCTTGTAATGTGGCGGATGTTACTGAATGAAATGGTGGCGGCGCGTTACTTATGTGCCTGACGATCAGCCCTGTACAAGTCCCAGGAAACGCTGCGGGAGAGGTAGGAAAGCTCACCGGCGAGTGCGCCCATGGCGCGCCAGGCGGGAAGACCTGCGGAGAGCGTTTTGATGGTGCCGCAGTGCGACTTCTCGTATTGCACCTTGTCTTTATTGAAATGGACGAGAACAACATCGATGAAGCAACCTTCGTTGCCGCTGGAAGTGTGCGCGATGAAATCATCGTTGTCGAAGTCGAAGGGGCAGGAATGGAAATCAAAATGCGCGTAGTCGATCATGATTTCAGCGCCCGTTTTCGCGTCGTTGAGCTGCTGATCGTAATAGCATCCGGATTCGGAGACATCAATGTCAAATGCCTTGGCGTAAGCGGCGGAGAGAATCTGCTGAGTAGTCATTGCTTGTATCCTTTCTGCCTGGATATAATGCCTCCGGGCGGGGCGGATGAGTGAATTGAAATGGTGACGGCGCGTTAGCCGAAGAGAACGGGCAGGACGATAAACACGGCGGCGAAGAGGAGAAGACTGAGAAGAAACTCCTTGACGTCGGGAAGGATTTGCCGCCAGAGCGGAGCGCGGAAATTGCGCTGCATGGTATCGCCTCCTTACTGGGCGTCATCCGCATCAAATGCCTCGGCGGCATCGGCGGAGGGCCAGAGGATCATGCGGACGGCCTTTTCGGCGCGGGCGGTGGCAGAGATGAACAGGCGGGGATCGGCGCGGAGCTTTTCCGACCATCCCTGCATGTAAGCAGTCGAGTTACGGAACGTTTCGGGCGTTTCCATGCCCAGCTCGTGCAGGATGGCGGCAGCGCCGATTTCGGCGACCAGCTCTTCGCGGGAGTAGGTTTCGGAGCCAAACGGCGCGGAGCCTTCGCCCTCGAAACGGTTGAGGCGCGTTACGTGGCCGGTGGAGTGCACGGACTCGTGAAAGAGGGTGGAATAGTACTCTTCGGCGGCGGAGAACTGGTTGAGCAGCGGGAGGACGATCTTGTCATACGCCGGGGAGTAAAACGCCTTGTCCTGCCTGAGCAGCTCGAATTTGACGCCTGAGCGCGCCCTATAGCCCGCGAAAACGTCCTCGGCGCGTTGTACGGGGGAGATCGTAGGCAGATCGTCCGGCGACTTGAGACGGGGCGCGACGCCTTCGCAGTCGGCGATGTTGAAGACGCGATAGTAGCGGAGGACGGGCACGGTGCGCATGAGGGCGTTGCCGTCGTCGTCGGTGATGGGTGAACCGTCCTCGGCGCGTTGCTGGCGGCTATATGCCTTCCAGAAGACGACAAAATGCGATTTTGCGCCCTTTTTGACGCGCCCGCCCTCGGCATTGCACTGCTTGAGGGTCAGGTATTCGCCCGGCGCGCCCAGGAGCATCTGATTGATGAGAGAATAGGGACGGAGCTTTGCGTGGGAGACTGCGCCGTCCGGCGTGCCTGTCCAGGGCTTTTTCCAGGGAATGACGCCCTGATCGAGTTGGGCGACGATGCGGGAGGTGACTTCTGCGTAAATATCAAACATGGCGGTATCCTTTCTGCCTGATGGACAGGCGTTGCAAATGGTGGGGAGGCGTTATGGTGGGGAGCCTCCGCACGCGGCGGAACCACGGCGGAGGCGTTTCGGCCTTTTAGTAGCCTTCTTTATCTAAAATTTCCTTGTCTGTTTCGTCCGGTTTTATTGCGTATAGTCTAATTGTTTTTCCATGCTCTAACTTGTCAATGTAATTCCATGCGAATATATACACTAAGTCGGAATAGACGTTATAAATTGTGTGTACTGTTTCATGATTCGATAAACGGTATGTTTTCTCAATAAAATAACAATCAATCATTTTTAATAGGCATGACAATAATAGAATATTGTCTTTTTTACTTTCTTCTATTCCTTCTTTATAGTATTTAATTGTAATGTTCCCGTTCTTATATTCCCGAATAATACCGCCATTGTTATAGTTTTCTCTAAACATTGTTCTAACCTTCCTTTCTTTCTTTAGGCTTGTGCAATCCATTCATGCAAGAGCTTTTCAACGGCTGCGGCTCTCTCTTCATAGGGTTTACTGTATTCATCCATGATTAAACGCGCTTTAGCTTCATATTCAATGATATTGTTAGCGTACCGGCCAGGCATGCCACGATATCCAGTACAAACTGTCAATCCGTTAATTACGTAAACGTCGTAATTCCAGCCATAAACGCCGCAAGTGTATGCAATGGGTGAATGATTGCGCAACAGGTTAGACAACTCACAATATCCAGAATAAACAATACGAGCAGAACCGTTTACAATCGCCTTGCGTGTAGTCCTAAATTTCATTTCTTTTTACATTCCTTTCTTTTATCTGCCGATCAATACGAGAGTTATACCATGCTTGTTACGGACGTTGAAATAGCTGCGGGGCGTTATGGCCATCCGCGACGCGTCTGCGTTTCGCCCGGGGAGCCGCTCAGACCATCGCCGGGCGGAAATGGCAGGCCGTCATAGGCGCGGCCTGCCAGGTGAAACGGTGGGAGGGCGTTAGGCGTTGGCAGCGAGACCGAGCAACCAGTCGGCTTCGCCAATGCCGAAGCTACTACGTACTGCATCGACCAGATCGTCGTCGTCGCAAAGGTAAACGTCCAAGTTGTGGTCGAGTAGGTATTCAGTGACGCTGTAGTACTCGACGACGAAATGATAGTCGCCCATGCAGGCGGCGTTATCGGCCTCAAATGCGGCGTAGCAATCGTAAAATACCGGGTCGCCGTTGGTACCGAGGCAAACGAGGTCGGTATCGCGGTCATGCAGCAGGACGTTGACATCGGGGCTGTCGCCGTAGCGATAGGTGGAGACGTAGACGCGGTCGAGGATGCTCTTGAGATCAGTCATGGTAGTGTCCTTTCTGCCCGCTGGGCGGGCGTTGCGAAATGTGTGCGGGGCGTTATGGCTATCCGCGACGCGTGAGCGTTTCGCCCGGGGAGCCGCCCCGGGCATCATCAGGCGGAATGGTGGGAGGGCGTTACTTGGCGGCGAGCTGGGCCTTGAGCGCGGCAATTTCGGCTTCCAGGTCGGCCTTGGTGGGCTTCTTGGTCGAGGACTTGGCAGTGGAGGGATCCTTTCCGGCGTTTGCGTGAACCGGTGCGGCGGCGACGTCGCGCCAGCCACCCTTGACATAGGCGCGGAACGTGGCGATCGACTTGATCTTGCGGGCGGTTTCCCCCTTGTCCTTGCCGAAGGAGGTCATTTTAACGGTGAGGGTGTTCACAAGGTTTTCGGCGGTGAGGGTGAGGCCGTACAGCGCGGCCAAAGGCGCCAGCGCCGTTACAGTTTCGGCGACGGTGGACTTGCCCTCGATCAGGCGGACATAGGCCAGGTAGGCGTCGTAAGACTGGCGGCGGAATTCGGCGGCGGACTGGATAGCGGTGGACTTGTTGGTGTTGCTCTTCATGGTAGTATTCCCCTTTCAATTTTTGCATGGCGATCCTGTTTCGGCTCATGCCTCATCAGCGCCCGGACTTGTACCGGGTGGACAGGTGGGCTTGCCAGGCCCGACACAGGGATACCTAGGCCGATACTATCCGGGTTTGCGGTCGCATTGCACAGGTATATAGGGGCATAGTAGTACTTGCCTTACCACAAAGGTGCGACTACTATAATCATGCCTGCACACACGCAGTGAGCCGATGGACGTTTGGCAGCCGGGTATGATCCTATGCCTATTCAGATGTTTACCTGCCTCCCGCCACACACCTACACGCTCACACGCTTTTTGCGCACCGGGCCCAGGGGTAGGCTATAAGGTCGCCGCCCTGCAAGGCTCTCACTTGCAGCCGCCCGCCGCCCGGGCTAGCCGCCCCCGTGACCCGGGGCGCTAGTGCCACATCCGCCGTGACCGCGTGACGCTTGCGCTCTCTTGCTTGTCCTCCTCTCTTGCCGTGGGCCCTTGCCCTGTCGACGGTCATAGTATAGCACCACGGGCACGTGGTTGCAAGAGGTAATATATCACAAAATTGATTGTACAACATGCACAAAAAGTACCCAGCGCATGCGCGCCGCGCGCGCGTATATAATCAGTTGGGCAATTCAGCCGCCCTGCCGGGCCTGCCGCCCTGCCGCCCTGCCGGGCCTGCCGCCCTGCCGGGCCTGCCGCCCTGCCGGGCCTGCAGCCCTGCCGGGCCTGCCGGGCCTGCCGCCCTGCCGGGCCTGCCGCCCTGCCGGGCCTGCCGGGCCTGCCGGGCCTGCCGTCCTGCCGGGCCTGCCGGGCCTGCCGGGCCTGCCGCCCTGCCCGGCTACCAGGGGATTCAACTATCCCTTACAGGGATAGTTGCGAAAATAGAAAGGTGATAAAAAAGCAGCTATCCCGAAGGGATAGCTGAAAAAGGTACTGTAATCATAACAATAT
>ERZ1034984.3977-NODE-3977-length-10119-cov-4.699026_pt1 | contig 10119 bp, 8 predicted proteins | sample MGYA00520589_ERZ1034984 | MGnify/ENA primary metagenome ERZ1034984 (study PRJEB33766, sample SAMN09781790) | gut metagenome | biome: gut microbiome | host: Homo sapiens | place: Madagascar | study: EMG produced TPA metagenomics assembly of the PRJNA485056 data... | reverse complement strand
AAATTATATACAATAACAAAAGTGAAAAAATAAAGAAAGTGGAGGATTCCTGCAATGACTGCATATAAAGATTTGAGCAAAGAAGAGTTATTGGAATTAAAGAGTGGCCTGGAGGCGCAGTTTGAAGAAGTGAAGGCAAAAGGTCTGAAACTGGATATGTCCAGAGGAAAACCGTCAGCAGACCAGCTGAATCTGTCAATGGGGATGATGGATACACTGACAAGTGGTGTTGATCTGACTTGTGAAGATGGTGTTGACTGTCGTAACTATGGCGGACTTGATGGAATTGATGAAGCAAAACAGCTTCTTGCAGATATGATGGAAGTTCCGAAAGATAACGTGATCATTTTCGGAAACTCAAGTCTGAATGTGATGTATGATACGGTAGCACGTGCAATGACACATGGTATCATGGGAAGTACTCCATGGTGTAAGCTTGATAAGGTAAAATTCTTATGTCCGGTTCCGGGATATGACAGACATTTCGCGATTACAGAGCATTTCGGAATTGAGATGATCAATGTACCGATGACATCAACAGGACCGGATATGGATATGGTTGAGAAACTTGTAAGCAGTGATCCGGCAATCAAAGGAATCTGGTGTGTACCGAAGTACTCTAACCCACAGGGAATCACATATTCTGATGAGACAGTGTTCCGTTTTGCGAACCTGAAGCCGGCAGCAGAAGATTTCCGTATCTTCTGGGATAATGCTTACTGTGTACATCATTTATATGAAGATAAGCAGGATTATCTGATTGAGATTCTGATGGAGTGTAAGAAGGCAGGTAACCCGGATATGGTTTACAAGTTTTCTTCTACATCCAAGATCAGTTTCCCAGGATCAGGAATTGCAGCAATGGCAGCATCTGATGCGAACCTGGAGGATATCAGAAGCACAATGCGTGTGCAGACAATCGGACATGATAAGGTAAATCAGCTGCGTCATGTAAGATTTTTCAAAGATATTCACGGAATTGTAGAACATATGAAGAAACATGCAGATATCCTGCGTCCGAAGTTTGAGACTGTTCTTGAAGTTCTTGAAAGAGAACTTGGAGGACTTGAGATTGGATCCTGGATCGCGCCACGCGGAGGATATTTCATCTCCTTTGATGCGCTGGATGGATGTGCGAAAGCGATTGTTGCGAAGGCGAAAGAAGCTGGCGTTGTTATGACAGGAGCGGGAGCAACATTCCCTTATGGAAAAGATCCACATGACAGCAATATCCGTATCGCACCGTCTTATCCAACACCGGAAGAACTTGCAGTTGCCGCTGAAGTATTTGTATTGAGTGTAAAACTGGCAAGTGTTGATAAGATCCTTGAGACAAAATAAATAACAGCATTTTATAAAGACCTTTTGCAAGTGGTTGATCTGCCGGCAGAAGGTCTTTTTCTAATGGTTGACATGTGTTTCCAGGGAGACTATAATGTAGTGCATAGCAGAAAAGAGGAATGACATGATAAAAGGTGTAATATTTGACGTAGATGGTGTCCTTCTCAATTCCATGCCTGTCTGGGAGAATCTTGGAGAATTGTATCTGGATCATTTGGGAATTGAGGCCGAGAAGAACCTGGGGGAGACATTATTTGAGATGAGCCTGGAGGAGGCGGCAGATTATCTGATCTCACATTATAACCTGGAGAAGACAGTGGAAGAGGTTGTACAGGGACTGAATAAGGAAGTGGAAGACTATTATGCAAAGCGTGTTCCATTGAAAGAAGGGGTTCGTCAGTATCTGGAGGAATTCAGAGAACGGAAGATTCCTATGGTGATCGCAACAACAGGTGACCGGAAGAATGCAGAAGCAGCTCTGAGCAGATTGAAGGTATTACCTTATTTTCAAGGAGTTTTTACAGCATCTGAGATCGGAAGCGGTAAGGATCAGCCGGATATTTATTTTGCAGCACTTTTGCAGCTGGATACGGAGCCGGAACAGACCTGGGTGTTTGAAGATACTTATCAGGCTTTGAGAACGGCAAAGCATGCGGGATTTAAGACAGTAGCAGTTTATGATAAGGCAAATGACAAGAATCTGGCGCAGATCTGGAATACGGCAGATATCTATTTGCCGGAATTTGATGATTTTAATGTTTTTTGGAACAGGGTGTCTGAGGAAGAGAAAGAACAGTTGCTGATTGTAGAATAAGAGGAGAATGAAAAAAGCAGATTCGAATTCAAAGGAGAGATGCTCCAGTAGAATTCGAATCTGCTTTTTATCATATAATTGACTGGTCTGTCTTGTGTTTAGAGAAGGTGAATGCCGGCATCAGCAGCAGCTTCAACTACATTTTCAGGCCAGAGGGAAGACTGTACTTCACCGATATGAGCCTTTCTTAAGTAATACATACAGATACGGGACTGTCCAATACCCCCGCCGACTGTATATGGAAGCTCGCCGTTCAGCAGTGCCTTCTGGAATGGAAGTTCTGCACGATCTTCACATCCGGCTTCTTTTAGCTGTGCCTTTAATGAGTCTTCGTCAACACGGATTCCCATAGAAGAGAGTTCAAGACCGATGTCAAGAACCGGATAGTAAACGATAATGTCACCGTTCAGCTCCCAATCATCATAGTCCGGAGCACGACCGTCATGTCTTTCGCCGGAAGCAAGTACTCCACCAATCTTGGAGATAAACACTGCGCCTTTTTCCTTCGCAATCGCTCTTTCACGTTCTTTGGTAGTAAGATCCGGATAAAGGTCTTCCAACTCCTGTGTAGTGATGAAAAAGATATCATCAGGAAGAAGAGGATCAATATAGTTGTAACGTCTGGAAATGTATTCTTCTGTATCTTTCAGAGCCCGGTAGACTTTGCGGACAGTGTACTGAAGTGTCTCTGTGTTACGTTCTTCCTTAGAAATTACTTTTTCCCAGTCCCACTGGTCAACATACAGAGAATGGATGTTGTCTGTATCTTCATCACGACGTATCGCACTCATATCTGTGTAAAGCCCTTCGCCGGAATGGAAATTATAATTCTTCAATGCATATCTCTTCCATTTTGCAAGAGAATGAACGATCTCTGCAACAGAACCATCCTGTTCTTTGATGTCAAAGGAAACCGGACGTTCCACACCGTTTAAGTTATCATTCAGACCGGATTCCGGACGGACAAACAGTGGTGCTGACACTCGTGTCAGGTGGAGATTCTTTGCAAGAGCACGCTCGAAGTGGTCTTTCACTTCTTTGATGGCTACTTCTGTCTCACGAATTGTAAGAGGGGAATGATAGCCAGCAGGTATTCTTAACTGTTCCATAATAAACTCCTTTATGTTAGCATTTTATTGCTGTTCACAGTATTATGCGGTCAGCAATAGCATTTCTCTTCTATTTTAAGTGGAGAAGAATAAGAAGTCAATGGAAAGGTGAAATGAACACTTGTAATCAGTAAAAAAAATTGCTAAAATGAGCAGTAGTGAGTAATAAATAGTAAGGGACGAAGGTGTAAATAATGAATGTAAATGATATGATTGATACAATTCTGAATTTTGACCTGGATGTTGTTCTGGCTGGACTTAATGAAAGCAGTCATCATTTGAGTCAGATGGAATTTATTTCTCTGATCGTTATAACGGCCGGAGCGGTACTGTTATGTCTGACGGGGCTGAAACTGGTACGTTTCTGGTCTGTGATCGCAGGATTGTCAGCAGGATGCGCAGCCGGAATTGCGGTCGGAGCGATTGCAGGTCTGGATCAGACGATCGCATTGGCGTCAGGAGCAGGTGTGGGACTTGTATTGGCGGTGCTTGGTGCATGGAAGAAGCAGATTGGTGGATTTGTGACAGTAGCGGTACTCGTCTTTGTTGTCAGTGTACATTTGATGAAACCACAGGATTTTATTATGTATGGAATCTGTGCGGGTATTGGTCTTGTGTGTGCATTGCTTTCTATTAAGTTTCATAACTTTATGCTGATTGCTTCTTCTTCTGTGTTTGGAGCAATGGCAGCGGGCAGCAGTATCTTTTATCTGCAGCCATATAAAAACGGAATGATTCATGTGGCACTTTGTGCTGCAATTGGTGCACTTAGTATCTGGATCCAGCTTCTTTTGGAATCCGGAAAACGTAAGAAAAAGAATTTACTTAAAGCCGCAGAGATCCGTGAAGAACATTCTACAGAAAATGAAGTCGAGAAGGCAAGGGCACTGGTTGAGAATCTGGATGATTTTGATGAGCTGGATGAGATTATAGAGAGTCTTCCGGAAAATGTCCGGAAAGAAGACAAGGGCACAACAGTTGTCAGCATGGATGAATTTGATGATCTTGAAGATGATCTGGAAGAGGATGAAGTGGAGAACTTTAAAGAAGAGAAGTTTGATGTAGACGAGGAAGATTGGGAGGAAGACGTCGAAATTGAAGTAACTGCTGATGAGGCAGATGTGACAGAGGATTATGATTTTGATGAAGATCCGGATGACTTAGATGACTTGAATGATCTGGATGATTTAGATTATCTTGATGACGATGATGATATCGAGTTTCTGGATGAAGATGAGTAGATAAAAAAGCTATCGATTACAATAACTTAACACATATCTGTGTTGTTATCGTAGTCGATAGCTTTTGTATTATCTTACTGCTGTAAATACTCCGCGGAGATCATGGATTACATGTCTTGGACATTTTACAGAGCACATTCCACAGCTTAAGCAGATGTCTTCCTGGATTACTGCGCAATTATCTTCTACATGAATTGCACCTGCAGTACATGTTTTTTCACAAATACCGCATCCAATACAACTGACTTCACACTGCTTACGTGCAACAGCTCCTTTTTCTTTGTTAGAGCATTTTACTACAATGTAGTTTGCACAGTCGTGGATTTTGATCAGGTTCTGCGGACAGACTTTTGCACACTGTCCACAGGCAATACATTTTTCTTCGTCTACTTCGGCAACTCCATATTCATTCATGGAAATCGCGCCGAATTTACATTTTTCTATACAGGCTCCACATCCGATGCAGCCATCTTTGCATCCACCGTCTTCAGAGCCGGCTGCGCGGCAGCCACCGTTACAGGCAACCAGAGCTGCCCGGTAAGGAAATCTCTTTTTAATTGCCATGATTATTTCTTCCTTTCGTATGGTGTGTTAGAAAGAGGAAGGCTGTAGCGTCTTTCTCCGTCAAATCTGCAATATGCATCCGCGATTGCAGGAGCAGTAGGGATGGATGTGATCTCTCCGATACCGATTGCTCCACAGGCAACATCCAGACCAGGTTTATCAATAACGATTGCTTCAATCTCAGGAACTTCGTGAGAACGGAAAAGTCCTAAGGAACCATACTTGTCAATTGGTTTACAATTTTCATCGATTGGATACTGCTCTCTGAGTGCGAATCCCATAGACATTACAACACCGCCTTCAATCTGACCTTCGCAGGAAAGTGGGTTGACAGCTTTACCAACATCGTGTGCGGCAATCATTTTCTCAATCTTACCTGTCTTAGGATCAAGGATGCAGACCTGAGTTGCATATCCATAAGCAACGTGAGATATCGGATTAGGCACATCTGCACCAAGTGGATGAGTCTTAGCGAGATACTCTCCGTAGAAAGTTTCTCCAATCATATCTTTCATGGACTTACCGCTGTTTTTCGCTTCCATGAATTTTTCACATGCTCTGCGGCACGCTTCACCAGTTACAAGTGTCTGACGAGAACCGGAAGTTGTACCGGAATCAGGTGAAATCCATGTGTTGCTTCGCTCATAGACGATATCATCATGGGAAAGATCTGTATTTGTAACGATCATCTGTACAAGTACAGTACCAAGTCCCTGACCGATACAGGAAGCACCAGTGAAGATATGAAGTTTTTCATCTTCTTCAACAATTAATTTTACACGTCCTGTATCCGGGATACCAACACCAACACCGGCATTCTTCATAGCACAACCAAGGCCAACAGCCTTACCGGCCGCAAGTGCAGCATCATACTCTTCTTTGACAGCTTCCAGTGTCTCTACAAGACCTGTAGAGTTATCTACAATCTGTCCGTTCGGAAGTACTTCGCCTGGGCGGATCGCATTGCGGTAATGAATCTCCCAAGGCGTAATGCCTACCTTGTCAGCCATCATGTTCAGAAGTGTCTCTGTTGCGAAACAAGTCTGTGTAACACCAAATCCGCGGAATGCTCCGGCAGGTGGGTTATTTGTATAGTAAGCAGTTCCTTCAATTTCAAAGTTTTCATAATGATAAGGTCCTGCTGCATGTGTACATGCACGTTCAAGAACCGGGCCGCCAAGAGAAGCGAATGCACCTGTGTCAGATTTAACAATCGCTTTTACACCCTGGATCACTCCATTCTCATCGCATCCCATTGTCATGTCCATGTAGAATGGGTGACGTTTCGGATGAACAAGCAAGGATTCCGCTCTGGATAATTTCATCTTGATCGGTTTCTTTGTTACGTAAGTAAGCAATGCGCTTAAATGCTGAACAGTCATGTCCTCTTTACCACCGAAACCACCGCCGACTAATGCGTTCTGAACTTTTACTTTATCTGTTCCAAGCATAAGTGAAACTTCGTGCAATGTCTGGTGAGCGGACTGGTCTGTTGAATATACGAAAATGTCACCGTCTTCATCATAGAAAGAAACAGCACATTCCGGTTCAAGGAAAGCATGCTCTGTCCAAGGTGTCTCAAAGTGATGTGAGATCACGTACTTGGAATTCTTGATTGCTTCTTCCGCATTTCCGCGGCTGATGTGCTTATAAGCACATACGTTAGTCTCTTCTTCATCATAAACAAGAGGTGCATCCGGAGCAGCAGCTTCTTCCACTGTATGCACATGAGGAAGTACTTCATATTCAACTTTAATAAGTTTCTTTGCTTTTTCTACAGTTGCCATGTCAGTTGCAGCTACAAGGGCAATTGCATCTCCGAGATAATGAGTCAGTCCGCCAACCGGAATCAGTGAATACTGATCATGTTTTAAGTGTCCGATCTTATTCTCCCCAGGAATATCATCGGCTGTTACAACCGCTTCTACGCCAGGCAGAGCCTCGGCAGCAGAGGTATCAATAGAAAGTACGCGAGCTCGTGGATATTTACTACGAAGAGCAGCGCCATAGAGCATTCCTTCCGGATAATAGTCATCCGGATATTTACCTGTTCCAAGCACTTTTTCTTCAACATCTATACGAGAAACACGGGAACCAAGAGTCCAGCTAGGATCTCCGTCATCTGGTAAAACTCCTTCTTTCAGAATCTTAGCTGCCAGACGTACCGCGTCCATGATCTTAACATATCCTGTACAGCGGCAATAGTTGTTGCGCAGCGCATAGCGAATCTCATCATCGGTTGGTTCCGGATTTACATCCAAAAGTGCTTTTGTGCACATAACCATACCAGGAATACAGAATCCGCACTGTACAGCGCCTGCCTTCCCGTAAGCATAAGTGTAAACTTTCTGTTCCCAATCAGAAAGCCCCTCGACTGTGATGACATTCTTTCCGGCCAATGAATCTGTGTCAGGTACGCAGGATTTGCAAGTCTGTCCATCAATGATAACAGTACAGGCTCCACAAGCGCCTTCGCTGCAACCATCCTTTGCAGAGGTAATGTGCAGTTCATCACGCAGGAACCGTAACAGTTTCTGATTCTTTGAAGGTGAGACTTCCTGACCATTTACTATAAATGATGCCATGTCAGTTACTCCTTTCTTTGTAACAAAATCCCCAAAGAAAAATCTTTGAGGAGTATGTGTTTGTTGTGTATTTTTAATTATATAAAGATACCTATGGTTATATTTTATCACATATTCAACAAAAAGCAACAACTATTCTAAAAAAGTTTTTGACACCTAAAAATATTTTAGATATATGATATAAAAAATGCATATCAGGACAAAAAAAGGGAAGTACCGCAAAATGATACTCCCTTGTAATTATCTTATATAAATTGTTCTTAGAAACCAAAAAGATTTACAACGCGATTTTAATTATCGTGTTCTTCTTCAAATGGATCGTCGTAATCATCTTCATCATCGTAATCATCTCCACTGCGGGAAGCAATTGCGAGAATCAGTGAAATAACAGCAAGTACACCACTTACACCGGCTAAAATCAGAAGCTCGAATTCATCTCCATGTTTCAGGAAAGCAAAAACAGCACAACCGATATAGAGAATCATCGGGATAAGGAATGCAAAAAGTGTATCACGGTTATTCATGATGAAGTATAACAGTGCAGTGACAAGCATACAAAGAGCAACAATGACATAATTCATGCCAGGGGCAGAAGTCACGTCAGCTCCTGATGTGCTGAGTCCTGTTACGAAACCTTTATAAATACAGAAACCAAATGCAAGCAGGGAAATGATTCCAAGGATGATGCGTCCAGGTCTGAAACGTGGATATTCGTCTACATATTCATATTCATCATCATCTTCATCATCAGAGGATTTCTCATCATCATAGTCATCCATTTTTCTGGATTTTACATCTTCTTTTGCTTTCGCAGTTTCGGCTTCCTCTTTCTTTTTCTTCTTGGCAGCTTTACTGTCAGGGTCAGTTGCAAGCATATCTTCGTATCCCTTGCGAACTGCTTTTTCACGCTTATCACGGATTTCTTCCGCTGGAATGTTCCCATATTTCTGCTCTTCGGAATTATCAGTGGCAGTGGCATCAGTGGCAGCTTTCTGTGCAGCGGCTTTGCGGGCTCTGGCTCTCTCCTTAAGAATACGTTCAGCTTCTTCTTCTGAAATCCCTTTGTCAGCAGCAAGGCGGGCAATCGCTTCTTTGCGGGCGCGGGCTTTTGCTTCTCTGCGGGCAGCTCGTTTCTCTTCAGCGGCACGGGCGGCGGCATCAGCTTTCGCTTTTTCTTCAGCAGCGCGGGCGGCAGCTTCAGCTTTCGCTTTTTCTTCAGCAGCACGGGCGGCAGCTTCAGCTTTTGCTTTCTCTTCTGCAGCTTTCTTGGCAGCGATCTTCTTTGCACGTTGTTTATCAAGGTTCCATTGCTTTTTACAGCTATGGCAGATTGCATATTCATTAAAGATTGGATCCCCGTTTTCGCTGGTGCCAATCTGCTTATTCTGCAAATCCAGGTCTTTTCCACATATTGGGCACTTCATATTAATCATGTACTCCTCTCTTTTGTATCAAAATATTTATAACAGACTTATTATAGCATCTTAAAAGAGGAAGAACAACGAAAAAAGTGTGTTTTACATAAAATGTTTTAGAAAAAAATCAAAATTGTGCAAGAATTTAGTTTAAATTCATAAGAAATGGTGGACTCTAAAAATTTAATGTGTTAAAATCAAAAAGTGGCCTGAGAAGGCAAAAGGTATTGTTATGGTTTATGGTATGCCGTAAGCCATCATATAATTAGCCGGTTGAGAAGGAGATTGTTTCGTATGAGTAAGAAGATCAGAACCGAGGCAGTAGATTATCTGTTTCAGGCAATCTTAAGCCTTGAGAATAAAGAAGAGTGTTATACATTTTTTGAAGACATCTGTACGATCAATGAGCTGCTTTCATTGTCACAGAGATTTGAAGTGGCAAGAATGCTCCGTGAACAGAAGACATATTTGGAGATCGCGGAGAAGACAGGAGCATCCACTGCGACAATCAGTCGTGTGAACCGTTCTCTTAATTATGGGAATGACGGATATGATATGGTTTTCAAACGTGTAGGGCTTGCTGAGGAAGAGAATGGAACGGAAGAATAACACTTAAGAATTAAGCTTACAATAAAATACCTTTTATTAATCAAAAGATACAGCTTGCGGAAGATCCTGATAAAGTCTTTCGCAGGCTGTATCTCGTTTTAAACAGAAATGTTTATTTCCCTTTCTTTTTCTCTTCGTTTTTTGAAGACTTGGAAGAGAGGTCATCAATGATCCGTTCAATGATCATTTTCTTGATATATACATCAAAACTCAAGCTGCATATAAATGCAAACTGCTGTAAGATCTCCTTATCTTCGCCATCAGTAAGATGAGTGAAAGTCTCAGCAGATTTCTCATAAGTAGCAGTTACATTCTCTTTGATGGAATCCAGCTGTTCTTTTTCAATCTTGCAGACTTCTTTGTAAATATCCGCTAATTCAAAAGAGCTTCCATCCGGAAAATATTTCTCTGTGAGCGGTGCAAGAACTGTCTCAATATCTT
>ERZ1034984.3975-NODE-3975-length-10121-cov-8.737830_pt1 | contig 10121 bp, 9 predicted proteins | sample MGYA00520589_ERZ1034984 | MGnify/ENA primary metagenome ERZ1034984 (study PRJEB33766, sample SAMN09781790) | gut metagenome | biome: gut microbiome | host: Homo sapiens | place: Madagascar | study: EMG produced TPA metagenomics assembly of the PRJNA485056 data... | reverse complement strand
TACGCATGGCAATACCTGCCGTATCTTTCAATTCGGCAATGGTGAGGCAGTTGCGGTAACAGCATATGGTGTCTGTGGTAACCACATTGTCAGGCATTTTCACAAGAACTTGCTTCAATGCCTGATTAACATCCTGGGCTATCATGTATTCTGTTCTGTGATAGCTGTTAATGCTTGTGCACAACGCACAAAGCATAAGAAAGCTGAACACTATGCATGGCAGGTTCTTCATAATTTATCAAATATAATATGTGAATTACATTATTAACGACACAAAGGTACATTTTATTATTCTAAACACAAAGTTTTAGAATTTATATTCAGAGTCGTTATTCTCTTGGAAACGTCGCAAAACATGCGGTATTTTTCGGGCTTATTTGGCGATTCGACATTATTTTATTATTTTCGTCGCAGAATATGCGGCGTTTAATGCCGTGATTTTAATAAGATAGGCTACACTCTGGTAAACATTCAAGTAAACTTGATGTTTTCCACTCGTTTTCACTATCTTTGTCGCACATAGAACAAATACATTATGTATATACACGAAAGAGATAATTGGACAAACTTCCGTTGGGATGCTTCTGATGTATCAAACCTTCAGGAAATGTTTTTCACTGAAAAAGTTGCGAATCTCTGACGTTTTTTTAAAACTTTGCTCATGGCTTTGAGTTTTGAGCATTGTTTTTTATCACATATAAGTTACTCATTTTCAGTGATATACGGAAATACTCAAAGCCTTTTTTATGCGATAAACTCAACCTCAAACTCTAAATCCGAAACTTGATTTAGTTATTAAAGTTTCCTCCCAGAGGGTGGAAAAAACTTTAACATTTTACTATGACAGTTGTAATTCTTTGTTCACAAAGGAAGGCAATGCAGGACGTGCTACATTGCAAATCAATTATGGTTTTCCCGCAGGCGTATATTTAAGGATTACACGATCACCCAGAATTTTGGCAAAAGAACGTTCTATTTTACTTGCTTCCATGTATTTTCCCATCAATTCCTTAATACGTTCAGGTTGGTTGGCATTTTGGGGGTTGCGCATTTCTGCGAGTAAACTTTTTAAATAGTCACAGATAATGGAGTGTTTGTAGTCTTGAATGATGCGTGGCACAATTTCGTCTAGTTTGTCCTTATCTTCTACGTATTGCTTTCGCTGTGAACTGCTGAGCACAAAATCGTCTTGCCCTAATTCCACCGCCAAACGGCTTATAGCTTCATCAGGATGGGTCGAAAAGTAGGAGAGGGGAGACCAACCTTGCTCTACACAGTGGGCGAGGGATTCTTGAAGAATCTTTTTGTAGAGGTCGTTTTGAAATGAGAGACTATCTACTTCAAGTTCTTGTGCGATATATTGGGCCACTGTGACATATTGTTCAGCATTTGAATCATTGACCAAATTGTCTGCGTCTTCTCGCTTCTTGGATATAGACGCATTTGTACTTATAGGAAGATTACCATAACGAATGAGTAAGGACACCAGCATTTTTTCTTCAGCACTTTCGATATTTTGCTGTATGCGGACAGATAAGGAATTGGCTTCCTGTTTTTCTATTTCATGCCTTGCTGATTCGTTAGAGTTTGATTTTCCTTGTTTCTCGCGATGTTGCTTATTGATTTCATTGACAATCAATTCCTCACTCACCGATAGAGAGGCTGCACATTCATGGATGTACATTTGTCGCAGCACTTCGCTTGGAATCACCGAGATGCTACGTACCACATTGGTGATTAATTCTGCACGCTTAATGGGATCATTAGCTGCATCTTTTAACAAAAGCTGTGTTTTAAACTTGATAAAATCAACTTGATGGCGTTCTATATATTCTTGAAAATCACTAGCTTTATGTTTTCTAGCAAAACTATCGGGATCATCACCATCAGGCAGAAGCAACACTTTGATATTCATGCCTTCAGCCAATAACATATCAATTCCTCGAAGGCTTGCTTTAATGCCCGCAGCATCACCGTCATAGAGAACTGTAATATTTTCTGTGAATCGATGTAGCAAGCGTATTTGTCCTTCGGTAAGAGATGTTCCTGAAGATGCTACAACATTTTCCACACCACTTTGATGCATGGAAATGACGTCTGTATATCCCTCTACAAGAAAACATCTGTCATGGCGCACGATAGAAGTTTTAGCCTGAAACAACCCATAGAGTTCATGACTTTTGCTATAAATCTCACTTTCGGGTGAGTTTACGTACTTGCCCACGTTTTTTACTTTTTCTGTATTAAGTACGCGCCCACCAAAGGCGACTACTTTTCCCGATACAGTATGGACTGGGAAAATCACACGTCCATGGTAACGATCAAGCAGTCTGCCATCATCGGTCTTATAGCATAAACCTGTCTTTAGTAGAAAATCCTTGTTAAATCCATGAGCAATAGCAGCCTTAGCCAATGCATCGCGTTGTTCGAGAGAATAACCGAGAGAAAATTTTTTTATAATATCGTCGCGAAATCCTCGTGAACGAAAATAGGCCATACCCACGGCCACACCATCCACGTGATTATGTAAGGTATCTTGAAAATATTGATTTGCCCATTCATTGAGTACAAACATACTTTCACGCTCACTTTGCTGTGCACGCTCTTCGTCTGTGAGTTCTTTTTCTTTTACCTCGATGCCATATTTCCTTGCCAACCATTTAATTGCTTCGGGGTAAGTCATATGTTCGAGTTCCATGAGGAAATGTACTGCATTTCCGCCTTTACCGCATGAGAAGCATTTACAAAGTTGGCGAGAAGGTGATACGCTGAAAGATGGAGTACGCTCATTATGAAACGGGCATAGTCCTTTGTAGTTGGCTCCATTCTTACGTAGAGTCACAAAATCCTTTACCACATCAACGATATCTGTGGCATCCATTACACGTTGTATGGTGGCTTTATCTATCATGGAGGAGAAATTTATGGAATTCGATTAATGTGGTATTTCCATTATTGGAAATATCATAGCTTTAGTAGAGTAGACCTGTTGCTCAGCATTTGTATAACACATGAGTTGAGCATCTATATACGCTATTAAACATAACACTGATTCAAAAATTATTAGTGTAATAATATTATCCGCATCAGTTCTCTCTAATTATGTTTCATATCTCATGCTCTAACTTCAATCAATTCCTTATATAGCTCTTCATATTTTCTTGCCACTTTAAGGTAGTCATGATGACGGTGTATATAAGCAAGTCCTTCTTCACGAAGTTGCGGAATTAATCTATCACGATTTACAACCAATTCTGTGATAGCGTGATATACGCTTTGCTCATTAGGTTGTACGTTGATGATGGGTCGAAGTTGATTTTCATTGAGTATGAAATAATTTTCTGGTTCTGCACCACCTACAACCACTGTTCCACGAGCCATCGCCTCAAGAGCATTCATAGCAGGTGTGTAGGAATAGAGTTGGTCGAGAATTACGTGAGCAGTGTCAAGCATATGTTTGTACGTCTCGAAAGGAATATTTTCGGCTTTTAGAAGCACACATTCTTGAGGATGTTCTTGTGCAACACGTTGCGCGGCTCTAAGAAGAATATCTGTACCTTTGTAAGTCGAGCGTTGACTTTGGATTCCAACGAATATCTTGAGCGGTTCTCCTGGAATAAACTGGCTTTCATTATGCCTGGGGGCAGCTGTTGCTAACCTTGGGCTATCATCATAATGTGTTTCAATTGATTGCATTTGAATGGGAAATGGAATAAAAACCAATTTTGCGGAACCATGATAGTATTTCCGATAGCATGCATCGTATTCGTAGAGACCTGTCACTATGGCATGACTTTCTTTGGCAATAATTTGATTGAGTTCACCATTAAATCCATAAAGCCATTCTTGCTTAAATTGATCGTTGTCTCGATTTATTCGTTCCACAGGGCCGATATTGAAATCGCTATAACGAAAAGTCTGCTTGTCAAGACATCCAGTTACATAATAATAATCCATGCCAAAAGCTCCCATAACGATGCACTGATTGTGCTTCTTTAGGAATCTAAAATATGGCAAGATGCGTTGAGCCTTAAAATTAAGAAATAAGGGATTGATTATCTGTACAACATCGTAACCACGAAACTTTTGAAAAGCACTTTTTACCTTGAGCCAATATTTCAGGCTATCTAGGCGGCTAAGCGATGAGCGACTAAGGTCGATATCGCGCGGATAATCCTTCCATCCATCGCCATCTGATGCCACAGTGACATGGTGACCAAGTTCTCGGAGTCCTTTGGCTAATGTGGTGTGAACATTGCTATATTCGCCTAGTAGTAATATTTTCATCTTTCAAAGTATGGGGTTTTTACGTTTAATAAGACTGGATTTGTTTTCTTCAAGTTTTGACAATTTAAGGTTTAAAATTGTCTCCGTTACTCATGTTAGTAATCATGCGCATACAAGATAAGGAAGCGATTCGTTTTGAAGAAAAATAGAGAACCGAAGCATGCTTTGAAACTTGTATGAGATTGATACTTAACGCTTCTCTTTTAAATAGTTGGCAAAGATGGTGGCTGCCGTTTTAACCATCATCGGACAAGGCCTTTTTTTATAGTATTCGGTTGTTCTAGCTTCTGCTTTAGATGATGTTGGGGCATTAGGCTTAAGTCCGAGGAGTTCGGCGCATATAAGACTTCCATTTTGAGCTTTAAATTGTGCGGCTAGTTGTTGCACTTGTGCATAATTATGGCTCTTCCCTGCCCTATCTGAACCATCTATAGCTCCACAATCGAGTCCTGTAAGAAGGAACATACCACAAGCTGCGCCACATGTTTGTCGCATTCTTCCAATACCTCCTCCAAAAGAGGCCGACATGCGAAGTGATTGTTCGAATGTAAATCCGTAGAGATCAGCAAAGGCAGCGACAACGCTTTGTGAGCAATTGTATCCTTCATTAAATAGCTCTACAGCACGATTAATACGAACTTCAAGTTCGCTTTCTGAGGGAGATGTATTTGAATTTTGATTCATTTGTTCGATTTAATTTTCTATTTTTGCATAGAAATCTTTAATGAGAATATTATGCTAGAAGGATTCTATTGTAGATTCATTAGGAAGCGCGCATTCTTAATAGCCTTAACACTCGTAGGACTTACTACTGCTTGCCAAGAGAGTTTTGATCAAAGTCTAGAGCGAGAAGCACGTGAATATACGAATCGACATTGTCCGCAAGAGGTAGAAACAGGTACTATTCTTGATAGTCTTGTCTACAATCCCCAAAAACGCGAACTTACCTATTTTTATAGTATATCCGCTACCAATGAGTGTATTTTTAGGGAAAAGACTCCCCTACTCCACGAATTGCTCAAGCAGCGTACAATCAATGACGTAACTTTTAAAGACGTGAAAGATCATGGTGTGGCCTTTCGCTATCTCTACCAATCAGAAGAGAATGGGAATGTGGTGTATCAGACTTTGATAAAAGCGCAAGAGTATGGATGGAGAAATTAAAGGTGGGTCTATTTATTCTGAAATATAATGCGTCTTATTCAGATGCGTGATTTATATACACTTTCTGTCCTAAAGTCCATCTCTTTATCAAAATTAGAAGCGCCCTAAACATATAATCTACGCTTAGTATTTATGCAAGGTTAATCGATGCTTTGAAGAGCTTGAGCCAGTTGGTCAGGACAAGAGGTCTGCTTGTTTCCACATCGAATGCCTTTGAGTCTCTTTATCACTTCATTCTTGGGCATGCCCTTAATCAAAGCCGCAATGCCTTGTAGATTTCCGTGACATCCGCCTTCAAACGAGGCTGACTCTATGAGACCATCATCAGTCAGACTCACGTGCATACAACGCGAGCAGACTCCTTGTGGGATAAAATCGAATTGCTTCATTTCATGTTCTTTTTATATTCCGTTTAAGCGAGAATAAGAAGAATGATTGAAAAAGAGGGGAAATTTAGGCAAGAATCGTTGGATTCTTAGCGAATTTTCCCCTCTTACGTATGATTTATTTCTGAAAAACTATTTCCTTTTTCTAAAAAGAACTCTGTGATATTTCTCAGAGACACCTCCCCACTTTATCTCGGGAAGAAAGGATTTCCGTTTTTACAGAGAAGACTGCAAACGAAATGCATACATGATTATTCCTCTACGGGCTTCATATTCGTATAGACAGTCTGTACGTCATCGAAATCTTCGAGTCGTTCTACCATCTTATCAATGCTTTCGCGCTCTTCAGGAGTGACATCTTTGAGGTCGTTGGGGATATAGGTAAATTCAGCGGCAAGCACTTCAAAACCATTTTCTTCCAAGTGTTTCTGAATCTGAGCGAAGCATTTCGGGTCGCCATAGATTGTTACACTGCCTTCTTCTTCGTCTTCATCGAATTCATCTTCCACTCCATAATCAATGAGGTCGAGAATGAGTTCGTCCATGTCTACTCCATCTTTCTTTTTGATGGTAAACACGGCCTTATGGTCGAAGAGATAAGCTAACGAACCCATTGTGCCAAGATTACCATTGAATTTATTGAACACGGAGCGTACATCGCCTACAGTACGAGTAGCATTGTCTGTAAGTGTGTCAACAAAAATAGCAACTCCGTGAGGGCCGTAGCCCTCATAAGTCATGGTCTTGTAGTCACTTTGGTCTTTGCCACATGCATTTTTAATGGCACGTTCGATGTTGTCCTTAGGCATGTTTTCGCGCTTACAAGTGGCGATGATGGCACGAAGTGTGGGGTTATTCTCTGGTTCCGGTCCACCGGCTTTCACAGCTACAGCGATTTGTTTACCGAGTTTTGTAAATGTGCGGGCCATATGACCCCAGCGCTTCATTTTCGTGGCTTTTCTATATTCAAAAGCTCTTCCCATGGGATTTGTGTATATTTAGAATTTTGTTTGTTATGTTGCTTATGAGCAAAAAAGAGTATCGAAAGAAACTTATCTGAGCGTTGCGTCAAGTTGTTTTTGCAGATTTTGGATAATCTTGTTCATGATAGCATCAGTCTGCTTATCGTTCATCGTTTTACTCTCATCTTGCAAAGTGAAATTGACCGCATAGCTCTTTTTCCCTTCGGGCAAGCTCTTTCCCTCGTACACATCAAAGAGTTCTACACTCTTGAGTAACTTCTTCTCTGAAGCGCGAGCTATTTGCTCGATTTGTGCGAACTGTATTTTTTTATCAACGAGAAGAGCTAGATCACGCTTCACGGCAGGGAATTTGGAAATTTCCTTAAATGAAACGTCTCCCTTCTTGACAAGTTTCATGAGCATGGTCCAATTTATTTCCGCATAATAGACCTCTTGCTCTATATCAAATTTTGCAAGGATAGTTCTAGAAACAAGGCCTATCTCAACAAGCACCTTACCTGCACGATCGGTGATGGCGAGACTCTTTGAGAAGATATCGTTTTCACCGCTAGCAATTTTCAATCCGCCGAGTTGGCAACCCATTCGACGAAGGATATTGCTGACGTAGGCTTTTAGTTCATAGATACTTGATTGTTCGTCAGGATGTGCCCACGATCCTTCAACGCGTTTCCCTGTGAGCCACAATCCGAGGAAATGTGCTTGACTATACGCTGCGAGAGTGTGATCAGCTGTATGCTTCTTAGAGTTATAATAGTAGCAATTTCCAACTTCAAAGAATCGGAGGTTCTGGCACTTTCGATTGACGTTGTGTGCGATACTTTCCAATCCACCGAAAAGGAGCGTCTGACGCATTACATTGAGGTCTGAACTGAGGGGATTGATCAGTCGCACTAGATTTTCGGCAGCATAGGTCTCAAGGTCGTTGTAGTATGCTTCCTTTGTTAGTGAATTGTTGAGAATCTCATGAAATCCCTCTCCTACTAGCTGTTCTGCCACAACATTCTCAAGCTTGTTAGCACGATCTACATCCCCCTTTATAGTAAGGCTTGATTTTACCGCACTAGGGATTTCTACATTGTTGTAGCCATAGATACGAAGAATATCTTCCACGACATCACAAGGACGCTGCACGTCAACGCGATAGGCAGGAACTTGGAGTGTAAGTCCTTCAGAAGTCTCATGAGTAATTTGCATTTCGAGTGAAGTAACAATTTCCTTTATTACTTCAGTAGGAATGGTTTTGCCTATCAGATCGTGTACATACTGATAATCGAGTTCTACGGTAAATTGTTTTTGCAGTCCAGGAGCTTCTACATCTTTTATATCCATAGCGATGACACCGCCAGCGAGTTCTTTCACAAGAAGTGCTGCCACTTTCAGTGCGTAGATTTGTCCATCAGGGTCAATACCACGTTCGAAACGGAAGGAGGCATCTGTACTCAAGCCGTGTCGACGTGCACTTTTACGAATCCACGTTGGATGGAAATAGGCACTTTCTAAGAGCACATCCTTGGTTGTATCGTAAGTACCAGATCCACGTCCACCCATTACTCCCGCAATACACATGGGTTCACGAGCATTACAGATAGCAAGGTCACGATCAGTAAGCGTATGATCTACCCCATCAAGTGTTTGGAAATGAGTGCCATCGGGCATTGTTTTCACTACGATTCGCTGACCTTCTATCATGTCGGCATCAAAGCAGTGAAGAGGCTGTCCGTAGGCCATCATAACGTAGTTTGTAATATCTACGATGTTATTGATAGGACGCAGTCCTATGGCTTGCAACTTTTCTTTAAGCCATTCAGGACTTTCCTTTACTTGACAATCTTTAATAGTTACAGCGCAATAGCGAGGGCATGCTTCGGTATTTTGCACATCGATATCAATATTCAAATCATTGGAATCGACATGAAATGCTGACACATCCATCTTGTGAAGACTCGTGGTCTTTCCATTGCGGATAAGCCACGCATAAAGATCGCGAGCCACGCCATAGTGCGAGCAAGCATCAGCACGATTAGGAGTGATATCCACCTCAATAATGTAATCACTCTCTAATCCGTAATATTCGGCGGCTTTCATACCTACGGGAGTATCTTCAGGAAGTACGATGATTCCATCGTGATTATGCCCTACTCCGATTTCATCTTCAGCACAAATCATGCCTAGACTTTCCACACCGCGGAGCTTGGATCTCTTTATGGTGAAGCATTGATCTCCGTCATAGAGTTTTGTGCCTATTGTGGCGACAATAACTTTTTGTCCAGCTGCTACGTTGGGAGCTCCACAAACGATTTGCTGAGGAGCTTCTCCACCGAGATCTACTTGACAAATGTGCATGTGATCGCTGTTGGGGTGTGGTTCGCAGGAAATAACGTGTCCTACTACGAGTCCTTCAAGTCCGCCTTTGATGGCTTGTACTTCTTCTACTCCGTCTACTTCAAGACCTTCACTTGTGAGGGCATCAGCCACTTCTTGTGCGGTCATATCGAAGTCAACGTATTCTTTGAGCCACTTATAAGAAATATTCATATCGATTTAGAATAACTGCATTTTAATGTGTGGCAAAATTACTTCATTTTTTGTAAACAACAAAGGAGATAAGGGAAAAGAAACTTAGCGTATGGAGGTTTTAGCTCATAATGATAGTTATTCGAGTTTTCGGATTTAGTCAAGGCGGGGTGAATTATCGTGCAAGTCGAATGCAATCAAGCTTGCTTGAATTGCTGAGACGCAGCCGATAATGGCGGGGTGAATTATCGTGCAAGACGAATGCAATCAAGCTTACTTGAATTGCTGAGACGCAGCCGATAATGGCGATAAGAGTTCGCTGAAGTTAAGACCGGAACTTGTAATAATTATCTCTAGATAGGCATTCAAGTTACGCGAAAAGGCCGTTCAAGTTATCGTCCTTCGGTCGGGGGACGCATGTCCTTCGGTCGAAAGACGATGACTTAGAATACGTTCTAAGAAAACTTCTACGGCCTTTTAGCCTAACAACAATATACTTAAAGAGAACACTGCAACGCAATGGTTAACAACTACTATCAAAGTTTCAGATTCTGCCCGCTCAAGTTAAAACCGAAATTAACCCAACTTTTCCCATTAAAAGAAATGGAAAACCTGAATGATACGGAACGTGTTAAAGCTGAAGAGTATTGGGCACGGATGCAAGAAGAAGGTAAGACGAATGACGGGAATGATTAAGCGATGCACAGAGCTTTACGAACAGCTGACCCGCTGCTCTTTGTTCGACAAAAGACAAAATCTTACGATTCGTGAAACTCGCCTCATCGTG
>ERZ1034984.3967-NODE-3967-length-10128-cov-9.650650_pt1 | contig 10128 bp, 8 predicted proteins | sample MGYA00520589_ERZ1034984 | MGnify/ENA primary metagenome ERZ1034984 (study PRJEB33766, sample SAMN09781790) | gut metagenome | biome: gut microbiome | host: Homo sapiens | place: Madagascar | study: EMG produced TPA metagenomics assembly of the PRJNA485056 data... | reverse complement strand
CCTGTTATGTTAGTATATTTCTACTGATTTGTCAACAATTCTCATTCCGGTTATTCTAAGTTACATGTTTGACTCTTTCGAATATTTTTCAAAATACATTTCTGCCTGTTCCTGATTTAAATGAAATCGTTTTTGAAGTTTTTCCAAAATACGTTTTGGTGGAATTTTCTCTTCCAGATTGTCTAAAATAAAAATCTGAATTCCCTCTACACGACCTTCCTTTCGACCTTCCTTTCGACCTTCCTTTCGACCTTCTTTTCGACCTTCTTCTAACCCCTGTTTACGTCCTTCCTCTCGACCTTCTTTTGAATACACCTGCCGCATAGATTCTTTTATTAACTGCATTTCCCGTTCTTCATCATATTCGAAAATACTCATTTGAATCGCCTCCGCTTTATACTTGAGCAGGAACTCCTGCAAAATTCCCTGTTTGATACACTCATTGACTGCCCGTTCTACAGCCACATCAATACTCATTGTAGCTGCATATTCCCGCACCTTTGTTACATAAATCATATATTCTCGTAATGTTTCACACTTTTCCAATAATTCTTTATTTTTCCCTAAATTGATATTTAACATTAATACTTTTAGCTCTAACTCCGGTTCAGATATTTTCTTTTCAAACGCATCCGAAAGCTTTAAAATCTGTCGCTCCGGTTGTTCCTCTGTTCCATTATAAAATACCACAAACCTTGGGGTTGGTATCTGAACCATTGATATGCCATATAAGGAACGGTCTGTTGTTATCCGCTCTAAAAGCCTGGCAATATAAAGTAAATCTCGCAACGGCATATTTGGATTATAAGTAGACTGATGCTCATACAGATTCAACTCCACATCAAATACAAAGGAAATGTCATTTTTCATATTCATATAAATGGCATTTTCCAGTGTGTTTACCTCTAGATCCTGCGGATTGTTATAGTCTGTTCCATTTACCGCATTATACAGACTAAGCAATTCCTTTTTCTCCCGAAATACCAAACGAAATAATTTATCCTTATATTTCCGTTCTGTCTGCGGTGCCTCAAGTATTAAGTTTTCTGTTTTGTTCATATATTGTCCTCCTTCTTATATCGCAGGAGGCTTCTACAGAATCTCCTGCTTTGTTGTTTTACACGAATAAAAGCACGGATTTTCTGAATAAAGAATCTTTAGAAAAGTAGATGGCAATTTGCCTGGAATCTTAGAAAAAATATGCTTTGCACATATTTTAACATGATATCCCTCTTTTCACAATCATTAAATTTCTATTTGGTACCATCGTATCTCATTTGCTGCCATTTCTAATTCAAAGCTGCTTCCATCTCCCTTATAAATTGTGGTTTTCTGAGGTTCATAAGTGTTATTCACTACACAGTACTTTCCATTTTTAATATACGCATGCACTTCTACGTTATAGTTTGTACTAAACCATTTGTAGAGATTTTCTTCCTCATGGCTGCTCCAAAGAACTGCTCGATACAACAGTCTGCTATTTTCAAAGCTATAAGGAAGTCCACTGATATACACAGCTCGACCTTTTCCAAAGTCATTTACCGCCAATTGCACCTCTTTTTCTTCCTGCACCAAAATTGTAGTTCCTTCCAGCGCATAAATATTTTTCTGCCCTTCTCCAAAGTCAATTTTGCTTTTGCAATCTTCCGTAATAAAGTGTGCATGATTTTTCCAATTATACTTATCATATCCCAGAGTAAATCCGCGTTCTTCCTCTACTCCAAATACATTTGCCAACTGAAAATAACGACCATTTGCCTGATGGGCACTTGGTTCTCCTACTCCAATGATTCCTCCACCTCGATATACAAATTCCTTTATGGCAGTAACAATCTGTGGGGCACACCAGTACTCTCCTCCGGTGTGTGCCGTATCTGCACCGCCGATGTTTAAGATAACATCTATATCCTTTAATAAATTCGGATTCGCTTTTATATCCTCAAAACTTATAAATGTTACATCAAACGGTGCCCCAGATAACGCTTCTATAACACCTGCATAAGAGTAATTTTGTTTCTGATAAAGGGCATGGTGAACCATGTGTGCACCCCATGCACGCATTTTCCCCCAGCAGTTCAAAACAGCGACTCGTTTTACACAATATGGTGTACATCCTTTTACATTCTCGTATAACTCCCGAAACTCATCACACACGGATTCTACATAGTCCACAAACTCGGGAAATTCAATCGCCAGTTTTAAATATCCGCCATATCCAATGCGGTCTACCGGTTTTCTTAAAATGGCTCGTCTGGCTGTTACCCAATTTATTTTTGCCTCTTTTACCGGGTCGCCTCCTTCATAAAATGTATCCGGGAAAAAGTATGGCAGTAAACGCCCTTCCGTATATTTCACCCCTTCAATATCACTAATAAGTCGAAGTGTAGAACCATTTCCCACACTTCCTACCACAGCATCTAATCCAATGTTTGAAAACTCTTCCATGAATGGCTCTGTTCCAATCCAATGATCTCCTAAGAACATCATGGCCTCCTTACCGTATTCATGGGTAATGTCCACCATTTCCTTAGCAATTTTCGCTACTTCTCTTCGCTGGAATGCCTGAAAATCCCCATATTCCTTGGAGGGAATCCGATACTGTCCGTTATAGTATCCCTGATCAATAATATATTCCGGGCGAAATGGATACCCTACCTCTTTTTCAAATTGTTCTAAGATATAAGGACTGACAGATGCGGAATATCCGTACCAATCCACATATTTTTCTCTTGCAAACTCATCAAACACCAAGGTAAATTGATGAAAAAATGTGGTAAAACGAAGTACATTTACATAAGGATGCTCCTCTATAAACTTTCGCAACCGCTTCATGGTAAATGCATGGGTCTTTGGTTGACGTACATCAAAGGTAATCTGATGTTCTACCTCCGTCCAATTATTGGTAACTGCATTATACATATGCACCGGGTCCCAAATAATATAAGCAAGAAAACTTACCGTATAATCGTGAAATGGCTGTGTTTTTATGGTGACATTCCCGGTTGTCTCCTCATAACGCCATTCCGTTACAGGCACTACCTGTCCTGTGGTCCGATCTATCACTTCCCACCAACGAGTAATATCATCTCTGCTATTTGGTTTTAACATATCCGGATACAGCCCTTTCATCAGGTGTACCACAAGGCTAGTGTCCTTCGCCGTATAAAACGGTGTCATCAAATACATCTGCTGCACCTCATCCGGATTTGCCTTTGCCCATTCATTATCTTTTCTTGTTGTATAGTAAGTAGAATATATCTTAGCATCTACCTCTTGTAATTCCTTCGGAAAATCTGTTCCATCGCAATCTCTCACTGCATCCGCTCCCCAGCGTTTCATCATTTCCAGTGTTTGTGGTATTACATCCACATCTGTTGGTATGGTTACGCGTCCCTTTGTTTTTCCCATAGTAATCTCCTCCTATATCCCTTCTCTGAAATATTTTTCACAATTGTTTTCTACCTTCAGCATATGGAAAAAATCGTTCTTTTTCAACTTATATCTTGCGCTGTTTTTTAGATATATTGCTATTTTATTCTTTTCTTGCTAAAATATTAATATCATTGGATTATAAGAAACTTAGATACTTACGATGAACTCAGTCATAACTGACACCGCTTGGACACAAAGACGTCCGGCAAGGGAACTGTTTGTTCTTTCGAAAGGAGCCTTATGGGAAATACAAAATATCATCTTTCTTCCCCTGACGCAGGCAGTAGTTCTGCTCGACTTTTATATGTTACTTTTTCTAAATATGAAGAAGACTGGACCAGTTTAAGGCACAGTCATCATTTTTGTGAACTTTTTTATGTGAAAAACGGAAAGGGTGAATTTGTCATTGAAGATGACACTATTCCTATCCAAAAAGACGATCTTATTTTGGTGAATCCCAATGTAGCCCATACGGAAATTTCGTTTCACACAGAACCTTTGGAATATGTGATTCTCGGTGTGGATGGTGTTGTGTTCTCTTTTTCTCAGCAATCCCAATACATGATTCTTCACTGTAAAAATGATACACAAACCTTGCTATTTTACTTTTCTACCCTTTTAAAAGAAATTACAGAAAAGAAACCTGATTATGAACTGGCTTGTCAAAAACTGCTGGAAGTTCTTCTGATACAACTAAGCCGCTATAACAACTTTTCTTATAATCTTGTTCCAACGCAAACCTTACATCATGAATGCAGCAAGGTAAAACACTATATAGATGCTCACTATGCGCAAGACCTCTCTCTGGATGCACTGGCAAAACTTGCGCACCTGAACAAATATTACTTTGTGCACATTTTCACCAATACCTTTGGTATTTCTCCTATTAGCTATCTGCAAAAGAAACGAATTTTAGCCAGTTGCGAATTGCTAACAGATACCGACCACAGTATTGGAGAAATTGCACAGCTTACCGGATTTTCTTCTCAAAGTTACTTTTCCCAATGCTTTTTGAAACAGTGTGGAATGACAGCCGGAGCATATCGGAAAAAACATAAAATAACTATTTAATCTTTGTAATTGCATATATTATTTCCGGCTTTTTACTGAAGCCATTCCGGTACTCGATTCAGTACTTTTAATAATCCTTTTTTCTTACGATTGATCACTAATTCCTTTGGGAAATCGCAATACTCCAATATTTTTAAACAACCTTCAAAACGTCCTACATCACAAAAAATATGCGCATCACTTCCCAATATAATTGGCACTTCCTTTTTCTTACAGTATTCTAATAATACCAAGTCATTTTCCCATGCATTCTGCCGTCCGGAAGCAGGACCAAAAGAAGAATTATTTAATTCTATTACCACTTCCTGTTCTTTTGCTGCATCCGTCAATCGATCATAATCTAAGGGATAACGATTGTCATCCGGATGTCCGATAATTTTTACATATGGATTTTTCATTGCTCCGATTAACGCACTGGTATTCTCTTCTTTACTCCCTGACTTGATACACGGAACATGAAGACTTGCTATTACATAGTCCAATGCCGGATATATTTTTTCTTCCACATCAATGGTTCCCTGATAATCCATAACATTTGCTTCAATTCCTTTTAATATTTTTACGCCCTGAATTTCCTCTGGAATTGCTCTGTAATTGGTAAAAAAGATTGGATTGGTCGTTCCCGGCATACTGATTGCATGGTCTGAGGTTCCCAAAATCTTCAATCCCTTTGCCGCTGCCTCTTCCACATTTTCTTTTAACGTACCATACGCATGTCCACTGGCAACTGTGTGGGTATGCAGGTCAAATAATAATTTCATACTGCTTCTCTTCTTTCTATTACCATTTTTATATTTTGTCCCGGCTCATATTCTTCATTGGCACTTGTGTATACGGTAAAATTATCTTCGCCATACTGCACCGAATAGTGTATTTCCCGACCATTATACTGTTTATTGGTTATGACACCCGGAATACCTTCCCCCTGTGTTACCAGCCTTATTTCTTCCGGTCGTACCGGATATAGTCCTTCCTGATGAAATACAGGTGCGATTTCACCGTCATGGTACCGGATAGGCTCATTTAACACTTGAAAATAGTCTCCGTTCCATCTGCCTTTGATTAAATTGCATTTGCTGACAAAGGTAGACACAAACCGCGTTGCAGGATGACAATATATCTCTTTTGGTGTTCCTATCTGCTCTATTTTTCCGTCCTTCATAATAATGATTCGATCTGCCATTGCCATCGCTTCACTCTGATCATGAGTTACATATACAATAGTTGCACCTGTCATCTTATGAATATCTTGAATTTCCTTTCGCATACTGATTTTTAATTCTGCATCCAATGCACTTAACGGTTCATCCATAAGAAGCACCGATGGCTTTCCTACAATAGCTCTTGCCAATGCTACTCGCTGTCGTTGTCCACCGGATAATTCCCCCGGCAATCTGTTTTCCAATGCCGTAAGTCCGGTACATTTTAACGCATAGTCCACCATTTTTTCTTTTTCCTGGGCTGAAATATGCTTTTGTCTTTTACTTTTCATTGGAAATTCCACATGTTGACGCACTGTCATATGTGGCCATAAGGCAAAGGATTGAAATACCATGCCCAGATTTCTCTGTTCCACTGGAATCATAGTTTTTGCATCGGAACAGACGACACCATCCATCCGAATGGTTCCGCTTGTGGGCTGAATAAATCCACCAATGGTACGAAGCAATGTGGTTTTTCCACAACCGGAAGGTCCTAAAATTGCAATAAACTCTGAATCCTTAATGGAAACATTAATATGATCCAACGCTAATGTTTGATTGAACTTTTTGGTTACATTTTCTATTGAAAGACTCATATACACGTTCCTCTACTTTTTTATATTCACTATTTTTATGATTGATAAGAAAATATCCTGTTAGCACTAACACCACAATTACCACTGACATGGCTGCTGCAAGATTATAATCTCCTGCCTGCTGAAAATTAAAGATCATTAAACCAATGGTTTTTGTTCCTGCTGCTGCAAGCATGGATGACAGTGTCAGTTCTGTTAATGCTGAAACAAATATCATAAAGGTACTAGATAACACCGGTCTGATTAATAAGGGAATCAATATTTTTCCCCATACTGCAAAAACACTTCTTCCGGATGCTGCTGCTGCTTCCTCTAATGCGGGATGAATGGACAACATTGCTGTTGCACTTCCCTTTATTTGTAAAATTAAATATCGGGTTACATAGGCTATCATTAAAATACTAATGGTTCCATAAATTTCTGGGCGAATCCCCGGCAGTGGCTCTACCCAATGAAAAATCATAGATAATGCCAGTACAATTCCCGGAATGGCATAAGTAAGAGATGCACTCTTTTCCACCAAAGTAATAATTCTTCCCGGATGGCGTACTTTCTGATAAGCAATAGCCGTTCCTATGACAATACAGATTATGCAACAACCACAGGCAAGCATCAAACTGTTTCGTATCGCATCTAATACACCTTTATTCTGAAAGATTGCAGTGAAATTATCTGTGGTAAATTGGTCTAAGGTCATTTTTACGCCGTAATTTTTTTGAAATGCGCTGGTAAACATGGAAATCAACGGCACAATATTAATGATACACAAAAAGAGAATTACACCGTATTGTAAAACTTTTCGTTTTCCTGAACTTAACGGAATACGCACAGAATAATCTTCCTTAATACTTTCCATTCCAGAACTCTTTTTTCCAAATATTCCTTCTACCAACGTTCCCGCTACTGCAATTACCGATAAAATCACTGACAATGTAGCCGCTAAAGAAAAGCTATTTGGTCCAAAACTAATAGACTTTTCATAGATGTAAGTACTTAACACCGGAATTCCCGAAGAAATTCCTAAAAATGCCGGAACAGCAAAGTTATCAATCGCTGCTAAAAATGCCAGAATACTTCCACTGATAATTGCCGGCATTGCCTGAACTAAATTGATTTTAAGCATTGCCTGTCCGATTCCATAACCACAAGTCCGCGCTGCCCATTCCATATCTGTTGGTATTTTACGCAACATATGAATTACATTCATATATACAATAGGTACATTACAAAATCCCAAAACTAAAATAATACCTGCTATGGAATAGACGTTAATCTTCCCAAGTCCCATAGCTGAAAGTGTCTGGTTAATCATTCCCTTTTGGCTAAAAAGACTGCTCCAGGAAAGAGTGATAATGTAGGATGGAATAATAAATGGAAGTAACACCAGTAATTCCAGTAACCTTTTTCTTCGCACATTGGTATATGCAATAATAAATGCAAATGCGCTGCCTAATATTGCTGCAATGGCAGTTGATCCTACTGCAATCACAATGGTATTTAAAATTGCTTTTCTGGTTCTATCTTCTTGCAGGAGAAGGGCATAGTTCCACAGACTATACCCTTCCTCTGACTTTAGACTCATGAGAAACAACCGCACAATAGGCGCAATAAATACCAGTATGATTAACAAATAACATAAACTGTGAATTACATACTTTTTTCCTTTTTTTAACGTTTCCATGTGTCTCTCCTGCTTTTACTGGAACAAGGAGCTAAACTGCTCTTTATCTGTTTCTCTTGCTTTATATAACTCAGAAATATCATATGTCATAGTCTTTAACTCACTGATACTCTTTAATCCTTCCGGCGCCTTAACGCCTTCTTTTATTGGAGTGTAACCGATAGATGCTGCTAATTCCTGTCCTTTATCTGATAAAACATAATCTACAAATGCCTTTGCTAATTCTTCATTTTTAGTATCTTTTAAAATTCCAATTGGCTCTGTTACACATGGAGAACCTTCTTCCGGATATACAAATTCTACCGGTGCACCTTCCTGTTTTGAACGAACTGCCATATAATCAACAATTACACCTGCTGCTTTTTCACCTGCTACAACTGATTTTTGAATTGCACCGTTTCCTTTATCAACAGTAACTCCGTTTTCTTTTAATGCTTCATAATAATCCCATCCTAATGCATCATTTCTGGTCATTACTCCAAGATTATATGCTGCTGCACCTGAGTACAATGGACTTGGCATAATGGTATTGTCCTTAAAGGTATCCTTTGCCAGATCTGCAAATCCTTTTGGTGCTTCTGATACCATATCGGTGTTATAAATAATACCGGTAGAAATTACTTTTGTTCCTGTATACATGTGATCTTTATCAATAAATTCTTCCGGAATTCCTTTTAGTTCCGGAGACTCATAACTCATCATTAAATCCTGTTCTTTTAAAGATTCAAATGTAACGCTGTCAGCAACTAACAATACATCTGCCAATACGGAATCTGCCTGTTTTTCTGCCAATACTTTACTTACAACTTCTTCTGTTCCGGAACGAAATACCTCAACTTCAATATTCGGACATTCTTCATGGAAGCCATCAATCAATTTCTGTGCATCTTCTTCTGGCTGTGAAGTATAAAGAGTAATCGTTCCTTTTAAATCTTCCTTTTTTACTTCCGGTGCCTGGGAAGTGGTATTTTCTGCTGTATTTTCTGTCTTATCTGCCTGATTTGTGTCTGTCTTACTATTTCCGCAACCTGCCAAACTTGCTGCTACCAGCACTACCGCTACTGCTTTTGCCAATAAACTTTTTTTCATTTTTTTCCTCCATAATTCTTAAAAAAATTAACATTTTTCCTGGCTACTGAAAATTCTTTGCTTGAATCAAATCCTTCTACTACAAATGGGAGCTGATATTTCTCTAATATAGGAAGAAGTTCTGTAAAATCATAATCCCCCTCCGGCAACGGAGTATGAAGATGTTTTCCCTGCCGATTACTAATGTGGAACTTTGAAAAATGCTTTCCCTCTTCTAACGCTGTGAAAATTTCTTTTTTCCCTTCACAGTGGGCAATGTCTAACGTATAACAAAATTCATCTTCCATTTCCTGTGTGATTTTCTTCATAGCACCTACTGAAGTGGCATATTCTTTTGGAATTTCTTCCATGATTTCCAGCGAAATATCTATATTTTTTTGTTTCGCGTACTCCAGTATTTCCTGTAATGACTGATGCATTCGCGGATAATATTCCTCCATATTTCCGGCAACTGTTGCATGTCCCGGATGAACGGTAACTTCATCGGCATTTAATTCCACTGCCAGGTCAATGGACTTTTCAATTTCTCCAACGGATGCCTTGCGAATACTTTCATTCAAAGATGATGGATTCAAATCCCAACTACAGCTATGAACTACTGTCTTTACTGGGTAAAGTGCTGACAACCTTTGATATTCTTCTATGGAATATCCTCTTTCAAACCAATGTTGTGCCCACATTTCCACTCCATCCAGCCCATTGCTGTAAATAAAGGAAAATATTTCTTCCAATGAAGCATTCCACAGCAAAGTGGAACCTAAGTAAATCTCTGACATATGAATCCTCCTCGTCTGTTTCAGTCATGAGTTGATAATAGAGTTCTTTTGTAAAATGTAATGATATACTTTTGTAAATTTTGAGTAAATTTATTTCATTTTTATTGTTTTGCAATTTTTATTGCAATTTTGAGATATTTTGTTAGAATAAAGGTAACTATTCAAAACCACCTGGAATAAGAAAAATTGATATGTCATGCTTGCATGTAAATATCAGTTTTTCTTATTGGTAAGGTGGCTCCAATAGAGTCACCGCCCCATAAATGAGCAAAATTATAAAA
>ERZ1034984.3966-NODE-3966-length-10129-cov-56.622196_pt1 | contig 10129 bp, 9 predicted proteins | sample MGYA00520589_ERZ1034984 | MGnify/ENA primary metagenome ERZ1034984 (study PRJEB33766, sample SAMN09781790) | gut metagenome | biome: gut microbiome | host: Homo sapiens | place: Madagascar | study: EMG produced TPA metagenomics assembly of the PRJNA485056 data... | reverse complement strand
AATAAAACTAAAATAGTTGGAATTACGCATGTTTCTAATGTAACAGGAACAATTAATGATATAAATAAAATTGTAAAATATGCCCATGAAAAGGGAGCTGTAACTATAGTTGATGCTTCTCAAAGTATAGCACATATGAAGATTGATGTTCAAAATATTGATACAGATTTTTTAGTATTTTCTGGTCATAAAATGCTTGCACCACTTGGTATAGGAGTGTTATATGGAAAAGAAGAAATACTTAATAATATGACACCATTTTTAATGGGAGGAGATATGATAGAGTATGTTTATGAACAAGATACTACTTTTGCATCTCTCCCAAATAAATTTGAGGCTGGTACTCAAAATGTTGAGGGCGTAGTCGGGCTTGGTGCAGCTATTGACTACATACAAAAAATAGGATATGATAATATACATAGTATTGAAGACGAAGTTATTTCATATGCTGTAGATTGTTTAAGAAAATTAGATTTTTTAGATATTTATATGACGAAAAATAGCAATAATCATTCATCTGTTATATCCTTTAATATAAAGGGTGTACATCCACATGATGTTGCAAGCATTCTTGATACATTTGGAGTTTGTATAAGATCTGGAAATCATTGTGCACAGCCACTAATGAGGTATCTTAAAATTGATTCTACATGCAGAGCTTCTTTTTATATTTATAATACAAAACAAGATGTTGATAAACTTGTTTTAGGATTAAAAAAAGCATATGAAATGTTTAGCAAGTACATAAGAAAATAGAAGGTGAAAAAATGGATGATTTAAATGATTTATATAATGAACTTATTATGGAACATAGTATGAATTCATATAATAAAAAAAAGATGAAAAATGCAGATTTTTCTGAAGTAGGACACAATCCAAATTGTGGTGATGAAATAACATTAGATTTAAAGCTTGATGGTGATGTTATAAAAGACATGACATTTGAAGGGCATGGTTGTGCAATATCTCAAGCTTCTACATCAATAATGATTGATACTTTAAAAGGAAAAAGCGTCAAAGAAGCAATGGATATTATTGAAACATTTATTCATATGATAAAAAAAGAAATTAAAGATGAGAAAGAACTTGAAAAATTAGAAGATGCTATTGCATTTAAAAATATTTCAAACATGCCAGCTCGTGTAAAGTGTGCTTTACTTGCATGGCATACATTAGAAGATATGTTGCAGAAAAATACTAATACTAATACAAAATCAAGTATAAAATGTTGTAATTAGAAATGAGCTTATCACTCTATTTATTAGAGATGATAAGCCTTTATTTTCTGCGTTTTAGTAACTAGCCTAGATATATTTTTTTCATAAGTAAGTGTACATCTGAAACTCTAACATTTGAAGTATCTTACTGACCTGTAATTTCAGCAGTTGATGGAATAGCTATTGGTCAAGCAAGTCCAGTTTCACCTTTTTCACCTTGAATACCTTGTATGCCCTGAGAACTGGTTGTACCAGTAGGACCAATATAGTAATGATCCTTGGAACAATTACAACATGAATTAAAACAAGAATTCATGAACATTCCTCTTTTTTAGTGAGATTATTCTCCTTTTATTATATGTTGCAAATTTTTATATTGTTAAATTGATATAAAAGATATATCATAAATTAGCATTTAAAATTTGTATAGAAATGAAATTTTGCATACAAAAAAAGGAGCATAAAGCTCCTTTAAATTATATTATTTTTTGTTTTCTTTTATTGCAGCAGTTTCATAAGTTTCTGTAATTGCCCCACCATCTTTTGATGAATCTTCAAGAGTAGGCTCGATATTTTCAAACATGATATCAAAATTATCTAAATTATCAAGTTCAACAGATTTTTTATCTTCGTTTTGTGAGGAATTAGATGGAGAAGATACAATTGAATCATTAGCTCTTTTAGCAAGTTCTTCATTTAATCTTGTTGATGTATTTACACCAAATAAAGTATCATCATTTGCTGAAGAATCACTATCGTTAATTGTAATTGTAGGAGTATCTGGTTTTGTCATCATGTATTTTTCAAAATTAAACATTAATGTATGAGCTTTTTCTTTATATTTGCTATTTAGGAAATCTGTTTTTCCTTTACCATATATTGTTTTTCCTTTTTCATCCTTTGTTTTGAAGAAAACATTTTTAAATCCTAAATCTTGAATTTTATATGCTTCTGCACGGATTTTCTTTTTTACTTCAAGACTTGTTGATTTAACAAGTTCACCATCAACAATCTTGAATGAACTTGATTGGTCAGGAATTTTATTTTGACCAAAAGCTTTTTCCCAATATGCGCTGTCTTCTGGAACTGTATCACCAAATACAATTTGAGTTTTTGTATTTGCAAGAACTGTTTGCCTATAATATCCTGATTTATCTCCTTTAGATAATTGTGATAAATTTTGAAGTGCAATTGAAACACCGCATCTATATTTTCTAAATAGTGTAAACATAACTTCCATATCTTTATTAATATATTCAGGAAATTCATCAATATACAAGAAGTGTGGTGTTCTTGAATCTTCAGTACCTTTTCTTCTTAAAACAGCATCTTGAAATTGTAGTATAAAGAACATACCAAAAGCTTTAGCTTGTAAAACACCAAGATCACCTTTTCTAGAACATGCAGTAATAACCTTACCTTCTTCTAAAGCTTTATCAAAGTTAATCATATTTGTTTTACCACAAAGAGCTTTTTTTAGTCCGGGGTTCCTAATTAAGTTATTAAGTTGAGTAATAGCTCCATACAAGAATTTTTCTGTATCTTTTCTTCCACTACCTCTTGTTCCAGGAATTTCATATCCGTTTATATTAAGAGATGGCTTATAGAAATTCTTTTCAAAATATGCAATTAATAATTTGTATTTTTGTTCAAGCTCAGGTACCTTTTTCATTTCTTCAGTCATTTCTTCAACTTTATCGAAGTTATATAGAAGTTCAAGCATGTCTTCAAGAGAAGCAACTTCACCATTATTCATTCTTGGATACATTTCTTTAAGTAGAATTGATAAGTTTTGGAATGCATCTATTGTAACTTGTGTAAAGAATGGATCTCCGGCACCACCACCACCTTGTGATTCATACATTGAGTTTAAAACATCTGCAACTATTGAAGCAACTTTAGCAGGATCTTCAATAGCAAAAGGATTAATACTTAATGTTTCAGGATTTATTGGATCAATAGATAAAACATCTATGTCAAAGTTCTTTGCAACTCCAATAAAATCTGAAATAAATTTACCGTCATTTTCAACGATTGTAATTCCAATATCTTTATATGTAATATTTCCTGTTGCATTATCTTTGAATTGAACTACAGGTTTTACATTTTCCATAAATTCATCTTCCATGCCACGTTTTGGTCTTAGGTAAGAAAGAGAAAAGTTTCTATTGATGTATTCGTTATTAAATGGACCGTTCATATATGCTATACCTTTTTTTAACATTGAATAGCCTATCTTTTTAGAGTATTCTCTAAAGAAATATTTTCTTTCTAGGTCTAATGCACTCATTGGTAGTAGAACAGTTGCTGTTTTACCTGTACCAGTAGCACCTTGTACAAGAGTACCCTCATATCTTTTTTTCTCAGGAACAACTATAGGGATAGCTGAATCTTTTTCATTACATATGATTGTTTCGCAAGTAAACATTCCATTATCTTTACTTCCACCTGTAAGAGATAGTCCACAAAATCCAGCAATAGATTTTGGAAGGTCTTCATCCCTTAAAATAAGTAAAAAGTAATCAATTATATTAAATATTGCAACAAAAGGTACTGCAAAGCATGCTGTTTTTATTGCTGGGGCAAAAAGTTCAGGAAAATACATTTTTACAGTGTTATAATTTGGGAACCTTTGTAATAACCACCAAAAGCCTTGGTTTATCCATGTACATGCCATACCACCCAAAACAACACCAAAAAGAATACATGTTACCATATAAAATTTAATTTTTTGTCTATCATTTTTAGGAATTTCAGAATTTACAAAAAATGAAAATGCCAGAGGTGGAATTGTTAAAAATATAGCATAAAGATATGGAGATATTTTATTTTCAATTCTCGCATCTCCAACTAGAAATCCAAGCATTCTAGATATAGACATAAAAACAAGAATAACTGTAATCGCATACAGCAATATTGTCATTATTTTATTTGGATTTGTTTTTATATGTAATTTTTTAAATAGATTTTCTACCAAAATATATCACCCTTTCATAAGGTTATAAAACTATTTGACTTATAAAACTAATTCATATATAATATACAATAAATGTATAAAAATTTCAAGTCTTTTGAAGTTTTTTGTACTTATTAAATATTAAAATATTAAAGTAGGAGAATGTGAAATATGAAAATAATAGTTGGACTTGGTAATCCAGGAAAAGAATATGAAAATACAAAGCATAATTTAGGATTTATGTTTTTAGATTTTTTAAATAAAAATTATTTAGGTGGAGAATTTAAAACTTTTAAGAACAGTAAAATTATTGAAGGAAACATAGATAATGAAAAAGTGATTTTAGCTAAACCTCAAACATATATGAATTTAAGCGGTGATGCAGTTATTAAACTAAAAAATTGGTATAAAGTTGATAATAATGATATACTAGTTATTTATGATGATTTTGATATTCCGTTTGAAAGTGTTAGATATAGAGATAGTGGAAGTGCAGGAACTCATAATGGAATGAAAGATATTGTAAACAAGTTAGCTACTAAAGATATTCCAAGACTTAGAATTGGTACTGGAGGATTAAAGAAAGAAAATCAAGAGGTAATATCTTTTGTTTTATCTAAATTTTCAAAAGATGAATTAGATGAATTAAACAATGTTTTTGAAAAAGCATATCTTAAATTCAAAGAATTCCTTGACAAATAGTAAAAATAATGTTAAAATATTTAGGTATTCCGCACAGAACAGGTTTAAAAGCGTATTGCTACCTTAATTGGCGAGAACAAGTAAGTTAGAAGGAGGAAGTTAAATGTACGCAATTGTTGAAATTAGAGGAAAACAGTACAAGGTACAAGAAGGTGATATTGTATTCGTTGATAGAATGGACGAAGTTGAAGAAGGAAAAGAAATCACTTTCGATAAAGTATTATTCTTATCTGATGGTAAAAAAGTTACTGTTGGAACTGATACTGTAAAAGGAGCTAAAGTTAAAGCTACTGTTATTGGTCATGGTAAGTCTAAAAAAATCTTAGTATTTAAATATAAAGCTAAGAAAAATGAAAGAAAAATGAGAGGACACAGACAACCATATACAAAAATTCAAATAGAAAAAATTACAACAACAGCTGATAAAGCTAAAAAAGAAGATAAAGCAGAAAAAAAGGAAGTAGAAAAGAAAGAAGTTAAGAAAACAACTGCTAAGAAGACTACAACTGCTGCAAAGAAAACAACAACTAAAAAAGAAGAAACTAAATAATAAACAAGAAATAAAAATTGAAGCGTAAAGGAGTGATTTTAAATGGCACATAAAAAAGGTGCGAGCTCATCTAAAAATGGAAGAGACAGTGAGTCTAAAAGACTTGGTGCTAAAAGAGCAGACGGACAATTTGTTTTAGCTGGAAATATTATCTATAGACAAAGAGGAACTAAAATACATCCAGGTACAAACGTAGGGCTTGGTAAAGATGATACACTTTATTCAAAAATTGATGGTGTATTAAAATTTGAAAGAAAAGGTAGAACAAAAACTAAGGCTAGCGTTTATCCTGTAGAGGAAACAAAGTAAATATAAAAAGCGGGTACATTTATATGTATCTGTTTTTTTAAGAAATTTTAGTATATAGTGTAAAATTATCATTATAAAAAAATCAATCACAAATTAATGTGATTGATTTTTATATTTGGGTTAACTAAATGAAATGTGAAGTGCTCTAATCTTTCGAGTAGTTTGTTTTTTGTACTTAGGTTTAGATTTTTTAGAAGTGATTTTTCTATTATCTTTGCGCTCTTTTCTTGAAATCTGTTTTAATTCTTCAATAGTGGAGTACTTAGAACAGGCTATTTTTATTATATCAAATTCAGACATAGAGTAGAAGACACTTCTATCGAGTATTTCTACAAACATTGGATTTAATTCTTTTTCAATCATTTCAGAGTAAATCTCTTTTGTCTTAATTTCTCCGTGATTTACAAATACACCAACAAGATTAGGAAAGATACGTAAAAAATCAAGTAACTGATCAGCTTTTGCATGTGAGGAAAATTCATTGCAACAAAATATATCACAGTTTATTTGAGTCTTTACTTTTACTCCATAAACATTAAATGTATGGTCTTGCCCTTTTTTTGCATTTTTTAAAGTGTAACCTAATGTGTTTGAGGGCAAGTAGCAGGTAAAAAGTATTGCAACATCTTCCCGGTGAACGAGCCTAGAAAGATAATACGGTGCTTTTCCTTTATCTGCCATACCGGATGTGGTTAATATGATTTTTGGAGTAGTTGATTGCAAAACATCTCCCGGAATTTCATCAATAATTAATATATCTTTTGTACCAATCATTTCAGAAACTAAACTCAAATGATTTGATGTACTTACTAATATGAGGTTCTCAGGTATGAAATCAACCTTTGATTCTTCTATGAATATTTTAAAATACTCAATTGCAAGAGAACCTGCAAGATATATTGGTACCGACTTTGACAGAAGGTTTTCATCCTGTAATTTTTTTAACTTTAAGAGAACCTGTTCAGCTCTTTCACAAGCTATAACAGGGGAAACTACTGTTTTATTCTCATTAATAAGAGAAAGAAGTGTGTCATCATATGTGTAATTAATTGATCCTGTTGTGGAATCGCCATATGTTGACTCCTGAAAAACAATGAGCTTGAGATTTTTTACCCATTTAGGAATGCCCGGTATATCCTGGAATAAATTATTCACATTATAGTCACCAGTAAAAAGTAAATTAATGGTTTCACAACATGGATAACTTACCTGAAGAAGAACCATAGCAGCACCCATTAAATGTGCATTACCAAGTAATGTTACATTCAAGTTGTCATCAAGACTAAAGGTATTATTGTAATTTAATCCCCTACATCTGTTTAAAGTTCTCTTTACATCTTCTAATTCATAAAGAGGTTCAACAAATGTTTTGAGCTTCCTAGACTCATAATCCAATATCTTTGCACAGTCAAAAAGGGCTGGCTTAAGAAGTTTTTTCGCTAAATTTGTGCAATAGATATTGTTATAATATCCTTTTTTGACCAAAAGCGGCAATCTTCCACAATGATCTATATGAGTATGTGTCAAAAAAACATAATCAATATTTTCAGGATGAAGCTGAGTTGGAAAATCAAAATTATATTTGTTATATTCAAACTCTTGATACGTTCCACAATCTATAAGAATATGCCTAGTATCTCCATTTGGAAAATGTATCATTAAGATAATTGATGAACCAGTTACGCCTGAGTGAAGGCAAGATATTTCATAAGTAATGCTAGCTGGTTTATTTTTCATAAGAATTCCTCCATTAAAAAATTAAATACTAAAAAGTATTTGGATTTGAATAAAAAATAAGAAAAAACTTAAAGTAGTATAAATGTATAATCATATATTTATATACCATCCTACTATATTTATTATATAATGCTTTGTGTTATAAAGTCAATAATTATGTCAAAAAAAAGAGAAAAATTAGTAAATTTAGTAAAAAAGTAATTAATATAGACATAATATTTAAATAAAATTATATTGATACTAGCTTTTTTTCTGCATTTATTGTATAATATTATGTATAATGTTTAGAAAATTAGGTGATGATAATGGAAGAAAAAAAGATAATTTTAACAGGTGATAGACCAACTGGAAGACTTCATATAGGTCACTATTTTGGTTCATTACAAAATAGAGTAAAACTTCAAGATGATTATGAACAATATATAATGATTGCAGATGTTCAAGCTTTAACAGATAACTTTAATAATCCAGAAAAGGTTAAAAATTCTGTAAAACAACTTTGCATTGATTATTTATCTTGTGGAATTGATCCACAAAAAACAACAGTATTTATTCAATCAATGGTTCCTGAAATTGCAGAACTTACAGTTTTCTATTCAAATCTTGTAACTGTTGCAAGACTAGAGAGAAATCCAACAGTAAAAACAGAAATAGCCCAAAAAAAGGAACTTTTTGGAAATAACGGTGAGAGTATAACTTATGGATTCTTAGGATATCCAGTAAGTCAATCTGCTGATATTACTGCGTTTGGAGCACATTTGATTCCTGTTGGAGAGGATCAACTTCCAATGATTGAGCAAACAAGAGAAATTGTTAGAAAATTTAACGCTATTTATGGTGAGACTTTAGTTGAACCCGAAGCTTTAGTTGGAAAGATGGCTAGAGTAAAAGGACTAGATGGAAACGCCAAAATGGGTAAAAGCTTAGGTAATGCAATATATTTGTCTGATAGTGAAGAGGAAATAAATAGAAAAGTTATGGGAGCTTTAACAGATACTTCAAAAATAAGGAAAGACGATCCGGCAAATCCTGAAGTGTGTATGGTAGGATATTATCATAAGATGTTTAGTCAAAAAGATAAAGAGTGTATATTTGAAGAATGTAAAAAGGGAAAAAGAGGTTGCGTTGCTTGTAAAAAAGAACTTGCTAAAAATATATGTGAGTACTTAAAACCAATAAGAGAAAAAAGAAAATATTATGAGGAGCATCCTGAAATTATAGACGATGTTTTAAAAAACGGAATAAAAAAAGCTAGATATAAAGCTAGTGAGACAATGAAAAAGGTAAAGAAAGCAATGAAAATAGACTATTTTGAGTAAAAGGAGAATTTAGATGGTAATTGATTATGTAAAAATAAAAGTAAAAGCTGGAAATGGTGGTAATGGTGCAACAAGTTTTAGAAGGGAAAAATATATTGCTGCTGGTGGTCCAGATGGCGGTGATGGTGGAAAAGGTGGAAATATATATTTAAAAGTTGATCCAAATACATCAACGCTACTTGATTTTAAATATAAAAAAGAATTTAGGGCAGAAGATGGTAAAAACGGTGATGGTGCAAGAAAAACTGGAAAATCAGGTCAAGACTTGTATATAAGTGTACCACTTGGTACAATAGTAAGAGATGTAGATAAGGATATTGTAATTGCTGATTTATCAAAAAAAGATGATGTGTTTTTAGTAGCTAAAGGTGGAAAAGGTGGAAAAGGCAATATGAATTTTGCGACTCCTACAAGACAAGTTCCAAATTTTTCTGAGGCAGGCCATAAAGGTGTAGAAAGAAATCTTGAACTTGAACTAAAAATGCTTGCTGATGTTGGGCTTATTGGTTTTCCAAATGTTGGTAAATCAACAATAATTTCAACTGTATCATCTGCAAAACCTAAAATTGCAAATTACCATTTTACTACACTTGAACCAGCTTTAGGAGTTGTTAAAACTAAAAGTGGAGATACCTTTGTGATGGCCGATATTCCTGGAATTATAGAGGATGCAAGTGAGGGCGTAGGTCTTGGATTTAAGTTCTTAAAACATATTGAAAGAACAAGACTTTTATTGCATGTAATTGATATTACAGGAAGTGAAGGAAGAATCCCAGTAGAAGATTTTAAATTAATAAATAATGAGCTTAAAAAATATAGTCAAAAACTTGCCTCAAAAAAGCAAATTGTTGTTGCCAACAAAATGGATAGTTTAAGTGATGAAGGCTATCTTAAAGATTTAGAAATGCTTTGTAAAAAAGAAGGGTTAAAATTATTTAAAATTTCAGCTGCAACTAAAATTGGATTAGATGACTTACTAAACTATGTATCTGAAGAATTAAAGAAAATTCCAAAAGAAGATATTGTTGAAGTAATTAAAGAAGATGATGATGAATTAGTAGATCAAGAGTGGCATGTAGAAAAGAAAAATGATACATACTACGTTACTGGTGCTCCTATAGAAAGACTAATGAGTAAGGTTAATGTATTTGATGTGGAGTCAAGACAATACATGCAAAGAGTATTAAATAAAATGGGAGTTATGGATAAGGCAAGAGAACTTGGTCTTCAAGATGGAGAATATTTAGATATTATAGGATATCAAATGGAATATAATGATTAAGAAAAGGCCATTCGTGGAAGCGAATGGCCTTACTTAAAACAATAAAAAAAATAAAAT
>ERZ1034984.3962-NODE-3962-length-10133-cov-7.833003_pt1 | contig 10133 bp, 14 predicted proteins | sample MGYA00520589_ERZ1034984 | MGnify/ENA primary metagenome ERZ1034984 (study PRJEB33766, sample SAMN09781790) | gut metagenome | biome: gut microbiome | host: Homo sapiens | place: Madagascar | study: EMG produced TPA metagenomics assembly of the PRJNA485056 data... | reverse complement strand
TTTATGTATTAAAAAAGAGACGATTTCTCGTCTCTGATTAGCTGTATTGAATTGAGCATCGGCAGTTCACGACCTCTTTTGCGCTTGGATTGTGGGAATTGTCTTTTGGAAAGAGCATTAAACTGTTTCCTACCACAAATAACTCTCTTATAGGAATCGTTGTCCCACCAACTTCAAGATGTGTTTTACGTTCTCTTCTGTCTCCAATGTCTTTCCATGTTTTATGCGTTTTTCCTGCTTTAATTGCGTCCGTATATTCCTTGTAATTTAAGGAAGTATTCGCTTCGCATTCAGAAATAAACATTGCTCTGTCCCTGGAAAGATAATATTCATCTTTGATGTGATCGAATGTTGATTGGACAACATCATGCGAGAACTGCCTAACATAATCTGATATATAGCTATCAACCGTGAAATACACAGCCACTATTGCGATATACTCATCGTACAAGCTGTTCTCGATATATTCTTGGTCAACTTCTTCGCTTTCAACCATTGTGTCTATGAGTGACAAAACATAAAGGATAACTTCCTCCATTCGTTCAGAAAAAGCTATCCTTAATTTCTTTTGCTTATCAGAAATAGACATCTTGTCAAAATACTCTTCGTATGGCTCACTCCGTCTGGATTGATCAAGTGCATTTATTTCATCAAAGTTAGTTATTGTACTCATTCTTCTTTCACATCCTTACCGGAAAGCAGGGCTTGTGCTTTCTGCACTTCCTCTTCTGGATTCTCATACAAGGATTGCATGTATGGGAAACTCATTTCATATACTTTCTGCGGATCACTAAATAATCCACAAGTAATCAGTGCAATGAGTGGATGTATTTTATTTTTGACCAGATAATCAAGTGCCTGTGCTTTCACAAGCATGTTATCCGTTGGGTTTCTGGTGATTTTTACGTCGAAGTCTCTTGTGGATATTTTAATATCTTTGGTAGTTTTGCGGATGATATTAAGAATAATCCTAACTGATGCTTTCTCGGCTTCTTTGGTAAATGCTTCTACTAGCTTTGCATCACGTTCAGCAAAATCCCATCCATTCCTGAGATACACTGCGTTTCCAGTATCGCCTCCTGTGTTGCTCTGCCTATTTGGCATTGCTTCGACAATCAGCATATTGTTGTATATATCATCTTTGGCAACCTGGCTTTCAGACTGATTCAACTCGGCAGTCATTAATTCAACATCTGACTGGCAACCACTTCCGGTATCTTTTACGGAAATAGCACCAAGTTTTACCATTTTGAGAAATTCATTCTCATCTATCTCGCAGTTCTTGAATTTCATGAATGCCTGCACAAATTGCTCAACACCATTCAGCCTATCAGACTGATACTTGTTAATTGCATCAAACAATGTGATTGCAATTTCAATATCAGATAGCCTGTCATGGTTGTTCGGATATTCGATGATTGGAATTCCACCAAAACCATTAATTCCAACCCTTTTTACTTTTCCATTCTGTATTTCATAAAACTGATTCTTGGAATAGCATAAGTAATATTGCTCTTCGTTTTCGTCTTTGAGGACTTGTACGGATAGCATTGCTTTACCATTTTTTCTGGAATACACAATGTAGCAATCGCCCGGATATGGAATAAAAATTCTGAATGGGGGCATATCGCTGTCTTCCGTCCAATCATCTTCTCTGAGTATGGCCTTATAAGCGGTTCCTATTGCGCTTTGGTAAATTCCAAGTTGGATGTTTCTGGCATCTGCATTGGCTTCATCCAGATAATCATTCAGCAAATCAACTTGTTCATTAGTTTCTGCATTTGTATTCTTCTTTTTACAGACATACTGAATTGGTTCACCATATATCTGCCCTGCCTTGAATTTGACTGTTTCAAGTGCATGGTTTTCAGAAACCTTATTATTGACTTCCGGACGTACCAGCTTTTCACGATATAAGATAGGCTGATCGCCCTTGTAGTACATGTACAGATAATCAATCATGGTTCGGTTTCTGTTGTGTGTACCAATAGTATCTGAAACGACTTTTGCCACATTGTCAGAAGTAATTTGCTCAATGCCTGTGTAGGCTATTTTCCTGCCAAAATCCCCACGGCATAAATCTATGAAATTACTTTTATTCGCCAATAAACCTACACACTCCTTTCATTAAATAAAAAAAGCATCAGGTTTTTTGTGCCCAATGCTTTACTTTACATTATACATATTTGGTAAGTATCATTCAGTATCATCTAGTATCAACTTTCAAAACCTTTTATGTTTTTTATTGCTTTTACCGCCTTTAAATGTAATCGCTTGATAGTCACTTCGGAATATCCAAGTTCATCTGCGATATTGAGAAGTGTTTTGTATTCCACATACCGTTTGAAAAGAACATCGTACAAAATCGGGTCTTCTACCGTTTCTATCGTTCTGATAATTTCTTGCTTTTGCTCCAAGAAATCTGTTGCCATTTTTGAAATCTCTTCTCGTAAATCAATAATCTTCGCAACCATATCTCCCATTGGGTCTTGTTTTGAAGAAGTCTGCACTTTTTCTCCAATCGGGACGGATTTTACACTCATGGATAAGATATTAAGTTGTTCTTCTTCAATTATTTTGTTGTGAATCAAATTATCATATTTTTCAATCTGGCTTAAATATTGTCTTGTTGTCATATCTATCTCCTTCCCCAAAATGGATTCTGCATTGCTTCAGCTTTTCCTCCGTAACCTTTTTCTATGAACATTTGAAGCTGAGTGAGCGAGTCTGGGGAGTCGTCATGAGTGTTCTTTCCGAGTTGGACAAAGAAGGTAAGTTCATCCATTGCTGCTTGATACTCTTTGCTCCGATGTTCAGCATCCAAAAAAATAAAGTTTCTTTTTATATCATCTGAATATGCGATAATCTTTGACATTTTTTCCATATTCCCAGGTGCTCTGCTCGAAGTGCAACTACATTTATACTTCTGTTCCTTTAATTTCTCATCAATGTACATCTTGTACATATCTCCACCATTATTGGCCTCAAAGTTAATCTGCCGTATTTTATTGCCCATGATTTTTCCGGCAACTATTGGGAGTGTTGTTTCTTTTGTTCCTTTATTGAATACCCAATCGAAAATATACACATCTCCGTTTTCATATTCCCGTCCAATAGGCATTGAAAGACTATCTCCGCCACCCCATGCAACGTCACATGCAGTGACTATTCTGCTATCTCCATCAGGAAGAACACCATTATATAATCTAAGTTCATCACTAGGAAACAGAAGTCCTTCACGAATAAAGGGATTTTGCTGATATTTAGCTTGCCATTCATTTGAATCAAGTCTTGATTTCATATCGACATAATATTTTGTAGAAAAACCAACTCCATAATCATAATCGAAATTAGATTCTCCATCTTCATTCAATGCCGGAATCTTTCTGAACCGATATAGTGGATTGTTTTGCTTCTCTGTTTCTACTCTTCCAAGCGGATCCATGACGTTCCATCGGGTACCAACCATCAATTCTCTTGAGCCGTCATTTTTACGGTCAACCAGAACGTTCAGATAATCCTGATACCGGTTTTCCAATCGAGTAGGGCTTAAAGATTCGGTTCTGTCACGAACAAGGTCATCGACATAAAGATATCCGTCCGAAGATATATCTACGGAACCTGTCCATGTTCCATCAATACCACGGCAAGTAAGAGTTGAAAATCGGTCTGGTGCTCCTAAGTTGATTTCTTTTTTATCTGCTGATTTCTTTTCTAATGTTGACGTTGGAAAAATTTCATTAAACGTATATTCTGGTGTTGAAATAAGGTTCTGAATTTCTCCATAAAAGCCATCGGCAAGGATACCACTGTGCCCACTCATAGCATTATGGCTGTTTGGCCTTTTTCCCATTATCCAAGACAAGAAAAAAATACATGTGGTAGATTTGGCTGTTCGAGGCGGCATGGATACGCCAAGAAATTCAATCTTTCTATCTTCTAAGTCCTGCAAGTCCTGCACAAGAACACTTAATGTCTTTTTTCGTGGTTCATAGAATTTTCTTCGTGGCTGTCTGTTCTTCTCCATGTAATATAAATAGCTTTCAAACAGCCATGGTGCTTCCAACAACATGTATTGCCAGTAAATATCATCAAAATTACCGCTTCCCGTCAATGCAGCTTGCCTTGCGGCTGTATTATGAACATACTTACTTACTTTCATTGCCATGTTCCGTGCGTCCAGGTTTTCCTTAAAAGAAAGGTCAATATTCATATTTAACAGCAGATCAAGGCAATCTTTTTGGTTTTGATAGACCGTCATATCATCATTGATGATTTGATTTAGAATTGCCCGATACCACTCGAGCGAACCTTCTGTGAATTTTTGCATAAAAATAGAGCCAGACCTCCTTTCTTTTTAGGATTTAGTCTGGCTCTCATGTGGCTCTCTGACTGATTTAATTATTATTCAGCATTATCATCAACTGTCATATCTCTTGTATCTACGATGGTAGAAGTGTTGCTTCCCTGAATCTTCGGAACCTCGCCATTCCATTTATCAATTTTCTGTTTTTCAATCAGTTCAGGAGTGAGTGATTCTGCAATTTTTCTATTGGCTTCCGCTTCGGCTTCAGCTTTAATCTTAATCGCTTCAGCTTTACCTTCTGCATCAATTTTGGCTTGTTCTGCCTGAATGGCTGCTTTTTCTTTTTCCTGTTCAGCGGCGATCAATGCAACTTCTTTATCTTTATCGGCTTGTACTTTGGCTGTTTTAGCTTCAATATTGGCCAATTCAAGCTCTTGCTGTGCATTTACTTTCTTTTGGATTGCAGCCTGTGTTTCATCATCGGTGGAAATAGAAGTAAAGTTTACTGTATCAATAATGATTCCGTATGGTTCAAACTTCTGCTTAAGATATTCGTCAAGTGCTTCATTCAGTTCCTGACGCTTATCACCGAAAACGTCTGTTACTGGATACTTCGCAGTTACTTCCTGTGTCCATGCTTTCATTTTCGGCTTAATAAAGGTGTTTTTCACGGATTCCCCGGATTGACCTTTAAACTGAGTAAATACATCAGTTACTCTGTTTTGGTCGAATTTGTACGAAAATTCCAAATCAACTAAAAGAGATTTTCCATCTGCTGTTGGTGTCTTAAAACTTTCGTCTTTTGGAGAATCGCCTTTATCTTCAGATGTAAGATAAGATTGTTCGATTCCAACAGAATACAGCGAAGTTTTTACTGTAGGTGAAATCAAATGCCATCCCTGCGTAAGTACATTCTTAGAGATTCCTCCGTTCATTTTGTACTCGACAGCAATGTAACCGGCAGGAACCCTTACACTACACTTTGCAACGCATATAAGTCCTGCAATGATCACAACAGCTAATCCGATTCCACCTAAAAGTCCTTTCTTCATTTTTCGTCCTCCTTGTTTTGACTTTCGTCTTTATTTAACTCATCAATAGCATTTCTGCCAATGTGATTCAATAATTTACCTAGTGGTTGAAATAATTTGCAAAGTAGAAACCATACTGCTACTGCTCCGCATATCACTAGAAATATAAATACTGGATTCATAAATTCACCCCCAATCCGGAATCCCTAACTGTTTGTAAGTGAATACGGCAGTGTGCTTTTTCCCGCATTTGTAGCAAGTTTCTGTAATAGTGCAAGTCTTTTCTTTGTCATTACATTTCGATTCTGTATCCGAACTTTTGAACTTGCATCCACCTGTCAGAATGCATTTAATCCGTTTTGTGTTCATCTTATTCTCCTTGCAAAACTTTTCTGATACAATCCTCAACAAGTATAAAGTCTTTATATGACATACGCATCTCGCAATTGTAAAAATGCTTTCCAATTTCATTTACAATTAATTTATAAATTTTAAACTTGGTTTCTTCCGAAAGTTCGTCCAGTTCCACAGGCTTAGTCTTTTGAAGTTCTTCTGAATCACTGGCAACTGATTTAATAGCATATTCATTAGGCACTTTCATAGAATCAATAGTCTTAACAATGTCTGGAGTGTTTTTCGGATATATCCCGAAAAATCCACTATCCATGCCTTTGAAAAATTCTTCTGGGCTTACTTCTGGATTATACGAAGGTAATTTCCGATATATTGCGAAGTATTTCTCTTTTTCCTCAGGAGTAAGTACTTCTAATGCAGAGAATCCACTTCGTTTTTGAAATTCATTGCATATATCTGGCACCGGAAGTGAGAACGGGACGCAAAAATGCTTTGCACAAATTCCACAAATAAGGAATCTGTGGTTGCCGTCTGTTTCAATTTTTGAACACGCACAATCATAACAAGTATTCATACATTCACCTCGAACTCTTTCTTGCAGTTGCTACCCTTGCACTTCAATTTAAGATGCTGAATTTTGGTCTTTGGGCTAATCAGGAGTGCTTTCTTCTGGCAAAAAGGGCAACAGGCGTATTTCGTTCCGTTAATATTCCGTATCAGTGCCTGTCCATTCCACGGCTCTGGTGCGTTCATGTATTCGGAAAAATTTATTCCTTCGGATTCAAGTGCTGATTTGATACTCCTTTTTTCTCACTCCTTTTCGTCCTGCAACTCTGCGATTCATAGATTTTCCGTGCATTTTTAAATAATTATTTTTAATAAATATGCGTGGTATCTTATAAGTTATATTATCTGTCAGTTCAAAAGTTTCAATCATAACACCTTTATCTTCATTTCCCCAATGCGGATATTGCTGTGAACTTATTTTCATATACTCGTATAGATGTGTTTTTGCAAAGTCTATAATTTCTTTGAAAGGTTCTTGTTGCACCTGTGTCCTACAATTCTTTGCATCATTAGAATCCCTTTCAATATTCGTAGCAAAAGATTCAACCTCGGTGAAAGAACCGTCAGAATTTCGTTGTAAAACTCCTCCACCAACAATAAAGTTTTCTGTGCCTTTTTCACTCATATCAACTTACCCCATGAATCTTTGTCTTATGCTTTATATAGAGGCTGCAGAGTTTTTTAATCATGGCGTTCTCTCCTATCTTGTAGACCACGTAACTATTTTATTATTGCACTGCGGGCATATGATGTATTTCTGCTTACGTCCATATCCAGATGGCATATTTGTAGCAAATGCTTTCTCTATGCATTCTTCTTTCACGTCTTCAATTTCATCATAACTCAATAACGCACCGCACTTATCGCAAGTTACTTCTTTCTTCGTTCCCTGTTTTAATATTCTAATCATGGCAATTCTCCTTTTTTCATCAAGCTGTCTTCTCAAACAATCCAAGAATGAACTCTCGTCCCATCTGTGTAATCCTTCTGTGGTAGATTACCTTTCCAGAATCCAGAACTTCCTGTTTGATTTCCTCATATCCGCAATCACTGTAGTTAGAGTACATCAGCCACGTACCGTTGACCTGATACTGTATCTTCTTCTCTGCCAGAATCCGGTTTAGCTGCATTGCCGATTTCAGCCCCAGTTCTTTTGCAATCTCAGTAATGGTATATGTCTTATTTACGTGCATCAGAATAGCATTCTTTCTCTCAGCTTCTACTCTTGCGGTACGTTCCTCTTTTAGCTTGGTCAGGAGTTCAATGCCGAAGTCTGGATTGTTCAGGATGTTGTCAATAACATTGTCTGTAGCATATATTCCGTGCTTACGGATAGTCTTCAAAATCTCTTTGACTTCTTTCTTGAACTGCTTTGCAATCGGCTTTCTGGACTGCATCAGGACTTCATAAAGTCCGTCTTCAGTAATGAACCATGATTCCTGTATTCCTCCAAGGGTCGGAACATTCTTCCGAACCTTTTCATCATCATCTACGTTGGTAATCATCTTATTGACAGACGATGTGTCATACTCAATCCACTCTGCTACGTCTTTAGCCAGAAACAATGGTTCTTCTGCTGTTCCGTAAACCCGAAACTGTTTTCCTAATACTTCCTGCTCATTTAATATTTTCGGTTCGTTCATTTTTCTCTTTCCTCCCTGTGCTTCATCTGGCACTCAATCATTCTTGCTATGTTCTCGCGTTCCTGCTTTATTCCATGCCCCTGTCGGAATAATTCGCATTCAAGGATATTTCCACATCTGGAACATTCATCTTTGATTTCTTTACCAAAAATTTTCATTCTCGCACACCATTCAACATACCAATCAGCATTTTCATATCCATTTCTTTTGCAGATGTTGACAAGCGTATTTTTATTAATTGCAGTTCATTGTATCTGTTTTCTAATAATACTAATTGCGTTGTAAAAGGTTCGTTGCTATACAGATAATATTTTACCGGTGATATTGGAGTAAGTCTGCAAAAATCTGAAAGAGAAATTGCTATCACTTGATAATTACTGGTTTCAAGCGTTTTCTTCTTACGATCAACACGCAGGTAAGAATCTGTTATTATTCCTGGCTTGCACAGTTCGTCTAAAAAGCAATCTGCATCTTTATTATCAACTGCGATGTAAATTATCTCCTGTTTCCTCATTTTCAACACCCTCCCAGCATTCACAACTATCATCAAGGCATCTGAAATCTGCCCGATATTCACTATTGCCATTACAGCATACGCCTTCTTCCGCTGCATACCATTTACATGTACAACAATAATCTTTTTCTTCCATAGTCTCTCCTTGAAAACAAAAATTCCAGCACACGGACTTGAACCGTAACTAGCCACCCAACGTGGAGTACTGGAAACCATGAAACAAACGAAAGGAGTTTCAAAATGAAACTTTTCCAGCGCTAGCAATTCACTGGAATCGGAAAGGCAGGAATCGAACCTGCGACCTCACACTTATTAAGCGTGTGTTCTCCCACCTGAACTACATTCCGTACCGCCTGTCACGGTCAGTTAAAAAACTGAGTTGAATTTCACCTTTTATTTCATTCAACAGTGATACAATCGTATCTCTCTGAATTGATTGTGTTTTCCATAGCTTCAATCGGATTGTATCCAAGGTTCTGCAATACCTGTTTGAACACTGTTACCGACTGACCGCTTGCAAGCTGTACACCTTTACGTTTTGCATCTGCATGGAACACATCATGTCTGCTGGCTACATTCCAGAAGATAATGTTCGGAATAACATATCCGGCTTTCTGGAATTTGTTTGCCATTTTATCGTAGAAAGTCCAATCCTTATTACCGCAATAATCAATTTCCATATCGGAAATAACAACTATAGCTTTCGGCATTTCTTCTTGAGGAACATTATTTTTCTCGGCAATATCGAGCACTTTCTTAAAAGCTGCTTTGAGATCTGTGTTCATATCCCAATTTGTCTTGTCTACATTTCGTACCTTCTGTTCAAGAGTTTCGCCCTTTAGTGCAACAATCTGTGGATTGCCAGAAAATGTCATGAACAAATTATGATATGCACCTGTGTTTCTTTCGGCGAAATATATTGCCAGACCGATTGATGTTGCCATTGGTCTTCCGCACATTGAACCAGATACATCTGCCATTATCAGTGCATTTGTTCCCTGTTCAACATAATTTGGAAGTGCTTTCCATTGCGCTTCAAGGACTTTATTATTTTCTCTTCCGCAAAGAATCTTCTCTACGATGTCATATGGATACAAAGTCGAAGCATTGATTTTTACTTCTCCCTTATCAGCTTTATTGATAAACTCGTTAAAACCGTCTGGGTCATGTTTTGCAAAAGCCCTGCGATAAATCATCATTGCACGGCTTGGAACTTCTGGATATTTAATCTCATTCCACTTACCGGCAGACATAAGGCTTTCAACAACACCGATCTGCTTTCTCATGTTGCGAACAATTCTCTTGAAGTTATAAACTGGATAGCCCAACTTCTGTGCAGTCAGGATTCCTAACTTTCTAGTCTCTGTGCTACTTGCATCAGCAGTCTTAATCCATTTAGCAAGTAAAGAAATTGCTTTTCCCTCATTGAGATTCTTCAAATCTTCCTCGAACTGATTCTTCATGGCTTTCCACATATCATCTTCCAGTGGTGTTCCAATCAGTTCATACAAATCATCATATCTGCCAAACACGCCAATCAAATCAAGATTCGGTCTGAGTGCTTCTGGATGATGTTCTGCCATATAGCGAATAATGGTTCGGAAGGTTTTTCTCTCTCCAAGTCCACACCGAATATCTCTTGCGTAGAAAGCAATCTTTGTAGCAAAGAGTTTATCCTGTGCATACGCTTCTGAGAACAACGTGGTGATTCTATTCTC
>ERZ1034984.3959-NODE-3959-length-10136-cov-3.506894_pt1 | contig 10136 bp, 10 predicted proteins | sample MGYA00520589_ERZ1034984 | MGnify/ENA primary metagenome ERZ1034984 (study PRJEB33766, sample SAMN09781790) | gut metagenome | biome: gut microbiome | host: Homo sapiens | place: Madagascar | study: EMG produced TPA metagenomics assembly of the PRJNA485056 data... | reverse complement strand
GCCTGCAATACGCAGATTCACGGTATACAATGCTGTCATCATAATAATTCCGGATAAGAGATCCCTTACTTTTAATTTAACATGAATCAGTCCGGTCAGTGTTCCTGCCACCGCTCCTGCCACAAAAGCAATCAGCAGTGTCAGAATCGGATTGCATCCTTTTGCGATCAATACTGCAGATAAAGCAGCTCCAAGTGGGAAGCTTCCATCAACCGTCAGATCCGGAAAATCCAGAATCGTATATGTGATATAAATGCCAAGAGCCATAATTGCATAAATCATGCCCTGTTCGAGTACGCTTAAAACTAATGTCACGGTGTTACCCCCAAATCTAATTATTTATCTCTTATTGTTTATTACTTTACCGTAATTTCATCAAATGTCTGTGCGGCATTTGCAATATAGGATTTATCCAGTTTCATGTTGATCTTGTCTGCTGCAGCAGTATTTACATAAAGTTCTGCCTTTGATGCAGTAATGAATGGTGTCTTATCTGCCGTTGTCTCACCCTTTAAGATTTTTGCAGCCATCTCACCAGTCTTAATTCCAAGCTGATAATAATCAATACCCATAGATGCTACACAACCGGATTTTACCTGCTCGATCTCACTTCCAAATACAGGGATTCCTGCGCCGTTTGCTTTATCGAGTACTGTCTGTAATGCATTTACTACTGTATTGTCGGTAAGGTTACATAAGCAGTCAACCTTAGATACCAGATCTGTTGCTGCGATTTCAATGTCGGCAGAAGTATTGATACCAGTGTCTACAATTTCAAATCCATAATCGCCTGCAAGTTTTTTGTACTCTTCAATTGTACTGCAGGAATTTGCCTCACTTGTTGTATAGAGAATACCGATTTTCTTTGCATCCGGCATCATCTCACGAATCATTTTCAACTGTTCTTTTACCGGAAGAATATCGGAAGAACCTGTGATATTTCCGACACTTGAACCATCTTCATTTGCAAGCTGTGCGGTAACGGGATCCGATACTGCGGTATAAACAACCGGGATATCTGTGTTCATACATGAGTTGTATGCACTTGCTGCACACGGTGTTGCAATGGCACAGATCATATCTACTTTTTCCGATACAAAACTGTCTGCAATCGTACTTGCTGTACCTGTATCGGTCTGTGCATTCTGATATTCAACTTTCAGATTCTTTCCTTCTTCAATTCCTGCATTCTTAAGTCCTGCCAAAAAGCCCTCACGGCAATTGTCCAGTGAACCGTGCTCTGCGAACTGTGAAATTCCGATCGTATAGGTTGTCTCGGAAGTTCCTCCCTGTCCCTGTGTTGTGTTTCCATCATTTTCTGATCCACATCCTGCCAGCAGTCCCATTGCACATACTGCAGATAATACCATAGCTAATACTTTTTTCTTCATAATCTTTTTCCTCTCTTTCATGCTTGCTTTTACTGTGTAGGGAATTCCAAAGAGATCTCCTATACATAAAAAACCGCCTCAAGCAAAAATGCTTGAGACGGTAATAAAATCTTATTATCGCGGTACCACTCAAATTGACAAATGTCCACTCTTTCACGTACGATGCCATACATGCCGAATTGGTAACGGGTTCGGTTCCCGGTGACGCCTACTAAGTGATTTCCTTTTGGGCCACCCTCGAAAGTCCATTCAACAAATCCATACATACTGCATCACACCACCTGCAGCTCTCTGTGATATCCGGATAAGTCTACTCCTCTTTCTCATCGGTTTCTCTTTATTCGTATACTTTAAACCCTTTTTTTCTATTTGTCAATCCCAATATTTCGAAGCTGTGTCAGATGCAGTTTGTAATCCTTATCGTACTGCCCCACCAATGCCCAGAAATCCCGTGAATGATTCATATGAATCCGGTGCGAAAGTTCATGTACCACAACATAATCCATCAGCTCCTGTGGCAGATAATGCAGACGATAATTGAAATTGAGATTTCCTTTACTGCTGCAGCTTCCCCAGCGTCCTTTCTGGTTCCGGATTGCAACCCGTTCGAACGTCACTCCGATCTTTGGTGCATAATACATCAGCCGCTGCATAAAATGCGCCCGGATTTCATCTTTCTCACGCTTCGACAGGGAATCATATGCAGGAATCTCATAGGGACTCCGGTATGCCTGCTTTTCCTGTTGGCGCCGGGCCATCTTCTTCTTTGCCGCAGCAATCCACGCCGCATGGGAGTCCAAAAAGCGCAGCACCTCTTTCTTTGCCACCCGGTTTGGAACCCTTGCCACGACAGTTCCGTCCAGTCCTACCTGAAGTGCCATTGTTTTGCGCTTTGACCGGATCACGTTAACCATATATGCTTCCGACTGATTTTTCACAATTACCTGTTCCAACGATTCATCCCTCAACTAACTATTCTATGGCATAACGACATGATCAAGAATTCCGGTAAGGTGAGCGATCGTCACTCCATAATTTGTCATAGGTACCGCCTGCTCCTTCGCACGGTCAATACGGGAAAGTACATATTTCCGGTTGAACATACAGGCTCCACACTGAATGATCAGGTCATACTCTGTCAGTTTTTCCGGAAAATCCGTTCCGCTCACATGATCAATCTGCATGTTTTCTCCGAAGCGTTTTCGAAGCATCCGAGGGATCTTCACCCTTCCAATATCCTCACTCAACGGCGCATGTGTACAACATTCCGCAATCAGCACATGCGAATTTTCTGTCAGGCGGTCGATCTGTTTTGCTCCTTCCACATAATAAGGCAGATCTCCTTTATAAGCCGCAAATAAAACAGAAAACGAAGTAAGCATGCTTTCCTTGGGCTTATTCTCATACACATATGCAAACACCTGTGAATCTGTAATGATCAGTTTTGGCGGTTTGACCAATGTTGCCAGCGCCGGAACCATCTGATCCGTTGTTACACTCATAATCTGACATTTTTTATCCAGCAATTCTCTGGTTGTCTGCACCTGTGGCAGAATCAGTCTCCCCTTTGGAGCCTGAATGTCCTGTGGCATTACAAGCATAACCAGATCTCCCTCACTTACCAGATCTCCGGTGATCAGACGCTCACCAAAATTTTCCGGGACCTTTCGGGATAATGCTTCTTTCACCTGATCCATGCCGACACCTGTCTTTGCACTTACAACCAGAGCATCCTCTCCGGTCTCCTTTTTAATTTCTTCCTGCATCACCTTTGCATCTGCAAGATCAACTTTGTTGATTACAAGAAGAACCGGTGTATTCTTTTCTTTAAAAAAGCGATACCATTTCAGCTCCTGTGCACATGCCGCAAGCCCCTGCTTTTCATCTGCCGCAAAAAGGATCACTGCAAGATCTGTTTTTTCCGCAGCTAATTTCGTTCGTTCGATGCGCTGTTCGCCAAGCGTACTCTCATCATCAAAACCTGCGGTATCGATGATTGTACATGGACCAAGCAGATGAATCTCCATCGCCTTATAGACCGGATCAGTGGTCGTTCCCGCTATATCTGCAACAATAGAAACCTCCTGATTGGTAAAAGCATTGATAAACGAAGATTTTCCACTGTTGGTTTTTCCGAAAATACCTATATGCAGGCGATTTGCGGAAGGTGTATCATTCAATGTTACTGCCATATGTTCTTTCGTCCTTTCTCATGTTAGAAACGGAAGTCACGTTTTCCTTCAGAAATATCATGAATATGCTCGTAAGTTGTCTGTTTTACTTTCGGATTTGTAATCTTCTCAATCTCACGGTTGATCAGTTCCATACCGATTTTCTTTGTCTCTTCACTTGCATAATCTTCCAGATACTCTTTTAAAGTCATAAGTGCATTTGGATGACAACAATTTAAAATCTGCATGCTCTTGCAAAGCGCCATAAAACGGTCTCCGGTTCTTCCCTCTCTGTAACATGCCGTACAGAATGATGGAATATATCCCATTTTCATCAGCCAGTTCACAACTTCATCTAACGTTCTCTGGTCGCTGACATCAAACTGCTCCGAAGTCTCATCTGCAAGTTTTTCTGCTTCCGGATCGGCATATCCACCGACACTTGTTTTCGATGCACCACTGATCTGGGATACTCCAAGAGGTAATACTTTTTCACGTACCGCCTGACTCTCTCTTGTGGAAATGATCATACCGGTATATGGAACCGAGATACGAATCAATGCACAGATTTTTGCAAAAGTGTCATCACTGATACCATTGTCAAAAGCACTTGGATCAATATCATCTGCTTTTTTCACGCGAGGAACACTAATGGTGTGCGGTCCTACCCCATGAACAGCTTCAAGATGCTCAGCATGCATCAGAAGTCCTGCAAATTCATAGCGGTATCCTTCGAGTCCAAACAATACACCAAGTCCTACGTCATCGATGCCACCTTCCATCGCACGGTCCATTGCTTCGGTATGATATGCATAATCATGCTTTGGTCCTGTCGGATGCAGCTGCTCATATCCTTCTTTGTTGTATGTTTCCTGGAAAAGAATGTATGTACCGATTCCGGCTTCTTTTAACTTGCGGTAATTTTCTACTGTCGTTGCCGCAATATTTACATTTACACGACGGATTGCGCCGTTTTTATGCTTGATGCTGTAAATGGTATTGATACATTCGAGAATATACTCAATCGGATTATTTACTGGATCTTCACCTGCTTCAATAGCCAGACGCTTGTGTCCCATATCCTGCAAAGCGGTAACTTCTTTTACAATTTCTTCCTGTGTCAGTTTCTTTCTTGCAATATGCTTATTTTTCAAATGGTATGGACAGTATACACATCCATTCACACAGTAATTGGATAAATACAAAGGTGCAAACAATACAATGCGGTTTCCGTAATAGTCCTTTTTGATCTGCTGGGCAAGCTCATATACTTCCTGCATTTTTTCTTCATTTTCACATGCCAGAAGAACGGATGCCTCCCGGTGTGTCAGACCCTTGCGCTCTTTTGCTTTGGCAATAATGGCATCAATTACTTCCATATTGTCCTTATTGGCATCTGCATAGGCAAGTGTCTCTTTGATTTCCTCATCTGAAATAAATTCTTCTGCTTTTAATGATTTTACGTTATACATACTTTCCTCCTAATGTTTGAATCATGCTATAACTATTCAGTTATTTTTTAAAATCGCCCCTGGAAACAACGACTTGATATCCGACGCTCTCCATCCGTCGGGCCATACAATGGCGGCATTCAGCAGCCTCGTCTCCGGTGCATATTTTGTTATCATATAATTTATACTTTTCCCGAACTGCAACCGGCGACAAATTCGGCATTACGACATTCGCACCTGCCTGAATCCCCTTCTCTCTTCCAAGGGGATGAATCGTTCCCAGTGCCGTCGTCGAGGGCAAAAGCACATGGGGATGAATCAGCCTTATGATGCTCAAAAGCCGCAGGGTCTGTTCCATTGTTCCAGCCGGTTCCTGTCCGAATGGCGTATCCTTCTGCGGGATAAAAGGCCCGATTCCAACCATATGTGGCTGCAGTTTTTTGATGAACATCAAATCCTCATACAGTGTGCCCACGGTCTGTCCCGGCGAACCTACCATAAATCCGCAGCCAACCTGATAACCGATTTCTTTCAAATCATACAGACACTGTATCCTGTGCCGGAATGACATTTCCGCCGGATGCAGGCTCTGATAATGTGCTTCATCTGCCGTCTCATGGCGCAAAAGGTAACGATCCGCTCCTGCATCATAAAATGCCTGATAGCTTGCCTTATCCTTCTCTCCAATCGAAAGTGTCACCGCACAATCCGGGTAGTCCTGTTTGATTTTTGCTACGATATCACAGATCCGTTCATCTGTAAAATACGGATCTTCTCCCCCTTGTAAGACAAAGGTTCGAAAGCCCAGTTCATATCCGTTTGCGCAGCAGGATAAAATTTCTTCTTCTGGCAGACGGTATCGCTGCGCATTCGGATTGCTCCTTCGGATTCCACAATAAATACAGTCGTTTTTACAGTAATTCGTAAACTCGATCAATCCACGAATAAACACCTGTTTTCCATAAATATCATCCGCAACTTTTCTGGCTGTGTCACGCAGATAATTGATTGCCTGCTCATCTGTCGTCGCAAGCAGCGTCTGCAGCTGCTCACGATAAATTGTCTGCTCATTCTTTATCTGATCAATGATTTCCACTAACGTTTGCATAAACTGTCTTTGCACTCACCCCTTCTAATCTTCCGATTTTACCAGACAATGCATTGATGGTGTCCTGCGGAGCATCCACCGCAACACTGATAATATTCACACTCTTGTCGCGGTAAGGAATGCCCATACGTCCCACAACACATTCTCTGTACTCATGCAGTAAATGATTCAATGGTTCTGCAGACTCTTCCTTTTCCACAATAATACCGATAAGTGCGATTCTTGTGTTATTTTCCATTTTTCCTCCTTATGACACGAATCAGGCTGTACCTCAAAAGGTACAGCCTGATTCATACAAAATAAGCCTTATGTCTGAAAACACAAAGCAGTCGTTCTATGCTATACCTTTCACCTCAACCTTGGTTTCGGTGTCAGAGTCATCTTTATACTCTCTATATAAGCACATACGACTGCTCTTTGGCAAGTTTTAAATTAAATACAAACTACTTACGAATCTGGAATCCGGAAATCATCTCATCAAGTCCTTCCGCTGAAGCTGAAAGCTCCTGACTGGTAGCAGATACCTGCTCGGATGTTGCAGAATTAGACTGTACAACACTACTTACCTGCTCCACTGCCTGCGAAATCTGTTTTACAGATTCTGCCTGCTGATCAGATACCTGACGAATCTTGGCAACTTCCATAACAACAACATCCAACTGCTCAATCATCTCAGCCATAAACTGTGAAGTCTGGTCAGCAACATTGCTTCCAATCTCTACCTGATTCAGGCTGTTTGTCAGCATGACACGTGTCTCTTCTGCGGAAGCAGCACTTTCTTCTGCAAGTTCTTTGATCTGTTCTGCAACAACGGCAAAACCTTTTCCTGCCTCACCTGCACGCGCAGCCTCAATCGAAGCATTCAAAGAAAGAAGGTTTGTCTGGCTGGCAATGCTCTCAATTTTTCCAATGACAGCCTGAATATCATTTGTGGTATCGGAAATATGTTTCATGGACTCGACCAGTTCCTTCATCTTTGCCGTACCACTGTCTGCCTTAATCGCAACTTCTTTTGCCTGATCATGAACTCGATCAGTTGACTTTGTATTTTCCGCTACATGTTCTGCCACTTCATTTACAGAAGAAGTCAATTCTTCCAATGCGGCAGCCTGATCCGTCGCACCCTCCGCAAGTCCCTGCGCACTCTGTGCTAACTGATCTGCTCCTACAGAAACCTGATTTGATGATTCCTGTACATTTGAAATCGCCTGACTCAGTCCAGTCTCTGTCTCTTCCAGTTTGCTTAAAATCTCACTGAAATTACCACGATAAACTTCGATGTTTCCTGACTTTGCATCAAAGTTTCCCTTTGCAAATTCAGCAAGAAGCTGATTGATATCCTCTACAACTTCTTTCAGGGAAGATGCCGTCCTGCGGAAACTCTGTGCCAGTTTGCCAAGCTCATCCTCTGCTTCATACGTTACATCAATTTCAAGATTTCCCTGTGACATAGCTTCTGCTGCATTCTCAATCTGCTCGAGTGGCTCAAGTATGTTCTCCGTGAGTGCTTTTACCATCTGCTGGCCGAGAATCGGCATAATAATCATGCCAAGCACTGGAATGATCAAAAATACGAGGTGTCCAAAAGCAATCATTAATGCGGCAAACAAAATATTATTGATTGCCAGTACAACAAATACAACTTTTAACACCAAAGAAAGCTTATCTGCAATCTTTCTGTTCTGAAAATACTCTTTTCCTTGCATAAATTTTCTCCTTAGTTCTAGAAATTTTTATCATCGGTACTTTTTACCTATAATTCTACTTCGGTTTTCTAATAAATGCAAGTAAATTATTTGCATGTAATTAATGATGGAACAGACGGATTCCTGTAAAACTCATTACCATTCCATACTTGTTGCAAGTGTCAATTACATGATCGTCACGAACAGATCCACCTGGTTCTGCAATATATTTTACACCACTCTTATGTGCGCGCTCGATATTATCACCAAATGGGAAAAATGCGTCAGAACCTAATGCAACATCTGTATTCTTGTCTAACCATGCACGCTTTTCTTCTGCGGTAAATACAGGTGGTTTCACTTTAAAAATATTTTCCCATGCACCATCTGCAAGAACATCCATGTAGTCCTCACCCATATAAAGATCAATTGCGTTGTCACGGTCTGCACGTTTGATACCATCTACGAACTGTAGTCCTAATACCTGTGGAGACTGACGCAGCCACCAGTTGTCTGCCTTAGAACCTGCCAGACGTGTACAATGAATTCGAGACTGCTGACCAGCACCGATACCAATCGCCTGTCCACCCTTGACATAACATACTGAATTGGACTGTGTATACTTCAATGTAATCATTGCAATAGTAAGATCAATCTTTGCCTGCTCGGTAAGCTCTTTGTTTTCTGTCACAATGTTATCAAAGAAATGCTCATCAATGTGCAATTCATTTCTTCCCTGCTCGAATGTGATACCAAACACATCCTTGCGCTCGATTGGAGCCGGCTCATAATTTGGATCAATTTCGATTACACAGTAATTGCCTTTCTTTTTCTGTTTTAAAATTTCAAGTGCCTCATCGGTATATCCCGGTGCGATCACACCATCGGACACCTCTCTTTTAATAACAAGTGCGGTTGCTTCATCACACACATCAGACAGAGAAATAAAATCTCCGAAAGAAGACATACGGTCTGCACCTCTTGCACGGATATAAGCATTTGCGAGTGGAGTAAACTCTACATCCATATCATCTACCCAGTAAATTTTCTTTTCTACATCAGACAGTGGCAAACCGACTGCCGCACCGGCTGGTGAAACATGCTTAAAAGATGTAGCTGCCGGAAGTCCGGTCGCTTTCTTTAATTCTCTTACCAGCTGCCAGCCGTTAAATGCATCAAGAAAATTGATATATCCTGCACGACCACATAATACTTTGATCGGCAGCTCTCCGTTCTGCATATAAATTCTGGAAGGTTTCTGATTTGGGTTACATCCGTATTTTAATTCATATTCCTGCATGATTTTCTCCTTATTTTTGTATTCTACTTTTACTGTTATTTCTGTTGCAATTATTTGTTTTTATTAACAATGCGGGACTCATATTTTCCTGTTTCAATATCAATAAAACGAACAAACAGGGACACTTTGTTGTCCTCATTTAAATTTTCCCATACCATCTGTGTAAAGGTATCAATGTCACCGTCAATATCTACCCATGTCGGTTCTCCTTCAAAACTTGGAAGCGGATTTCCATCTCCCATATAAGTGTGAATGAAATGTCCCTCACCTGCTACCGGATTTGAATATGCGAATGTATAGCGGTTGCATGCATCCGGATTTCCATTGTTGCTCTTTAAAATGGACATTGCATAATTAAATTCACCTTTATCAATATGCATGATTCCTGAAATACGTGGTGTATAATTTGGTGCATCCGGCTCGAACTCTCTCGTACGAAGTGCCTGCTCAAATGTCTGCTGCTTGTCCATCAATTCGTAGATTGTATCGGTCTGATCGCCGTTTGTGACGATTGTCTTGTTTCCAAGTACACGTACCGGTGCATAAATGATCAGACTCGGATCTTCTAACTTGGAAGGATCAAATGCCTGTGTGCGGATACCCTCGCCATCCTCTACAAAGACACGATTGCGGCTATTTGCGCTTCTTCCCATGATAAAATAAGCAGTTACCGCCTTCTTACCATCTTTTGATTTTCCTATTACAATTCCTCTTCCCGGATAAGTTGTTGCAGCTAATTCTTTGCTCAGTGCTACCTTTTGCATTTGTGATCTCCTTTCGCTTAAAACATCTTTAAAATTGTATAAAAAAAGCCGACACATCTGAGAACTTACACAATAGCATATAAGGTAATGCGCACTGCATTGCCCTCAAATGTGCAGGTTGCCCAGACGGTCGGCGATTGCAACGTTTCTATGAAGTGTTGCCGCGATGTCCCGAAGAGACATTGCCTTTCCCGGCAGTAAAACTGCCTGATGTTATACTCCACGTGGTTCTTCCACATAAATTCCGTCAGTCATATAACTAAATT
>ERZ1034984.3956-NODE-3956-length-10137-cov-12.329201_pt1 | contig 10137 bp, 7 predicted proteins | sample MGYA00520589_ERZ1034984 | MGnify/ENA primary metagenome ERZ1034984 (study PRJEB33766, sample SAMN09781790) | gut metagenome | biome: gut microbiome | host: Homo sapiens | place: Madagascar | study: EMG produced TPA metagenomics assembly of the PRJNA485056 data... | reverse complement strand
AGAGGACAGGTTCTCTGCAAGCCAGGTTCAATCACACCACACCACAAGTTTACAGCTCAGGTTTACGTATTAACAAAGGACGAAGGTGGACGTCATACTCCATTCTTCAACAACTACAGACCACAGTTCTACTTCAGAACAACTGATGTAACTGGTGTTTGTGAGCTTCCAGCTGGTACAGAAATGTGCATGCCTGGTGATAACGTAGAGATGACAGTTGAACTTATCCATAACGTAGCTATGGAGCAGGGTCTTCGTTTCGCTATCCGTGAGGGTGGTAGAACAGTTGGTTCTGGTGCTGTTGCAACAATCATTGAATAATTGTTATTTATTATAGTAATTTTAAGGGTTTCCGAGATTTCTCGGAAGCCCTTTTTTCGTTCTGAAATAAATGAAAAAATAGCAAAATAAGTTTAATAGCGGTGACTAAACGATGTCATAAAACAAATAATCTTTAAACAAAATTGAAACAAATAATATTCTATTTTGTAAATACTATGTCTTCTTCGGCATAGATCCTAATAAGCAATGATTGCTCTATAAATTTAATTTTGTCATTTTTGATACAAGAAAGGATTGCTGTTACAGCATCAGACTCATTTATAAAATCTACAGTTTATCAATAGTAGGTCTTATTTATAATATGGTTGGTTGTTAATAGAGTATTTCAACAGGAAATCACACAGGTGCTATTGTCAATTTACGAGGAACAAGTTAGAGAAAATTTACCGTAATAAATAAGTGAAAGTAAAATTATTAAATATTTTTTTAATGTTTATAAGACTATATAAATGATATGATGTGAGTGTCAAAAGTGAATTTTGTCACTCGCTGTTGTATCAGGATTGCTACATTGCTATGCAATTCACACATACGTCATAATATAACAGACAAAAAAAGAAGCAACTATAAAACAAGTTGGTAGATAAAATACAAAATAGAATAATAGATTAAAGGGGTAAAAAGGTATGACTGCTAAAGAACTTATGAAACAATGTGAAGCTGAAGAGAAAGAATTGAAATTCAGGGAGTTTTCATCAGAAACAGCACTTGCTATAGGAATGGCGCTTATAGAAGAAGCGAAAAATCGTAACAATAAAATATGTATAGATATTGCAATAGCTGGAAGAAGATTGTTCCATTATTCCAGTGATGGTAATGCTGTAAGTAATGATATTATGATCGAGCGTAAGAAAAATACGGCGATGCATACCGGACATAGTTCATTGTGGGCGCACTATATGCTTGAGGATTGTGGCATGAATATTAAAGAAAAGTGGGCATTAGAACCATCAGAGTATGCACAGGTGGGAGGTGCATTTCCAATAAGACTAGAGAATTGCCAGACGGCAATAGGCACAATAACATGTTCTGGTTTTAATCATGAACAGGATCATAGTATTATTATAGATGTTTGTAGAAAACTGAAAAGAGAAAATGTTTTGTAAATTAATTGATATTATTTATTTTCAGGAGGTATGAAGCTTATATGGATAAGTATCATTTTATAATAATAGGTTCAGGCTGGCGTTCGCTTTATTATGTCAGAATAGCAAAAGCAATGCCGGATATATTATGTCTAGATGCAATGTACTGCCGTACACAGGAAAAAGCAGATAAGATGGCAGAAGAATTCAGTATACATACGACAACCTCTATAGAAGAGTGCGTAGGTTATAAACCGGATTTTGCTGTTGTAGCAGTGAATAAAACAAGTATCTGTGATGTTTCAATAGAATGGATGGATAGAGGAATAACTGTTCTATCTGAGACACCAGCAGCATTGGATATGGATTCGCTTAAAAAGTTATACAGATATCATATGTCTGATGATAAAACAGATAAGAAACAGGTTGTTGCTGAACAATACAGGGAATATCCATATAATAAAGCACGGATTAATCTTGTTAATAGTGGTGTACTTGGCGATATCAGTTGTCTGAATATATCCATTGCACACGAATATCACGGTTTCAGTCTTATAAGAGCATATCTTGGTATAAAACCTGATGAAAACTACACGGTGTCAGGTAAAATATATGAATTTCCGACAACTCAGACACTTACGAGATATGACAAATTTACAGATGGCAGAATAGCTCCTAAAAAAAGATGTGTAGCAGTATTTGAGTTTGAGAGCGGAAAGGTTGCATGGTATGATTTTGACTCTGAGCAGTACCGCTCACCTATCAGAAAGAATATGATAAAGGTGCAGGGTGTCAGAGGGGAGCTTATTAACGATGAGCTATATTATCTTGATGATAAAAATGAAGGACAGTATCAAAAGATTGTGACAGATGTGAATGTAACACACACTAAAGATACTAATCCTAACCTGTCTACCGTTCGTGAAATAGAGAAAATAATGTGCGGTGAAAATGTACTGTATGAACCGGAATTAGGGCTGCGTGGCATGTCAGAGGATGAAACAGCAATAGCGGCTCTTATGATAGGAACAGCAAAGTATAGCAGAGGTGAGGCAGAATCACCATATAGCATGGAAGATGCATTTGCAGATGCATATGCGGCAATATTGCTTGATGAGGCAGTAAGGACAGGTAATAAAATTAGTAGTTGTATTGAAAAATAATAGGTAATGAATAGGTATTTCATGCATTCCCTACAATAATAGTAGAATGCAAAATAAATATAGAAATTTAATTATAGAATAGATTGCAAAATAAATAAGAAAGGGACCATGAATAATATGCAGAACAAAATATTAAGAGTAGCTCTTATAGGCGTTGGAAATATGGGAAAGAAATATGCACAGATGATTGTATCAGGTGAAGTTGCCAATATGAAGCTGACAGCAGTAGTTATACGAAGAGATGAACTTATGAAATGGGGAGAGACTCTTGTAAATACTGATGGTGAATATGTGAAAATATTCAGAAGTGCAGATGATATGTTTAAAGCAGAAGATGTAGATACATTATTTGATGCAGTAATTATAGCAACTCCTCATAAAACGCATGCTAAGCTTGCGGTACAGGCATTTTCGCTAGGAAAGGATGTCTTGTGCGATAAGCCGGCAGCATCAGATATAGGAGAAGCACTTACTATGAATGAAGCAGCTAAAAAGAGTGGAAGAATATATGGTATGGTGTTTCATCAGAGATTATATCCTAAGTATATGAAGATTAAGAGTATGATTGATGCAGGTGAGCTGGGAGAACTAAGAAGGGTGAATCTTATTAATTCAAGATATTTAAGAACATCATATTATCATCATTCTGGCGCATGGAGAAGTAGTTTTACAGGTGAAGGCGGCGGCGCACTTATTAACCAGGGACAGCATATTCTTGATATGTTCCAGTATCTTTTTGGTATGCCGCAGAGAATGTTTGCACTTATACCATTTGGCAAATATAATGATTTTGCAGTAGATGATGAAGATACTATTATTATGGATTATGATAATGGCATGACGGCTTCATTTGTACTGACAACAGGAGAAGCGTGTCATGAAGAAAGACTGGAAATAATAGGAACAAAAGCAAAGCTGCTGCTTGAAGATAATACACTTACTATAACAAGACATCAGGATGTAGAAGAGTATATAAAAACGGAGATGGTTAACTCAAGGGAAAATATGCAATATGTGAAAGAAACAATTGAGTTTCCAAAGGCACCAGAGCCATATACAGAGCTGCTTAAAAGATTTGCCAGAGCTTCCTTAGAACATGATGATACATATCTTGTGTCGAAAGGTGAGGAAGGAATCAATTCCCTGATGTTGTGTGCAGGAGCTTATTATTCAGCATGTAATGGTATCCAGGTTAAGCTTCCAGTTGACGCGGAGGATTATAGCAGACTTATGGAAGAACTGATTATGAAGGAAAAGAGCATAAAGAATAATATATAAAAAATAATACAAGAAAAATAATATAATAAAATATAGTATAAAATGCTGCCACATAAAATGGCAGCATTTTAATTGGTAATTAATATTCAGAACCGCACCATCTTCCAGAAGCTCCACAAGGAAGCACAAGTCCGTTAGCGGATACAGGAAGTCCGACTTCATTAGAACTACAGTAGCCGTCAAAATCTTTAAGTTCTGTGCTTAACATATAAGTAAGAACTGCTGGCTGAAGTCCTGTTGTGTAGGAGTTGATAAGGAAGAATAATGGCTTGTCAGAAAGAAGCTTTGCACACAGCTTAACAAGTGGGTGTATAGCTTCTTCTATTTTCCATATCTCGCCCTTAGGACCTCTGCCATATGATGGAGGGTCCATAATAATAGCATCGTAGTGATTGCCACGTCTTATTTCTCTTTCAACGAATTTAACACAGTCATCGACTATCCAGCGGATAGGTTTGTCAATAAGTCCTGATGATGTGGCATTTTCTTTAGCCCACGCAATTATTCCCTTAGAGGCATCAACGTGTGTAACGTGAGCACCAGCGGCTGCACAGGCAAGAGTAGCACCACCAGTGTAGGCAAACAAGTTAAGAACCTTTATCTGTCTGTCAGGTTCATTATCTTTAGCTTTCTTTATAATTTCAGAGAACCAGTCCCAGTTGGCTGCCTGCTCAGGGAATATTCCTGTGTGCTTAAAGCTGAATGGCTTTAAGTTAAATGTAAGAGGAACATCAACAGAAGGACTTTTGTATTTTATTGTCCAGCTTTGTGGCAGGTCGAAGAATTCCCATTCGCCGCCTCCCTTAGAGCTTCTGTGATAATGTCCATTCATATGTTTCCATCTGTTGTCGTTCTTAGGTGTGTCCCATATAACCTGTGGGTCTGGGCGGACAAGAATGTAATTGCCCCAGCGTTCAAGCTTTTCTCCACAGGATGTATCTATAACTTCATAATCTTTCCAATTATCTGCAACAAACATATTGTAATTAAGTCCTTTCTTGTTTAAGCATATATATTAAGTATATAACAGATTGTATGGTTGGGGCAATCAAAAAGTACAGCGATTAGGATATAATTAACGTATGGTAGTGTATAATAATCATTTAATACAGTGATTAGGATATAATTAATGTGTGGCGGTATGTAATATGTTAAATGTATAGTTGTGCATATATTGCGCAACTTGAAAAATATACCATTTTACTGTAACATATAACAGACAAAAAATATAAATTGTTATATGGTATTAGTGTTAAAAGTAACTATTGATAATTGCATCATATATAAGGAAAGGAAAATGCACATTTGAAAAATATATCTTTTAAAACAGCAAAGAATGATATTATAGCAGGAATTATTGTGGCGTTAGTGTCAATACCAATATCTATGGGGTATGCCCAGATAGCAGGGCTTCCAGCGGCATATGGACTGTATGGTTCGCTTATACCAGTGCTTATATATGCTTTTACAACAACATCACCACAGTTCGTATTTGGTGTAGATGCAACGCCGGCGGTGCTTGTAGGTGGTACGTTATCGGCACTAGGCGTTACTTCAGGCTCTGAGGAAGCGATGAAGCTTGTGCCGGTCATTACATTTGTTGTTGCAATATGGCTATTGATATTCAGTCTTATTAAAGCAGGACGAATAGTTAATTACATATCAACGCCGGTTATGGGAGGTTTTATAAGTGGAATTGGTATTACAATAATACTTATGCAGGTTCCAAAGCTGTATGGTGGTTCTGCAGGTACAGGAGAACTTATTGAACTGGGTATCCACATATGGGGACAACTTCAATATTTTAATGTGTTATCGGCAGTTCTTGGATTTGGAACAGTTGTAATTATACTTGTTGCAAAGAAATATATTCCGAAGTTTCCAATGTCAGTTGTGCTTATGGTGCTTGGTGCAATGGCAACAGCATTTTTACACATTGACAGATTAGGGGTTAAGCTTCTGCCTCACGTTGATTCGGGATTTCCGAAGCTTATGGTACCCGATTTTACATTATTAAAGACAGATACATCAGATATAATTATACTTGGACTTACCTGTGCACTTGTTATTATGGCACAGACACTGCTTGCCACTAATAACTATGCTAACAGATATGGATATAAGGTTGATAATAACAGAGAGGTGCTTGCTTATTCTTTAGCCAATATAGCTTCTTCGGTATCAGGAAGCTGCCCTCTTAACGGAAGCGTATCAAGAACAGGTATAGCTGACCAGTTTGGCTGTAAATCACAGCTTATGTCAGTTACAGCTTCAATTACAATGCTTGTTGTCGTGCTTTTTGCGACACCTGTGCTTGAATATCTTCCTGTGCCTATTCTTACAGGAATTGTCGTTGCTGCACTTATCGGAATAGTTGAATATAAGCTTGCTGATAAACTTAGAAAAGTCAACAGGGCGGAGTTCTTTATATTTCTTGCGGCTATGTTTGGCGTATTATTATTTGGAACTATATATGGCGTTATTATAGGTGTTATTCTTTCATTTATAGCGGTAATAATAAGGGCAGTTGTTCCTCCAAGATCATTTCTTGGCTGTATACCAGGACACGAGGGCTTCTATAATCTTAACCGTAACAAGAACGCTTTGCAGATAGAACACACATTATTATATAGATTTAGTGGTAATCTTTTCTTTGCAAATGTGTCTACATTTTTGCAGGATATAGAAAATGCCATAAATGATGATACAAAGATTATAATAGTTGATGCGAGCGGTATCGGAAGCATAGATATAACAGCAGCAGACAGGCTTGTATCATTTAATAAAATATTAAAGGGCAAAGGAATACACTTTTATATAACTGAGCACGTTGACCATGTAAATGACCAGTTAAGGCAGCTGGGTGCTGGCTGTCTTGTTGAGGAAGGTGTCACAAGAAGAACAATATCGCTTGCTTTAAGAGATGCCGGTGTTGACAGGCCTTATCCGCTTGTTGGCAGTCCTGAGCAGGTTGCTGTACACGAGGATTTTATTGAGGATAACGAAAGGCTTGCAGAGATAGAGTGGGCATTTGGCAAGGACGCCGCAGAATGGCTTGATAAATATGCTGTACAGGTTACAGATGACATTACAAGTAGTATTGATGGGGGGTCATCTGAGCTTGCAGAAAATGTTCTTGATAAGGCAGAAAGCAAGAATGCCTGGGGTAGAATTGGCTTATTTGATGAAGATGAACTTCTTGAGAGAGTTGAAATGCGCTTATCTGAGCTTGCACAGAACAGCAATGCAGAAGAGTTAGAGGAGCATATTGAACAGAGAAGATTAAGGCTTGAGGCTAAGATTGCGAAGTTAAATCCGGATGCGTTAAAGCATTTAAGGGAACATAGAAAAGAAGTGTTACAGAGATTTAAAGAGAACAATCCAGAAGCGTATGCTCATATGATACAGCATAGAAAGGAACATATAAGCAGGCTGGAGAAAGAAAAGCCGGAGCTTGCTGCTAAGATGAAGGAATTCTATAAGCTTGATGATTAAACTGTCATATATCATTATATATAAGGGAAGGTTTTAATTGTGAATATATTAAATGTTGAAAAAGTGAGCAAAGCATTTGGTGAGAAAGTGCTTCTTGACAATGTCACACTTGGGATTAATAAGGGTGACAAGATCGGAATTATAGGAGTTAATGGAACTGGAAAGTCTACACTGCTTAAAATAATTGCTGGCATTGAAGAACCTGATGAGGGTAATATTATAAAAGGAAGAAAAGTTACTGTTACATATCTTGCACAGTCACCAGATTATATTAAAGATGAAAATGTACTTTCATATGTGCTTCGTGGCAAAGATTCATCGAATGAGCCAAAGGCGAAGGAAATACTTAATAAGCTGGGCATAGATGTATATGATGCTCCTATGGACAAGCTATCTGGTGGACAGAAAAAGAGGGTTGCATTGGCGAAAGTGTTAGTTGAACCTACAGAGGTACTTATACTTGATGAGCCGACTAATCATCTGGATAATGATATGGTTGTGTGGCTTGAGCGGTATATCAAGGCATTTAAGGGTGAACTTCTTATGGTAACGCACGACAGGTATTTCCTTGACAATGTAACTAACAAGATAGTTGAGATAGACCACGCAGATCTTTACAGTTATGACTCTAATTATTCAGGATTCCTTGAATTAAAGACTGAAAGAGAACAGATGGAAAGAGCTACAGAGGCTAAAAGACAGAATACATTAAGAAGAGAACTTGAGTGGATAAGGAGAGGCTGTCAGGCACGTTCAACCAAACAGCAGGCAAGAATAGATCGTTTTGAAGATATGAAAGAAGCTTCAAGACAGGCAAGAGCTAAGTTTGACAAAAGCCTTATGGATATGAGCTCTGTAAGCAGACGTCTTGGAAGAAAGACAATAGAACTTAACAATATAACTAAAGCTTATAATGGACACACATACATTAACGATTTCACATACATTTTCTTAAGAGATGACCGAATAGGCATAATTGGAAGCAATGGCTGTGGCAAGTCTACACTTATGAAGATAATAACAGGACAGATACAGCCTGACAGTGGAAGTGTTGAGATAGGCGATACAGTTCATATAGGCTATTTTATGCAGGAGAATGAGCCTCTTGATGAGAATCAGACAGTGCTTGAGTTTGTAAGAAGCATAGGCGAGTATGTGCAGACGGTTGATGGAAAAGCAACAGCAAGCCAGATGTGTGAGAAGTTCCTGTTCCCGCCTAAGCAGCAGTGGACACCAATAAGAAAGCTGTCTGGAGGAGAAAAGAGAAGACTGTATCTTTTGAGTGTGCTTATGAGCGCACCTAATGTACTCATACTTGATGAGCCAACCAATGACCTGGATATTGAAACGCTTGAAGTATTAGAGGATTATCTTGATGGGTTTGCAGGGATTGTAATTACTGTTTCTCACGATAGATATTTTCTTGACAGGACGGTTGATAGAATATTTGCATTTGAGGCGGGAGGCCACCTTACACAGTATGAAGGAGGTTATTCAGACTATAAAGAAAAATGTGTTTCTTCTATATATAATGCGTCAGAAAATGGAGTTTCAAAAAGTAATTTATCATTAGGCAGTAATAGTGTAGTGGCAGGTGTAGATGTAACAGCAGGAGGCACGGAAGCAGGAAGAGTATCAGGTGGCGATACGGATAGTGTGCAGAAGGCTGTATCTGGCAGTAAGACACTTACAAGCAAGGAATATAATAAGTCAAGAAGCGAACGTCTTAAGTTTACTTATAAGGAACAGAAAGAGTACGAAACTATTGATGATGACATAGCGGCATTGGAAAAAGATATAGAAAGAATAGATGCAGAGATGTCTAAGTGTGCAACTGATTACGGAAAGCTTAATGACTTATCAAAGGAGAAGGCTGAAAAAGAAAAACAGCTTGACGAAAAGATGGACAGATGGGTATATCTTAATGACCTTGCGGAAAGAATTGCAAACCAGTAAAAGGTGTGTTTAAATAAAGCAGAAATGTTTATAAATATTCATTAAATAAAGCATATTGTGGATAAATAACAACTAGAATGGATAATAATTAAACCAGAGAAATATTATATGATTGTACTTAAAAAAATACAATAAAATAATATTTTTCTGGTTGATTTTATAGTAGGGGTAGTGTATATTAATACTTGCTGTGACATTGATAGCGTAGAAGCGTGAGGTTGCTATCCGTAAGGGTAGGTTTTCCGTGGAGCGAATGTCAAGGCCGGCAAGTCCGGCGAAGAATCTGGCGACAAGTCACTGTACCTAATATCATCTGCAAGATGCAGAAATGACACGTTGGTTAATCGGGATATACCAATAGCGGTTTCTCGATACGCGTGGGAGTGTGTACAGTCACCGCTTGTCGTGCTTAAACAATAAAGTGCGAAGGAGGCGACTTTTTTTATGGCAAATCAGGTAATAAGAATTACACTGAAAGCTTATGATCATCAGTTAATCGATCAGTCAGCTAAGAAAATCATCGAAACTGCTAAGAAGACAGGAGCAAATGTGAGTGGTCCAGTACCTCTTCCAACAAAGAAGGAAGTAGTTACAATACTTAGAGCTGTTCACAAGTATAAGGATTCAAGAGAACAGTTTGAACAGAGAACTCATAAGAGACTCATCGATGTATTATCACCATCTCAGAAGACTGTAGATGCATTATCTAAATTAGAAATGCCAGCTGGTGTATTCATCAACCTTAAGGTAATGAACTAATCATTACACAATTTTCATTATTATTTAAGAGCAATAATCCTAAGGGTTTAATATAGAAG
>ERZ1034984.3955-NODE-3955-length-10137-cov-62.266316_pt1 | contig 10137 bp, 26 predicted proteins | sample MGYA00520589_ERZ1034984 | MGnify/ENA primary metagenome ERZ1034984 (study PRJEB33766, sample SAMN09781790) | gut metagenome | biome: gut microbiome | host: Homo sapiens | place: Madagascar | study: EMG produced TPA metagenomics assembly of the PRJNA485056 data... | reverse complement strand
AGCTAAAAGACTGAAAATCCTCGTGTCAGTGGTTCGATTCCACTTCAAGCCACCAAAGAAAAACAGCTATATCAATATGTACAGCTGTTTTATTTTTTTCTTAAAACTATTTAATATTTTAAATATTTTAAACATTTTTAATAATTTAGTGTGTCAAAAAGTGTGTCAAAAAACAATCCAAATTATTCCAAAAATTGATTAACTTTATCTATAGACCTTTGATTATCTTGTGCGTCTAAGTGAGTGTAAATATCTAATAAAACTTTTACATCTTTGTGTCCCATCCATTGTTGAGCTTGTTTAATATCTATTCCTGCTTTATATAATATACAAGCATATGTATGACGAAGTTGATGTAATGTAAATTTTATTTCTTGATATTCTTTCTCTGACACACTTTCAGGTGTGTCAAATTTTAAGTTGTTGTTAATTTGTTTAAGAACATAAGAAAGTTTTCTCTTTAATGTTGTTTCAGACATCATTTTATTTAAAGTGTTAGTAAAGATGTAATCTTTATCTTTGTGAGATTTCTTCATTTCAGATAATCTATTGTAAAGAATATTAAAAATAGGAACCTTTCTAGATTCTTCATTTTTTGTTTTTTTAATCACTGGCTGATTGTTTTGAAAAGTAATAGCTTTATTAACCAGAATGTATTTATTATCTAAATCAACGTCCTTGTATTGTAGAGGAACTAATTCCTCTCTACGAAGACCAGTATATAAAAGAAACAGTATCATAAAAGCATTAGAATCGTTTTCTGACAACTTTTTTATTTCATCAATAACTTTCTCTGTTAAAGGTTCTTTTTCGGCAGATTTATGCTTTTTTATTTTAATGCCTAATGCTACATTCTTATATATGTAATCATTTTCCACAGCTTTATTTAGAATCTGCTTAATAGTAAGTAATGCCACATCTTTTCTTCTCGTTATTCCTTTTTTGTCAAGATCGTTCAACATAGATACTATATCAGATTGCTTAAGATATTTTAATGGAATATTACCAATATAAGGATCTATATGTAATCTAATTGCATCAGAATACATCTTTATTGTTGCAAGTTCTTTATCAGCTTTATATGTGTTTAACCATCTATCAGCCCAAACGGACACAGTTAATCCCTTATCATCAATAAAAATTCCTTTATTATTTTGGTTTTTTTTCTCGATATATTGTTTTTCTAAATCTTTTGGATTGTCAGAATACAAAGTTTCTATCTTTCCATTCACAGAAACTCTTTTCATTAGTCTGCCATCTGCTCTTTTTGTATATGTAAATGCCATTTTTCCTCCTTAAATTAACCAAGTTTTAGTAAAAAATAAAAACAAGAAAATCATAATAGTGTTACCTACAAAATTATATGCAAGCATATCTTCAATTTGATAGGCTTTTTCTTCGCTTTTTTTGGACATTAGTATCATAACAACTAATGAGTGTAGACCTGTATATATAACAGATGCAAAAGAGGCGACGAGTATTTGGACTAAGATATTTAGAAAAAACATATTATCATCTCCTTTTAAATATAATTATTATTTTTGTAATAAGAATAAGCAGTATTAATTAATTTTTCGCTTACACCTAATTCTTCTGCGACCTGATAAGAATACTGACAGCCTTCTTCTTCCAACTTTAATAGAGAAGAGGCAGGAGCGAGAGTAGTAAAAGCCCACTTTCTAGCTCTATATTCTTTTTTTCTTATAGTTTCTTCATCAGAATTAATATTATATAAGGAATTACAATAATAATGTCCGAGTTCTTCAGCAAGTATTTCTTTTTCTTGCACCAGATTGTCTATTTTTGGATAATTAATTCCAATGCAATACTGATTATCTATTACACCTATAATAGCTTTATTTTTCATTTTGAAAGAAATTATAGGGATATTTTCTTTATTTGCTATAGAATATAATTTTTCTAATTCCATTTTATTTTTTTTCTTCTCCATATTTAATTTTTTTGTAAAATCTTAATGCGTCTGCTATTTCTTCATCTGTTAGTCCTTCTATTTCTTTATGGTATGCAAACTTAAATTCATCTTCTATATTTCTTGTGTCGCTTTTACCCAATAAGTAGTCTGTTGAAACACCAAAAAATTCTGCAATTTTAACAGTATCGCTATTAGATGGTTCGTTTCTACCAACTTCCCAAGCAGAGATAGCTGTTCTTGTGTATCCTATTCCTAATTTTTTAGCTAATTGTTCTTGAGTTAAGCCTAATTCTTTTCGTAATTGAGTAAATCTTTCTTTAAATCCCATAATGATACCTCCAATGTTATTATAACATAACAAAGACACGATTTGAAGCAATTTACATAAAGTATACGAAAAGTGTCAAAATAAAAAAGCTTAAAGGAGGAAAAATAGTAATAACAAGCATTATAAGCAGTTATAATAAAAATAAAAAAATTTTTTCATAAAATACTTGACACGAAAAGTATCTTGTGATAGTATAATGGCACAGACACAAAAAGTATCAAAAAGGAGGACAAAATGATTAACAGACACGAACCAAGAAATAAATTAATAAAATTAAGAAAGCAAAAAGGATTTACGCAGGAACAGATGGCTAGGCTATTAAAAATAAAAAGAGCAACTTATGCAAATTATGAAACAGGATATAGAAATCCTAGCTTAAAGAAAATTATAGAAATGAAAAAAATACTTGGTACAGAAGATGATAGAGTTTTTTTATCTTCGAACGACACGATAAGTGTATAAATAAAAGCGATTCTTGAAAATAATTAAACAATAAAAAATATTTAAAAACCATTGACAAATAAAAACAGAGTTTTTATTGAATAAAAAATTTAAGTATAAGATAAAAAACAAGAAAGGAGCTGAAGAAAATGGCAACGAATGTTTGCAGTAGGACAAGAACAAAATATGTAACAGTAAAAGAGGTTGCAGAAGAATTAGGCTGTTGTGTACAGCAAGTATATAAGACAATGAAAAGACCAGAAATGAAAAGTTGTAAAAAGAAAATTGGAACAGCAGGAATAAGAATAGACAAAGATGAGTTTTTTAGAATAATGGAACAAATTTATAGATAGGAGGGAGATGATAAACATGTATAGCTTATTTGAAATAGCATTTTTTATATTATATTTTGCAACTAAAATAGCAAAGTTCATTGCAATATTGTTATTAGTTCAAATAACAGTATATAGATTAAGTGGATTTAGCATATACAAATTTACAATGAAAAAAGCAAACAAATTATTAAACTAAGGAGGAAGAGTATGGACAAGCTAGACAAGTGTTATATATGGCACATAATAACTCAAGCAAAGCTAAAATTAAAACTAAAAGAATTGAAGAAAGGAGTGAAATAGCATGTTTGAAAGGAAAAAACATTTAAGAGAAGGTATTAAAACAAAATCAAAACAAATTGAAAATAGAGACAAACTTATAGATGGACAAAGAGCAGAAATACATCAATGGCAAAAAGAGAACGAAGTATTACACCAAGAGAACAAAGAGCTAAGATTTGACAATGAAGAGCTTTCAGAATTAGTTAGAAGAATAAAAAATCTAGCTGAAAGTAACAGCTATAACAATGAAAAAAATATTTTAAACAAAATAAAAGAGCTAGTAAATGATTTCAACAGCATTACTAACTCATAGAATCACAAATATATGAACTCCTGTACTATTATAGCACAGGAAGAAGGAGAAAGTCAAATGAGTAAGACACAAGATCTAGAAGATATGCAAGAATTTGTAAACGAATATGAAAATATAAAGGAAAAATTGGAGGACTTACTAGATGATACAACTAACGAAGACTTGAAGGAAGAAATAAATGGACTAATAAGTGCATTAGAAGAAGATTATCAAGAACAGTATCAAGATTTTACTGAAAGAATTGATAAGTTAGAAAGTGAAGAAGAAGATTCACTAGTTAGAGAATATTATTCGATGAGGTTATAAATTATGGAAATAAAAGAAATGAGTAATGAAGAACTAATGAGGCAGTACGCAGGGTTACTTATCGAGATTGACAATAAATATCAAACAAAAAAAGAATTTGAAAAAGAATATAAAGATAGATTAAGAGAAGGAAGGATTAAGTAGATATGGATTATCTAGAGTTAATAGATTCAAACAATTTAGTTTATAGCGATTACGAAAAAATAATGAATAACAAAATTAAAAATGAAAGTGAGGAAAATTAATTATGAGTATGATTGTCAAGGAAAACGGTGGAATAGAAATACCAATATTAGAAGCAGGAGTTTATACAGCTTATTCAAATGCTTTAGTTGATTTAGGAACGCAAAGAAGTGAAAAATTTCAAAAAGATGTAAGAAAATTTAGAATTATTTGGGTAATCTGTGGAGAAGAAGTGGAATTAAATGGAGAAAAATATCCAAGAACAATAAGCAAAGAATATAGCTTTAGTTTAGGAGAGAAAAGCACATTAAGAAAAGATTTGCAAGCTTGGAGAGGACAACCTTTTACAGCAGATGAGTTAACAGGCTTTGATTTAACAAATATCTTAAACAAAGCTTGCCAATTACAGATAATTGTAGAAGAGAAAGATGGAAAGCATTTTAACAATATAGCAGGAATAATGGCATTGCCAAAAGGAACAACAGTTGAAGTTCCTAAGACAGGATATGTCTTTGACACATATGAACCAGAAACATTTGCTTGCTATGAGAAATTACCAAAATTTATGCAAGAAAGAATAAAGCAATCAATTAATATTTCAGATGAATTAAGTACTTTCATTAAAGAATTTGATGAGTTTAAAGCAACTCAAACTAATACTACAGAGGATCAAAATAATGATAATGGAATAATAGCTCCAGATGATGACTTGCCATTCTAATTGAGGAGGCAGTTATGTGGAATGAAATAGAAGAAGCAATGAATGATTTGCAAAAAGCATTAAGCAACTATAAAGACTATCAAAAAGATTATGCAGTTAAGGAATATAATTATAGGACAGCGCTATCTAAAGAGCTTGTAAGATTAAGAGCAGAAGGACAAGCAGTAACACATCTTGCAGACATAGCAAGAGGCAAGCCAGAAATAGCTAAATTAAGATTTGAGCGAGATATTGCCGAAGGACTAGTAAATAGTGCTAGTGAAGGAATAAACTTCTATAAACTCAAAATAAGAGAATTGGAAGCACAATATAACAGAGAATATGGTAATCCTCGACTTGGAATAGGAGGCTAAAATGTCTAAATCAATATTACAAGATAAAAAAGAGAGTTACTTAACAGGAGCAACATACAATTTAGAAGAACATCACATATTCTTTGGAACTGCTAATAGAAAAATAAGTGAAAAATATGGACTTAAAGTATGGCTAACATCAGAAGAGCATAGAGGTACATACGGAGTTCATGGAAAATACGGAAAACTATTAGATAAAAAGTTAAAAAGAGAAGCACAGAAGAAATTTGAAGAAAATCATACAAGAGAAGAATTTATAAGATTAATAGGTCGAAATTATTTATAAAGAAAGGAGGACATAGAATACAACTTATAAAATTTTTATAAGATTTCTATGTCTTTATTTGTACGAAAGGAGAAACAATGAAAGATCCAGCATTCTTATTTTATAGTAACGATTTCCTTTCGGGAACTATGCTGATGAGTAATGAAGAGGTAGGTATATATATAAAATTACTATGTTTACAGCATCAGCAAGGGCATTTAAAAGAAGAAGATATGCTAAGTATTGGAGCAACTAAAAAAGTATTTAGTAAATTTATAAAAGACGATGATGGTAACTACTACAATGAAAGATTAGAGTACGAAGCCAATAAAAGAAAAGCATATTCTGAGAGTAGAAAAAATAACCGAAAGAAGAAAGAAACATATGAAAAAGATATGTTGAACATATGTAATTCATATGAAGAACATATGGAAAATGAAAATATAAATATAAATAAAAATAGAGTTAATAGGGTTATAGGGGAAGAAGAGAAAGAAACAGAAATACTCGACAAATGGGAAATGCAGTTTAACGAGTTTTATGGACTATACCCTAAAAAAGTAAAAAAGCAAGATGTAAAGAAGTGGTTTCAAAAAAATAAACCATCGAATGAATTGTTTAGTTCTATGATGCATAGTTTGGAACAATTTAGGGCCAGTAAGGACTGGCAAAAAGATGGAGGACAATTTATCCCATATCCTTCTACTTGGTTAAATCAAAAGAGATGGGAAGATGAAGATATAGAAAAGAGAAAGCCAATGTCAGCATTACAGAGAGCTTTTGAGGAAGGGAGATAAAATGACTAGACAAGAAATAGTAACGATATTGACATTGCTCGCGGGAAACTATGAAAGTTTTTCTAAAAGAACAGAAACAGATGAACAAGTAAAAGTAATGTTAGATACTTGGCAAGAGTGTTTAGGCGATCTAGATTATAAGCTAGTTCTACAAGCAGTAAAGAAAACAATGATAGAGAGTCCATATCCACCAACAATACACGACATAAGAAAAAATGCAATAGAGATGATAAATCCAAGCAACCAAAATTCTGCAATAGAAGCTTGGAATGAAGCATATTCAATGATTTGTAGTGGTGGATATATGACAGAAGAAGAGTTTAATAAGGCAAGTCCAGAAGTAAAGAAATTCTTTGGTAATGTAAGACAAGTAAAAGAGCTAGCTAGAACAGATATTGCGACAGTGAATACTGTGACAAAAGGGCAATTTTTAAAGCAATACGAAATAATAACGGAAAGACAAAAAGAACAAAGATTATTGCCAGAAAATATGAAAGAGCAATTATTGAAATTGCAAAGTAATTTTATAAAACAAATAGGAGATTAAAAACGAGTAAAATTTAGGAGGAAAGATAAATGAAATTTAAAGTTGGAGATAGAGTAAAAGTAATGGCAAGAAAACATGGACATTGTTTTGATATTGGAGAAGTTATAAAGATAAAAGAAGTTAATCGTGAGGGTTATATGTGCAGTTCACTTGAAAGAAATAATATTTGGTGGCTAAGAGATGATGAAGTTGCCGAAGTAAAATTTACAAAATCAGACTTAAAAGATTACGACATAGTTACCGAAAGAAATAGGAAGAAAAGAATAGTACTAGAAGGATTTTTACGTGATGATATAGGAGAAATTTCATTGACAGATTTTACAGAAAATCTAAAAGATGTAGATGGAGTAAGAGAAAACGACATAGTCAAAGTAGAAAGACCAGTAAAATACGAGACAGTATTTGAGAGAAAAGAAGAGATCTTAGATGAGACAGAAAAGAGATATCTAACAAGTGTGATTAAACCGTTTAGACATAAAATTAAGAGTATTGAAAAACAAACAAAATTGGTAATAGTAGCTTATGTTATTTAGAAATATTGCTAAAAGATAATGACAACGCAAATTTACCTGATTTCAAAATAGATTCTATGTATAAGGGAATGGAATCAAACAAAAAATACAGCTTAAAAGAATTAGGACTATAACGGAAGGAGTGAAACAAATGAAGATTACACAAAAAGACAGAATAATAAATTACATAAGGCAATTTGGATCAATAACAAGTTGGGAAGCTTATCAAGATTTAGGAGTAATGCAGTTAGGAGCAAGAATAGATCAGCTACAAAAAGAAGGATATGAATTTGAAACAAAATGGGAACACAAAAAGAATAGATATGGCGAAGAGGTAAGTTTTAAAAGGTATTATTTAGCAGATATGGTTGCAGAGAATATGAACCACATTTCGAGAATTGATTAGAGAATTTAGGAGGTAGTTATGATAATAGCAAGTCAAGATAAGATGGAAATATTTAATTTTGATGAAATATTTAGATTATATGTAGATAATTGGTCAAATGAAGAATTTGCAACAGAACCTAATTGTTTTTGCATCAAAGCAGAAAAATCCAGTGACAATATGATTTGTGCTTTTTTAGGAGAATACAAAACAGAAGAAAGAGCAAAAGAAGTATTAAAAGAGATATGGAAATTTTACGAGATATCAAAAAGATATGAATGCAGTAGTAATAACGGTATAACGCTATTTTTAGAACCAACATTTGCATATCAAATGCCAGAGGAATAGCCTATGAAACAAATAGAAAAGAATACCCTCTGCTATTACTGTTTGGGTTGTAATAAACAAGAAGAAATAGATTATAAGCCAGTAATGAGATGTAAAGGATTTTGCGCAGGAATAGAAAATTGGCAAGAGTTATTAAGAAAGGAATTACAAAAGAAATGAGATATAAATTTGAAATCTATGAAAAAGCAATAGGAAAAGAAAGGCCAAGATATAGTACTAAAACTCATAGAATGTACACACCAACTAGGACAAGCACTTTTGAAGAGAAAGTAAAAAGTGCTTTCCTAGAAAAATACAACATAGAGATAGCCCCAACAGAAAAGTCATTAGAAGCAATAATTAAAGTATATTTGGAAATACCTAAAAGTTTCAGCAAAAAGAAAAGAACTTCGTTGATGTATACTCCGTACAACAAAAGGCCAGACTGTGATAACCTAGCAAAGTCAATATTAGATGCCTTGAATGGACTAGCATATAAAGATGATAAGCAAATTACATATTTATCAGTTGAAAAGTTGTACGGAACAGAAAACAAAATTGAAGTAGATTTGGAGGAAATATGCGAATACCCAAAATAATAAGCAGAGAACGGACACGAATACATATTCGTACAGCAATGTAACAATAACATTTATTTGTATAAAGAAATGTTATATCGGATATAAAGAATGTTTTAGCAAAGATGAATTGAAATCAGTCGAAAAAAAGAATAAAAGGGGGCGACCACCAAAATATGAGCAAAAATAAAAGTGCTAGACAAGAGCTAGAAAAACTATACGGCAAAGAATGTTTTATAGAGAAATTACATTTAAGAGAGGAAAAGCAACAAAGATATACAGGGAAAGGGCAATTTAAGAGAATGAAACAGCTTACATATCATCATATTAAGATGAGAAAAGATGGAGGCAAAGCTACAGTTGAAAACGGAGCATTGCTATCAACAGAGAATCACGCGTGGTTCCATAAACAAACACCAGAAAAACAAGCAGAAATGAACAAAGCATTTCAACAATACAAGATGACAATGGCAATAGTGACAACTGCAAGAGTACAGCAAGCAAAAGAAATTGAGTTTGATATGAGTGACTGTATAACAATACCACTAGAAAGAAATCGAGAAACAACTAAACAGCGTAGAGCAAGGGAAAAAAGAGAATTAAGAAAAGAAATGGAGGAAATAGAACTATGAAAAAGAAAGACATTATAGATGCAATAGTAATAGCACTATTTATACTGATATTAGCAGTATATGATGTGTATATAAGTGCAGACAACGAACTGAAGAGCAATAAAATAAATGAATTAACGAACAAGATAGAGCAACAAACAGAGCTTATAGATGCTCTAAAACAATAGGAGGTTTATATGGAAAAGGTAGATGTTGGCGAATATGTGAGAACAAAAAATGGAATTATTGGTATATTTGATAGATATAGTTCAAGAAAAGAAAATAGTTTATATAAAAGCTCATTTAATTGTTTTATAAAAATAAAAAATAGAAAGACACCACTACAATGTTGCGAAGATTATATAGTAAAACACAGTAAACAATTAATAGACTTAATAGAAGTTGGAGATATAGTAAATGGAATGGAAGTATTAGATATATATAAGCCAAGAGATTTATGGGAACCAATAGAAATAAGAATTGATAGTAGATATACAAATTTTATTTTAGCAGAAGACATAAAAATAATACTAACAAAAGAGCAATACTTGGCTAATTGCTATAAAGTAGGAGGAGAAGATGAATAAATATACACCTGAATTTGGAGAAAATTATTATCATATAAGTCATTGTGTAGGTTGTGAACCAATTATTCTAAAAAGGCAAAATTGTGATAATTTAGATAGAGTCAGAATCGCAGAAGGAAATTGTTACAAAACAAAGAAACAAGCAGAAACAGAATTAAAAAGTTATAAAGAAGAATGGTTAAAAACACATAAAAATTTAATTTTAGGAGAATAGATATGTTAAAAATAAGAGATGATGTAGATTTAAAAGAACTTGAAAAATATCGGATACGAATTATTAGAATATGATAATTATTACAGAAAATATGAAAAAGATTATCAAGTTCAGATAAACAT
>ERZ1034984.3949-NODE-3949-length-10150-cov-17.846756_pt1 | contig 10150 bp, 10 predicted proteins | sample MGYA00520589_ERZ1034984 | MGnify/ENA primary metagenome ERZ1034984 (study PRJEB33766, sample SAMN09781790) | gut metagenome | biome: gut microbiome | host: Homo sapiens | place: Madagascar | study: EMG produced TPA metagenomics assembly of the PRJNA485056 data... | reverse complement strand
TTTTTAAATATATCATTTGGATTATATTTTTGTCTTAATTCTTCTTTATATTGTTTTATTTCTTGTTCTTCTTGTTTGATCAATTCATCATGTTCTTCATTACTACATAAATAATCCCTATATATAATACCTAACATTTCCTTTGTTTCTTTTCTAATATTTTGTTCTCTTATTGGTATTTTAGGATTGATATTTGATACATAATTGTTAGATTTATTTTTTTCAATAAAATTTATAAAACTTTTACTTATTTTTTCTTTCATTTCAATCGGCATCATTTTAATTATGATACTAATATCTACATATACCTCAGAATTTATACTATTCATGTGCTTTTTCACCTTCTTTTGATTTTTGCATTATAATATCTTTTTTAAATTGCTCATATCTCTTTTTTCTATCTATAGCAGATGTTGCTTTATAAGCACTTTCCATATCTTCCATTGTAACCAAATCATCATGTTCTTGCAATTCCATATCAATACTTTGGATATATTCTTGCATTTTTTTGTTATATTGTTCTACTGGTACATCATATATGTATCCAGTAGATTGCTCTATAAAATGCTGACTTAGATATGCCAAATATTCTAAACTGATTTTTTTATTATCTGTAGGTATTTCTTGGTTAGTATGTATTTTCTCTATCATAGACGGAATTTCTTCAACAATTTGATAATATGGCAATCTATAAAAAATTTCTTTGATTGCATCTTGAGATAATGTTTTAGAAAATTCTTCTCTAGCTATTTGAAGTTTTTCCTTATTCAAATCTAGGTATTTTTGTCTGTCTATCATTAATATAGGTATATTATGTGTTCTAGCTGCTAAAAGCGATTTTTCATTTATTTTTCCATCAAAACATACTATACAAGAGGGTAAAGTCCTATCAGTTCCATTTTGTTCTCTTAGTTTATTGGCTTTATCAATACTTGTTTCTTTTCTTTTTTGTACTACTTCATTCCAATAATCAGGGCTAGTCCAATATGCTAAATCTTCTGATGATCTTAATCTACAATGGCTACTCTTGGCTTCTAAATGTCCTTTTCCATGTTCAACCATCATATCTGATGAATCCATTTTTATAATTCCATTAGAAGGTATTTGTGTAAATCCATAAAAAACAGCATCATCATCTATTTCTTTTAAGGTATTCCCTTCATATAAATCAAATATTTTTTTCTTTTGATTTGCTCTATATTCTTCTTCATCTTCTTTTGAACTAAAGTGTATAAAACCGAGATTCATGTTCTCGTTGTAAAGGTCTAAATAAAGCTGCTATTTTTCTATCAGTAATAAGAGTAGTTGAAATAGTATTACTTCCTTCTGATAAACTCCATTGTTCAGGATTGTTTAATATTTCATTTGCAATACCATTCATATTAAAGTCAAAATTAAATATTCTATGAACACAAATATTAAAACTTTGTCCTGATAATTTTAAAACTTTAACACCTTTGTATTCTGATTGCTTGATTGTATCATCTTCTAAATCAAGCATTTCATCATTATAAATCTCTGAATACATTTGTGATATTTTTTGTTTAGTTTCATCTAAATCACATATTGTTAAAGGAATTGAAGAAAATAATGTTCTTAATTGTTCAATATCTTCAATATTATTAATTCTATTATATAATTCATATCGCTTTTTTACATCACTATTTATCGGATTATCTTTTTCATTCCTTTCAGCATAATCACTTAATTCAAAAATATTATTATTACAATATTCCTCAATAAATTCTTCTATTTTTTCATTTGAAGTATTAAAAAGCATTTCATTATAGATTTGTTTAATTTCTTCACTTGTTGTAGCTTGTTTTATTTTGGTAGCATAATAATCTCTTACTAATTCCTCGTAGTTTTGTAAATCTTCTACGCTATTAATTCCAAACTTATTGCCTGTTGAAATTATTGATTTTAACTTTTCTTCATCTATTGTTAATCCATCAAAATTATTTGTATTTATTAGTAAATCTTCAATTTTATCAAAAGTACTGATAGCATTTTGTATATTTTCTAAGTTATTCCCATATAGATTAGAATATTGCTCAATATATTTAATTAGATAATCTAGTTTGCCATCATTTCTTATTTGAATTATTTTATCAGTATTTCCAGTATTATATTCTAAAAGACTATTTATTATATTAATATCCAATTTCACAAATTCAGAATCCATCAATAATTCATATCTTAGATTAGGATTATCCATTTTTAACTCAGGTCTTACTTTTTTTACCCTATCTAATGATTCATAAAATTGTTTCATTAAAGGATTATCTTTATCTATTAGTTTATAATTTTGAAAATCTGATTTTATAACAACTTCAAGTAAATCAGCAGTTAAATGATTAGATATTTTATCCAAATATTTTGAAAACGTATGGGGATATTTTTTTACATATTGAATAATATATTGTGGATTATCTCTTATTGAAGCATCTTTTATATATGGAAGATAGTATATATTTTGTTCTATTAAATATTGACACAATTCATGATCTTCTTGTACTTCTTTTATTGAAAGTAAATAAATATTTCGTTGTTTTGTTTTTTCAAGTTTGGAACCTTTTGCAGGTATTTTTTCGCCTTTTATATAACTTATTGTTAGGTTTTTAATATAATCGTTATCTAATGAAATTCCCCTTAACATTAATAAAACATCATTGTTTTTATTTACTAATTCATTGGCAAATTTTTCGTCCTTAAACATTTCTCTAATATCTGATACGGAATCTAAATATTTGTCATCAATCAATAATACTTTTTTTTGAATTTCTAATGGTAAATCAAACATTATTGCAGATTCAATTTTCAATATTTCTAAAACAAAATCTCTGTCACCTAAATATTGCTCTGCACCTTGTGGCAATTCATAATTCTCTTTTACATATTCTAATATTTCTTCTTGACTCATGTTTTTCTCCTATATATTTTTTTATATAAATCAACTTTAATAATTAAACATCATGCTCTAGTTATTTTTATCATCATTATTCAATCTTAAATTTGTTTTTTCTTCTTCAATTGCATCAATTAGCTCTTCTTCAGTAGGTAAGTGTAATTTATATTCAGAAGAAAATATTGTTTTATTATCTTCTGGAAGAGTATATTTTACTATTGTTTCATTTTTGTTTGTTGATAGTAATATTCCACAACTGTAGAATTTTCATCTTGTTGTTTAATTTTTCTATCATAGTAATTGACATACATTTGCATTTGTCCAATATCTTGATGTGTTACTTTTCCTATTTTTAAATCTATTATTACAAAACATTTTAATAATCTATTATAGAAAACTAAATCAGGGTAGAAGTGGTCTTATTCTAATGTTAGTCTTACTTGATTTCCAACATAACTAAAGCCTTTTCTTAATTCTAATAAAAATTCTTTTAAATGTTCAATAATATTCTTTTCTAAATCAGATTCCAAATAATCTGTATTTTCTTTTATATCCAAAAATTCTAAGACAAACGGATCTTTTACTAAGTCTTTACTTGTCTTTAATATTTGTCCTTTTTCAGCTAATTCTAATATTTTTTCTTTATTGGCAGACACTGTCTTCCAAATTGGATACATTAAATAAAATTTTCTCATAGTTCTAAGATTTCTTGAAGAAAAGCCTTTTCCAAATTCATTAGTTAGTTTTTGAGATAATTTATCAAGCACGGCATCTCCATATGTTGCACGTTCATCTCCTTTTTGAATTTCCATTATTGTTTTACCAATTTTCCAATATAAATTAAGCATTTCAGTATTAACAGCACTATATACTCTATTTCTACTATTGATAACCATATCTTTAATATTATCAAATAGGCTATCAATATTATAATTATTATCTATTAATTTATTATCCATTAAATATCCCTTTTGATTTTTATTATAAGTAACATCATTATATCATAGATTTTTATTTTTTTTACAATTTTATAAATATTATCTCAAATATTTTCTTGATTTCTTTTTACTCTGCTTTAATTCATTTTGCTTTTGTTGTTCTTGTTTTTTCTTCATAGCTTTTTCATACTCTTGTTGCCACAAAATGGTACGTTTTTCAATTTTATAGCAATTTTGAATATCAGCATTTAATTGTTTAATTTTAGGCGAAAGTGCCTTAAGTTCTTCATCAAATTTATCAATATCATCTTGCTTTTTAGATTTTCTTTTCTTTCTTTGCACGTTTTCTCTTGTTCCTTTTAATGTTCTTACTTCATCTTCTAATTTAGTTCTAAAAGTGTTTAAATCGTCCAATGAGCCAATTTTATTTTCACTTAATAAAATTGCTTGTCTTGATAATTCGTTCATATATTTTACTTCAATTCTCATTTCTTTAGTTAGTTTTACTCTTGCTTTTCCAAAATCCATTTTAGCTGGTAGTGGATCAATCTTTAATAGCATGCAGAATAAAACATATAGTAATGGTAATTTCTTAATTTTATTTTTCTTTGTTGTTTCAAGCATTTTTATATATTCTTCTTTAGATATTCTATATTTCTTGCCATATTGGGATACACTTTTATTTTCATAGTCTAAAATTCTGTCTATAACCTTATCATGTGAATAATTATCTCCAAAGAATTTTTGTAAATATACTTTTCTATTTCTAGTATTATCAATAATAACAAGTCCTTGTTCATAGTCATTTGAGTAGGCATAACCTAATTCCTTCATTCTTTTTGCAAAATCTTTTTCATAAAGAGCTTCTTCAAGACATCTATCAACATCACTTTTTACCATCTGCATATATGAATTTTCTTTTGCAAATCTCTTATAAGCACCTTTATGTTTCCATATTTTATCTTCTAATACAGATAGTCCATAATATTGACAAATGCAATCTGACACAATTCGCAAATAATCTCTTGATGCATGATAATCATAAAACTTTTTACCAGTCTTTAATGACACAGAATTTATTACTATATGATTGTGAACATTATCTGTATTAAGATGTGTTGCAACTACAACTTCAAAATCTTTACCGAATACTTCATTTACATATTCTAGTCCAAGTTCATGAGCAACCTCTGGTGTAACTTCTCCTTCTGCAAAAGATTGTATTAGATGATAACCTATAATTTTTTCTTTTCCTTTATTAAATCTATTTTTTGTAGCTATCATTTCTTCATAAGCAGTTTCAGGCAAACAATTTACACCAGATACATATTTCATTTCATCAGTTTTATCTCCATTCATAACGTATTCAATTAAACCATTTAAATTTGTTGTTCTATTATATAATTGTGTAACTGCCATAAGCAAACCAGTCCTACAAATATTTTTCTCTTAAATCTGAAATAATATCTTTAACTTCTTTTTCAAAAATCTTTAATGAATCCACATCAATTATTCTTGTTTGATTTACAACTCTTGCTATTTGATTTATATTTGTTGCTATTCCTCTTAATTGTTCTAATGTATCATAAAACTTTTCATCTGGTTTTTCTTTTATTTCTTTATTAAGAATGCACATTCTAAAAAAATCAGATTCTGATATAAAGCTACCAAAACATTTTTCTTTTAGTAGTCTGTTTTCTTCTTCATTTAGATAAAATGATTTTTTAATTGTTCTATTTCTCATATGATCATCTCGCTTTCAATCCAATTTCTTGTCAAAGAAATTGATAATATATTTTGTAAAACTTTTTCTAAAAGTTTTGTTAAAGTCCAATGTGTTTGAAAATGGACTTTTGGATTTGTGGGAGAACAAATTCACTGCTTGCATTTTTAAGTTAGCTCACTAGATTTAAGTACTATACTAGGTACATTATTGAACTTATAAATGCAATTTTTTGTTCCAATATTAGTGTTTATTTTAAAACTAATGACCAACTTATTTACACAAATTGGTCATTAAAGCTTAGCAGAAGATAAGTTCGTTATTTACTATTTCCTCTGCAATATTTTTATAGTTATTCATACATTTTACCCATTCTAATTGTTCTATTTTTGCACCATCAAAGTAAACAGATATGCCATCTTTTTTAGCCATATCTTGTATAATATTATGTACTTTTTGTTCGCTATTTAAGTCAATTTCTTTTAAATGTTCTGTTAATCTTCCGGTCATTAATAGTTCAATATAAAGTCCTTTTTTATATCCTTTTAAGTATCTTAATCTGGCTCTACCATACTTACCTAAAGTAACTTTTTCAGTATTATCTACCACAATATTAGGGTAATAATAATCTCCCATTTGGGTATAATATAATCCATTATTTTCATCATATATCACATCTTTACTTACATTTTTATTTTCAATATTACTCATTTTATAAACCTCTTTTCATAAATTATTTTTCATTTATTTTTTTTTCTTCTTTGTGTTATTTGGAGGAACAACATGCGTAACTACACTAAAATTAACATTCCCATCTGGTTTTGCAAGATAATTTTTCATCTCTTTTATTGCAAAAAATCTAATTGGCTTTTCATTTTTCTTTATTTTAAAGCTAATTGCTTTGTCTTTATAAGTTGCAATTTCATTTTTTATTCCTTCAGTTTCATCAAATTCTTCACCATTAAAATGGTATTTACCTAAATCTAAATAATTAATGTTCATCTCTTTTTTTAATTCATCAAGATACTCATTAACTTGTTTGTTACATAAATTTATAGATGTACTTATATTTTGTAAATTACCACTAGTTTCCATTTTAGTAGGAATATCAACTACACCTTTTTCATATAATCTATCAACTTGTTCAATAAATGTGCTTCTAAAATTAATTTTTTCTATACTTAAAGTATTATCTTCATTTTTCTTAAGAGCAATACTTTCAACAAATCTCGATATAAAATCTTGTTTTTCTTCTTTAGATTTTAAAACCCAAAGATTTAATAACATTTCATTGTACATTTTACCATCTAAAAGAGATTCTTTTTCAATATCTCTATGTGCAATTAAATGTGCAGGATTATATGTTTCTTTAATTAAATCAACAGAATCAATTTGCATATTTTTTAATTCAGCTAGTTTCTTATCAATAACATTAATATCTTCTGCTAAATCTTCCATTTCAATAATTCCATCTTTATAGACTTTTATTAATCTCTTTTTTTGATCTTTATATTTTTTAATTTCTTTTTCAATTTCTTTTGCTTCATCATCTTTCTTTTCAGCAAGTAGAGGATAGAAGAATTTGTTAACTTGATAGTCATATTCTATAAAATCTAATATATAATCAATTAAAGTTTCTTCAATATCATCTTCATTAAAATAGATTTTGCATTTTTCACAGGTATAATACATATATTTAGATTTTTTGCCACCTGCACCTTTACCAGTCATTATTTTTCCACACTTTGGGCATATAAGTTTTTGAAAGAATATATAAACACGATGCCTTGAATAAGACCTTTGATTTTTACCTTTTTGATTTTGAGTGTCTTCCCACATTGCTCGAGATATAATAGGTGGAACAACATTCATATAGATTTCACTTTCTCTATCTTTATCCTTTTTATATCTTTCAAAATCACCCATATAAATTCTATTGTTTATAATTTTTTCAATGGTGGAATCTCCCCACTTAGACTTTACAGGAGATGGTACATTTTCATCATTTAGAATATTTGCAATTTGTTGATAAGACTTTCCTTCAAGATACAATTGATAAATTCTAATTACTATATCTTTAGTAGAAATATCAATTTTTATTGTCTTATCAGCATCTCTATAATAACCAAATGGACAAGGTCCAGGTATGTGATCTGCCTTAATTGCACCACCTAAACCAAATTTAGTTCTTTCAGATACTATTTCAATTTCAAGTTGTGAAAGTACAGTTAGCATTCTAACAAAGAAACGACCATTTGCTGTGCTAGTATTGACATCATCTCTATCGCAAATTAAATAACAATGATATTGTTCTAATGTACTAATTAATGTTTCCAAGTCTTTCACGCTACGAGTTACTCTATCAAGTTTATACGCAACTATATAATTTATTTTTCCTGCTTTCATATCTTCTAGCATCTGCTGGAATTGTGGTCTATGTGTAATATCTTTTGCAGATATTCCTGCATCTTTATATACTTTATAAACCTCATATCCTTTATATTTACATAGAGCTTCAAGTTTTTCTTTTTGTTCTCCTAAACTAAAACCTTCTCTTGCTTGATCTTCTGTGCTAACACGAATATAAATTCCTGCAACTTTCTTTTTTTCGTTGCATTCAAGTTCAGTACTTTCCATTAAACGACCTCCAATTTTCTAACAAAAAAGATGTTAGAATAGTAAATTTACCAACTAACACCTAAATTATTATTATAAATTATGTCTTACTTAAAAGCAAAAATAACTTTTAGTATTAATTAGCCTTGATAAATTCTCTTAAACTTGAGATAGGGTACTTGTTTGTTAAATCGTTTATGTAGAAATAATCGTGATAATTAAAGAATAAATATGTTTTATCTTTAATTTCAACTTTATGTGATTCTACATAAGCAACATTAAACTTTTCAAGTTTTCTCAAATTACCGTTCTTTATCTTTGGTTCACAATTACTAAAAGTGCAAGCCCATTTGATTTTTGAAAGTAATTCATTTTGAATAGTTATTTCTTTTTTAACTGTTGATATCATATCACAAAATCCTCCTTTTTTTAATGTTTTGAGGCTATTTTTACCTTTTTATGGAATTTTCATAAAAAAGTAAAAAAATAAGCCAATGTAAATTGACTTTTTAAAATGATATGATATTCAATTTTTGGATTACTTAAACTCGCTTATAGCAATGCTTTTCACGAGTTCGAGTAAATCCACCTTTGGTGCGTTAGCGGTACTTATTCGCGAAAAAATAGCCTGTTTTTTCTGCATATACTCCCACATTTAGCACAAAAAAATTTCCGTTTCATCAACTGTAGATTTAGTATAACATATATTTTATAAAAAGTGTACTCCCAAATTAAAATTTTTATAAAAATACCTAGAATCATTTATGACTCTAGGTTGGATTTTATATTCTATTTCATTTCTGTTCCGCCCCATTCAACAACTGTAAATCCAGTTCTCTCTGGTGTTGCTAATTCTTGTTCTTTAACTTCTATATATTCATCTAATGGTTTATATTGCATTAACACTCTTATCAATGTATCTGGCTCAACAGACAATTCTAATGGCATATAGTTATTTATTTCTTCTATTGTTGCAAATCTTATGTAATTGTATGCATTGTTTTGCATTTTAGGTAACCAGTATATTATAAATTCTTGAGCTTCTTTTTCATTTAGTCCTAATATTTCAAGTTTTTCTTCTAGAAATCCTATAGTATCTTGTCCTTTTACTATAAATCCTTCTGTCATTTCTGGTTGTATCATGTCTTTTCCTTCCCAATATAATGCATAAAATTTTCTTTGTGTTTTTACATCAGTTAATATTCCATCTGATTCTGCTACAACTTTCCATTCTTTTTTATATTCTGGATATGAACATGTTATTTTTTCTGGATTTCCTAATTTTACTGTTACCTCTGTTGTCTCTTGTGGGTATAAGTAAATTATTGGTTTTGCTGGAGCAATAGGATGGCGAATTGAACTATTAGTATTTTTATTATTTGAATTCACATTGTTTGTATTACCTGTACAATTATCTTCTGAAATGTTTGTATTACCTGTACAATTATCTTCTGAAATTCTAGCATATACAATAATTCCAGTTATAGCTATTACAATAATAAGACTTATTATAATCCATAATTTCTTTTTATTGCTTTTGCCTTTATTAATATTAGTTTTTTCATTTTTCAGATTTTCTTTTTCTAAATTATTTACTTCATTATTATTCTCCATAATCAACACCTCTACAATTATATTAACATTAAACATATATTTTTGCAACATTTTTATAAATTTATAATTTTTTCCATAATATCTAAATCCTCTATTTTATTTATTCCAAAACATTTCTTGCCTAAATCTTTTATTGAAGCACCTAAATGGTACATTTCTTTATTATCTATTGCTATAAATCTGTCGTGGAATTTATTTGTTTTAGCAACTTTTAATATTGGATATTCTTTATTAAACTTTTGAATATCGATTTTTTGTATATTGCTTTTTTCTGATGTTAATATTACAACTTCTACATTCTTATTCTTTTTTGTAAGCATTTTTAAAACACTGTCATCTATATAATTATCT
>ERZ1034984.3948-NODE-3948-length-10152-cov-5.474894_pt1 | contig 10152 bp, 8 predicted proteins | sample MGYA00520589_ERZ1034984 | MGnify/ENA primary metagenome ERZ1034984 (study PRJEB33766, sample SAMN09781790) | gut metagenome | biome: gut microbiome | host: Homo sapiens | place: Madagascar | study: EMG produced TPA metagenomics assembly of the PRJNA485056 data... | reverse complement strand
TTCTTCAATCTCTTCAAACTCAGCCAGATAAGATTCTTTATCTACCGTCTCACGCTTGCTGTACAGTTCCAGAATCTGGTCAATATGCTCCTCCGTCATAGTATTCTGCTTTTTGCCCTTTTCAAACTTCTTGGACGCATCGATAAAGAGGACATCGCGTCCGTCACGATGCTTTTTGAGGACAATAATACATGTCGGGATCGATGTATTGTAAAACAAATTAGCCGGAAGTCCGATCACGGCGTATATATTTCCAAGACGAAGCAGTCTCTCCCGGATCTTTCCTTCGGCAGCCCCTCTAAACAACACGCCATGAGGAAGTACGATGGCCATCGTTCCACTGCTTTTCAGATGATACAATCCGTGAAGTAAAAACGCATAGTCTGCCTTGGACTTTGGTGCAAGCACCCCGTAATCTCCGAATCTTTCGTCCTGAAGGAAACCGGCGGCAGCACTCCACTTGGCAGAATATGGCGGGTTCATAAGCACCATATCAAAATCGGTTTCTTCATCTGTCGGCCAGTCTCCGTCCAGTGTATCCGCATTGCGCAATGTCTGATTTTCCGGCGCAATTCCATGAAGAAACATGTTCATCCGGGCAAGATTATAGGTCGAAGTCATCAATTCCTGTCCGTAATATTTAATATCCATCGGTTTGTTGGAATATTTCTTGGCATTCAAAAGAAGCGATCCGGAACCCATACACGGATCATACACGGAAAGTCCTTTTTTATCCTCCTGGCCAGCAATCGCAATCTTGGTCAGAATATGAGAAACGGCCTGTGGAGTATAGAATTCTCCTGCCTTTTTTCCGGTCTCTGACGCAAACTGACCGATCAGATATTCATAGGCATTGCCAAGCACGTCTGCATCCGAATGCAGCAAATCGGCTTTGTCAATTTCCAGAATCAAACTGGATATCGTATCACTCTGTTTCTGATCCCCCGTTCCCAGACGATTGGAATATAGATCAATATCAGCAAACAGGTCGATAAACAGCGCATCACTCTGTTCAATGTTATTGAACGCTTTCTGCAAACGTTCCCGAGAAAATGCATTATTTCTGGCATCCTCCGCAAAACTGGTATATGTCAGTTCCGGTTCAATCACATAATGACAGATTGACTGAATCTGATCATTCAGATCCTGCGCATCCTCATCCTCCAGCGCCTCCCTATATGCTTCCAATGCCACCTTCATCGTCTCCGGCTTTTCATCGTATAACAGATCATATACCTTGATCAGAAAATCATCTGACAAATACTTATAAAACACGATCCCCAGCAGATAATCTTTGTATTCATTGGCATCCATTTTGGAGCGCAGAATATCCGCTCCGCTCCACAATACACTAATTAAATCTTTACTATTCTCTACCTCCGCCATAAGTCCTCCTATCATAAGCCTATTACTTAATACAATCGTTAGCTTAATTATACTATTTTCCCCATTCATAAGCAATCCAAAAGCCTGTTGCAATTCCACTCAGTCATACCCCACAGAGACGAGATACGCTCTGCGAATCTCGCTCTGATTAGCGGTCGTCAAATGCACTGCATAAATGCGTGCATTTTCCTCGTCGCCATAACAAAAAAATAATCGTCCCCGGTCTGGTAAACTGAGACGATTATCTTAATCAATTCATATGCTGGGCAACCGTCTATCGGCAACACCCTTTTCTTTCAACGGCGGTGCGATGAGCTAGATATCTGCTATTTTTCATCCACATCGACATTTCTTCAAGATTCAAAACCACCAAAATCGACATTTGTTCAAAGTTTCAAATCCCCAAAATCGACATTTGTTCAAGATTTCAAACCCTCAAAATCGACATTTCCTCAAAATTTTGTCCATCAGTCATCCGTTTCCACGCTGCTGACGGCCACTGCACCATCGGCCACCGCAGTCACCACCTGCCGCAGCGACTTCGTCCGGATATCCCCGGCCGCATAGATTCCTTTCACGCTGGTGCGGCAGTCCTCGCCCCCGCGGATATATCCGGCCTCGTCAAGTTCTACGAGATCCCGCACCGCCTCATTCCACGGCTGCATTCCGATGGCAATAAACAGGCCCGCCAATTCCAGTTCGCGGTTCTCTCCGGTCTGGTTCTGTCGAAGGATCACCTTCTCCAACAGATCTTCACCGACGATCTCCTGCACCTCATAAAATGGCAGAAACTCGATATTTTCTTTGGCCTGTACCTGTTCCTGCAGCACGCAGGCTGCGCGCAGTCCGTCACGACGATGGATCAGATACACCTTTTCGCACATGCGCGAGAGATATAATGCATCCTCCAGTGCCACGTCTCCGCCACCGACAACTGCTACTGTGCGGTCGCGGAAGAACGCGCCATCACAGGTCGCACAGTATGAGACCCCGGCTCCGGTCAGCTTCTCCTCTCCGGGCACACCCAGGCTGCGGTGTCCGGCTCCGGTCGCCACAATGACCGCCTTGGTCTCGATCTGTTCTCCGTCTGCCAGTTCTACGACCTTATGTGTTCCCTCATTGCGCACTGCTGCCACCTCGGCCTCCTGAAACGGCACGCCCAGCTCGTCCGCATGACTGCGAAATGCCATTGCCAGTTCATAACCGCTCGTTCCGTACATGCCCAGATAGTTGTCCACACGTTCCGTATTCACGATCTGTCCACCGGAAAATGGTTCCTTCTCCAGCACGACCTGATCCAGTCTGGCTCTCTGTGCGTAGACTGCCGCCGACAGCCCGGCCGGGCCGCTTCCAATAATTACCAAATCCTTCATTCCTGCCACCATACCTTTCTATTCCTGCAATGCTGTTTTGCTTCTACAATATCCGTTGACCCTCACCACATGGTTCCATTCATGCCGGGTCTTTTATTCACAAACTCTGCGCAAATGCACGGATACATTCACATGTTCTGTCCAGTTCTTCCTCACCGTGCGCCGCGGAGACAAACATCGCCTCAAACTGGGACGGTGCCAGATTAATGCCATGATCCAGCATGTAATGGAAATACCGGCCGTACAGCTTCGTGTCCGATGTCATTGCACTGTCAAAGTCAACTACCGGCCGATCCGTAAAGAACACACTCATCAGCGATCCGACACGGTTCACGCAGACACGGCCCCCGAAACTTTCCCGGACGCAGGTCTCGATCTGTTCCGCCGCCGCATCGATCCGGTCATAGATCTGCGGATCCTCTTCCAGCAGGTGAAGCGTCTCCAGGCCGGCGGTCATGGCAATCGGATTGCCGGAAAGCGTCCCAGCCTGGTAGACCGGTCCGGTCGGCGCCACACATTCCATGATCTCACGGCGTCCACCATAGGTTCCCACCGGCATGCCGCCTCCCACGATCTTGCCCAGTGTCGTCAGATCCGGTGTCACGCCGTAATATGCCTGTGCGCCGCCCAGTGCCAGACGAAATCCCGTGATGACCTCATCAAAGATCAGCAATGCCCCGTACTGTGTGGTGATCTCACGCAGGAACTGCAGGAAACCGCGTACCGGCGGCACCACGCCCATATTGGCGGCCACCGGTTCCACTACAATGGCAGCGACACGATCCTTGTACTGCTCCATCAGACGCTGCACCGAATCCGGATTATTGTACTCCGCGATCAGCGTATACTGAGAATATCCCGCGGGAACACCGGCGCTGTCCGGCACCGACTGAGCCAGCACGCCGGAACCGGCCTTGACCAACAGCCCGTCAGAATGACCATGATAACATCCGCGGAATTTGATGATATAATCGCGCCCGGTAAAGCCACGCGCGGCACGGATCGCACTCATGACCGCCTCCGTCCCTGAATTTACCATGCGGTTCAGCTCCATGGATGGGATCAGTCTGGCAATGAGACTGGCCATCTCATACTCCTTGCGGGTAGGCGCCCCAAAGGTCAGACCATCCGCGCAGGCCTCCTGCACGCTGCGGATCACCTGCGGATGGGCATGTCCCAGAATACCGGGCCCCCAGGAGCACACGTAATCAATATAGTCATTTCCATCTTCATCCAGAATATGCGAACCCGATCCCTGTTTCACGAAAACCGGGGTTCCTCCCACGCTTCCAAAGGCACGCACCGGAGAGTTGACCCCTCCCGGAATGCATGTGCGGGATTTCTCAAATAATTCTTCTGATCTTGTCATCGTACAACACCCTTTCTTATTCCTGCAGCCACGCCGCGATATCCAATGCATGATACGTGATAATGATATCCGCACCTGCCCGCTTCATCGCCAGCATATTTTCCATGACAATACGTTTCTCATCGATCCAGCCCTGCGCGGCCGCCGCTTTCACCATCGAATACTCACCGCTGACATTGTAGACCGCCAGCGGAAGATCATAGGCGTCGCGCACCTGTCGCACAATGTCCAGATACGCCAGCGCCGGCTTCACCATCACCATATCCGCGCCCTCCAGGACATCCGCTTCCACCTCGCGCATTGCCTCACGTCCATTGGCGGGATCCATCTGATACGTCCGGCGGTCACCAAATGCCGGTGCGGAATGTGCCGCATCCCGGAACGGAGAATAATATCCTGAGGCAAACTTGGCACTATATCCCAAAATTGGGACATCCGTAAATCCGTGCTCATCCAGTCCCTCGCGCAATGCGGTGATATGCCCGTCCATCATATCCGATGGCGCGATAATATCCGCTCCGGCCTCCGCCAATGTGACTGCCATCTGGGACAGCAGCGGCAGAGTCTGGTCATTGAGGATCTTTCCTCCGTACACCAGACCGCAGTGTCCATGGGAAGTGTACTCGCACAGACAAATGTCCGCGATCACCAGAAGCTGCGGTGCTTTTTCCTTGATCGCGCGGATCGCGCGCTGCGTCACACCATCTTTGGCGTATGCCTGGCTGCCGCATTCATCCTTGTGCTCCGGAATGCCAAAGATCAGGATGGCCGGGATCCCGGCTGCCACGATCCGGTCCAGCTCCTCGTCAAACCGGTCGATCGTATACTGGTAAATCCCCGGCATGGAATCCACCGGGATCTTCTGATTGCTTCCCTCTTTAATAAATACCGGATACACCAGATCATCCACATGCACCTGATTCTCCCGCACCAGATCGCGCATGGTCTGGCTGCTCCTAAGTCTTCTGAGTCGTATCATATTTATAGCCTCTTTTCTATATTAATTAAACCGTCAATGCCTCCATCAGCCCGTCCAGATCATACTGTTCCGGCACGATATCCGCCCGGATTCCATGCCGCAGCAATGCCTGTCGGGTCACTTCTCCGATCGTAGCAATCTTCACGCCGTGCCCTCTGCGCTCTGCCTCCCAGGCCTCCACGCTCTGCTCCGTCTCCCGGATCTGTTCCACAAACGCCTCCACGCCGGATGCACTGGCGAATGTGATCACATCGAAGGAGTTCAGATACTCCCAGTTCGGCGTCCGCCGCCCCACGACATCGTAGATCGGCAGGATACATTCCTGTATCTCGCTGTCCCGCAGCATCTTTGCCATGATCTCGCTGCCCTGTCTGGCTCTGGCCAGAAGCAGTCTTTGTCCCGGTGCCACCCGCTCGATCAGCCCCTGCGCCAATGCCTGCGTCGTGTATTCCTCCGGCATATAATCCGCCACAAAGCCCTGTCTGCGAAGTGCCTGTTCGGTTCCGGTTCCTACCACCGCAAACTTCACATTTGCAAACTGTCTCAGATCCAGTTCCAGACGACGCGCCGTCTCGAAGAAAATGCGGATGCTGTTCTGGCTGGTAAATGCCACCCAGGAATATTCCCGGATCCGCCCCAGTTCCTGTTCCAGACGGCGTATCTGATCCGGCGCGGTCTCCACCTTCATATCGCACAGAGAAAACATCCGCGCCCCTGCGCCCTCGAACTGTTCGCGCATTTTTTCCTGCAATGCCGCGGTCGCTGTCACACCGATCGTCTGTCCGGCAAGCGGCCCGCGGATCCCGGAGCGGAAGTCATACTGTGCCGCCTCCCCTACCAGAATAATGGCCGGGGAACCAAGCCCCGCCTCCGCCACGGCCTCTGTGATCCCGGACAATGGAGCCTTGACCATCTGCTCCGATGGAAGCGTTCCTCCCGAGATCACGGCCGCAGGAGTCTGTGGATCTTTCCCCTCACGGATCAGTTTGTCCACAATTTGGGACAGATGTCCCAGTCCCATGAGAAATACACTTGTTCCCTCCTGCGGATGAATATGCTCCAGCACATCCCCCGCTTCGTCCTTCGTATGCCCGGTGTATACGTGAAAACTGCGGCTTACCCCGCGGTGTGTCACCGGGATTCCGAGCAGTTCCGGCACAGCCACCGCCGAGGTGACTCCCGGCACGATCTGATAATCCAGCCCGGCATCCTGAAGTGCCTGCGCCTCCTCGCCGCCCCGGCCAAACACAAAGGGATCTCCGCCCTTGAGCCGTATCACTGTCTCATAATGTCTCGCCGTCTCGACCAGGATCTCCTGGATCTCTTCCTGCTTCCGGTAATGCGCTCCCGCCTTCTTTCCGACATAGATCTTCTGTGCATGCTCCGGCACCAGTTCCAGCAGTTCATTGGTTCCGAGCCTGTCATAGATCACCGCATCACACCGGCTCAGAAGATCACGCCCAAGAGCCGTGATCAGTCCCGGATGCCCGGGCCCCGCTCCGATCAAATAGACCATACCCGCTCCTCTCTGACGACCTTGCCATCCTGTACTTCCATCATACGCATCCTCCAGTGTCCATCCACCGGCTCACAGCACACGCCAAACGCCTCATGGCATCCCGCTTCCTTCCATGAAAGCACCTGCCGTTCCCAGTCCAATGCCATCCGGGCCGTCTCATCCGAAATATCCTCTGCAAGTTCTGCGCTCTCATCCTGTCTGGTCTCCACGGCAATGATCGCCTGTCCTGCTGCCGGCACCATCTCCCAGGTGTCCAGATATTGGTACACCAGATCAGGATCCCGGTCAAGCCCCTGCCGTCCAATACCGGCCGCTGCCAGGATAATGGCATCATACTGTCCTTCCCGGAGTTTGCGAAGTCTTGTCCCGATATTTCCTCGCAGCCCCTCACAGTGCGCATGAGGATATTTTTCAAGGATCTGCACCTGTCGGCGCAGACTGCCGGTTCCAATGACAAACTCCGATGCCTCATCGAACTGCCGCCCCCTGGGATAGATCAGCACATCCTGCACACAGGCTCTTGCAAGCACGCCGCCAATACACAGCCCCTCCCCACAGGGATTGGGCATGTCCTTGGCACTGTGTACCGCCATGTCGATCTGTCCCTGCCGGAGTGCCTCCTCAAATTCCTCGACAAACACTGCCTTGCCCCCAAACGATGAGATTGCCCGGTCGAGCTGTCGGTCTCCCTGCGTGCGCAGGATCACCTGCTCATACTCATATTCCGGATGTTCCCGCCGGAGTGCTTCGATCACCATCTCCGTCTGGATCAATGCCAGTTCACTCCCCCTGGTTCCCACACGAATCGTCTTATTCTGCTCCATCTTGCAACCTCTCCTCCAACAGTTTCTCAAACGCCGCCTTACGTCTGCCGGGTGGTGTCTGCTCCAGAACCGTCTGGCGCATATCCCCCAGCTCCCGTGCAATGCGCCCGTAGTCGTCACGCATCTGCGCCGCGATCTCCCGCTTGATATGGGAGGCCAGCACCGGACTGTCTCCCCCGGTAGACACCGCCACCACGACATCTTCCTGCTTGATCAATGCCGGAAAATAAAATCCGCAGTCTTCCTTGACATCCACCACATTGACCAGGATATGCCGTCTCTTGCACTCCTGCGCCATGCGATGGTTTACCACGGCATCATCCGTCGCCAGAATTGCCACATCCACGCCTTCCAGATCCAGCGCCTCCACCGCCCGCTCATGCAGGTCAAATGCGTCGGTCTGCGCGGCAAGTTCCCACAGTTCTTTGCAGATCTGCGGGGCGATCAGGCGGATCCGCGCTCCAAACGACAGCATCATCTCTGCCTTATGTCTCGCGATCGTGCCGCCGCCTGCGATCAGGCACAACTTGTCTTCCATCTGGATCATAAATGGGAAATATGCCATAGTCCCTCCATTCTACAACTGTCTCACAGCAATATAGTATCATTGTCCACCGCCATCACTGAGGTTCACTCCGATCTGCCCAACAACTCCAGCACCTTCGCGAACGCCTCCGGTTCCAATTCGTCCCGAAGCGTAAACAACAGTTTCTGCGCGCTCATCTTCTGAAGTGACTCCAACACCTGTCCGTTATTTTGGACAAACTCGCGGAACAACACATTCTTGACCACCTCATCGACATGCTGGCGGATCACCGGCTGGATCCGCACCGCCTCGCGCTGCTTGGCTTCATTGTTCTTCTGACTGAGCGCCTTGATGTCATCCATGCCGAGCAGAGTGCAGCCCGGCAGATCTGCGATCTCCCGGTCGATATCTGCCGGCACTGCCAGATCCACAAAGAGCAGAGGTCTCATCCTCCCTGCGATCCTGCGCGCGACCTCCTGCGCCAGAAACGTATAATGCGGACTGGACGTCGCACTGATGACCACATCCGCCCATTCCAGATGATCATACCGTTCCTTGTAGTCAAAACCGTGTTCCCGGTGTCTGCTGGTTCCCCGGATCTGTATCCCGGATCTCGCCGCCTGCAGATCCTTTCGCACAATGCTTCCCATATGTCCGGTCGCACCGACGACCAGCACATGCGGCACCTCGCAGTCCCCGCAGAACCGCAGGACTTCCTCCGTCGTAAGCGTCCCCACCGACACGGGCAGATGCGTCAGCGCCGACTGATCCGCCACCTGCGCGGCAAGTTCCAACGCTCCCTGAAATACCAGGTGGATCTCGGGTGAAGCCGTCTGTTCATCGACCGCCTGCTGGTAGGCCTGTTTGACCTGATGGATGATCTCCACCTCTCCCAGAACGGCCGACTCCATGCCGCAGACCACCTGATACAGATGTTCCACAGCCTGCTCACCCTGGGAACGCATCCCCAGACGGCAGAAGTCCTGATGGGAAAGCGCTCCGCCTCCCTCTTCCTGACTCTTTACGAAAAAAAATAGGCGCTCCAGTTCCTGAAACGCCGGCCACTCTGCGGTGGCATAAAATTCGCTGCGGTTGCATGTCATAAGAACCACACACCCCTGCAGCACGCTGCTCTCCCGCACCAGCCCCAGAAATTTTCTCTGGCCGGACGGGGTCAGCGCAAATGCTTCGCGGGTTTTCGTATCCGCCAGCTTATGATTAAAACTTACACAATACATCTCTGTTTCCTATCTGAACGTATGTTGCGATATTTTATTTGCACTATTGATTATATCACAAATTCGCAGCGGTTCGATAAAAGGCTCGAAAAAGTTCCTCTTTGCGTCAGATCAGAGAATCTGTAATTCATCCTTTGTCACCTGCTTGTCACTGTCAATCAGGAAGGCATTGAGCACCGGCTCCTCCTCCATCAGCGACAGGATCATATAATCCACGCTGGAATCGTAGGCCAGTCTCTTGTCCTCCTCAGATGGTCTGGACGGAGACTCCGGATGAGAATGGAAATTGCCAAGCAGCTCATATCCCCTGGCACGCATATCCTTGACCGCCGCAAGCTGCTCCCGCGGATCCATGGAAAAATGTTCATTGCTCTCATCGATATTGGTCAGAAGATACACTTCTTTAATCTCCTTGACATCGCCCTCACGGACGCCGCCGATCAGTCCACATGCCTCGTTGGGAAGGCCTGCGCGGCAGTGTGCCAGCATTTTTTCATAATCCTGTTTTGTCAATGTAATCATCGTTATCTCCCCTTGTGCGCAATTTACAATTATTCGTCAGGGCATTCTGCCCGCTCATAGTCGATTATTTGTCAGGGCATTCTACCTGCTCATAGTCGATCAGTTCTGTGATCGTTGGATTTGGTCCGCAGACAGCACAGCCGCAGCCAGGCTTATGTGGCAGCTTCACTGTGTGGAAATCCATCTTCAGGGCATCAAATGTCATAAGACGTCCTGTCAGCAGATCTCCCTTGCCGATCAGATACTTGATCGCTTCCATTGCCTGAAGGCTTCCGATCACACCACCCATGGCACCGATCACGCCGGCCTGCTTACAGGTTGGCACGGCATCCTTCGGAGGTGGGTTTTTGAATACACAACGGTAACATGGGCCTTCTCCCGGTACATAGGTCATGAGCTGACCCTTAAAACGGATG